>ERZ651768.1222-NODE-1222-length-18986-cov-52.068697_pt1 | contig 18986 bp, 14 predicted proteins | sample MGYA00514754_ERZ651768 | MGnify/ENA metagenome assembly ERZ651768
TAACTGCTGGTGCGGCGGAACTGTTCGCCTACGGTACAGCGGTTAAGACCGAGTAATCGGGGGTTTTTCGATGGCAGTGGGAGAAGGTACCTGGCTGGTAATGGGGCTCCTCATAGCCCTCCCCTTCTTACTTCTAGCTCTAATCGGAATATTGTGGTCGGTAGCCTATCCACTGATGCTCATTTGGGCTGTCCTATTCAGCGGCAAGAAACTGGATCGGCAGATTGCCAGCACAACGTCGAGAGAGGCCTCGCTACGAGAGTCACTCGGTCGCGACCCCCTCACGACCATTGACGGTGGCTATCGCACTGACATCACCTCTTGCGGGATTGTATGGACCGGAGTCGTCTTCGGGCCCAGTCACTGGCACCTCCTGATTGGATTCCTCAACAATATGATTGGGGGCTCGATCGACATATTCCAGAAGGTAGTGTCTGCAGGGAGGGCTGAGGCCATGCAGAGGTTGCGAGAGAGCGCTATAGACAATGGATGGGACGATGTAATCAACGTCAGGATAGACACCTCAGATATGGCCCCTCAAGGTGGACAGGGGGGCATCAAGGCAGTCGAAGTGTTCGCCTACGGCACTGGGGTCAAGTACGGCTAGGACTCGTCATAAATCGGCGTCTCGTCTAGGTACATCGCCAGATCGAACAGCCACCACGAGATCAAGTCGAATGACTCCACGAGGTTCTGCACACCGGTTCCATTGTCAGTCACCATCATGTCGACCATCGTATCTAGGGTGTCGCACGGCGCGTGGTAGCAGTCCGAACCGCCAGTGAGAGAGCCGAAGTCCATCGAGACCACACCGAGCTGGTCGGCTACCCTCTCGTAGTCGCTCCTCCCTCTCTGCGACTCGTGCACCGAGATTGAGAGCCTCTTCTGGTCACTGGAGTCGACATCCTTCATCGAGGCGTAGCCCTCCGTGTTGTAGATCTCCCTGCCCAGACGCAGAGCCTCGGCGATGTCGTTGTTGTTCGAGCCTACCCACTCGGCCAGCCTGACCATGGGCCACTGCTCGTTGATCTGGTTGTCCGTCTCAGGGATTATGTCGACGACCAGGGTGTAGTATCCGGGCCAGTTGGTCCCAACCGCGTCAGCGTTGAGGTAGTTGGACAGAGTTACGCCAGAGGGGATGTTGTCTATCCAGCTGTCAACGCCGTCGTAGCCGTTCTCCTCGTTAGACCAGAAGCAAACCGCGAGAGTCCTCCGGTGGTCGAACTGTGCGAGCCCTCGGGCGGCCTCCAGCACCAAAGCGACGCCCGCTCCGTTGTCATGTGCGCCGATGTGGGTGCCACCTCCGGGGCCGCTCCCGATCTCGGCGATGTCGAGGTGCGCGCCGAGGACCAGCCACTCATTGGGGAACATCGTGCCCTCCTTGTAGCCACAGACGTTGACTGCGTACGGCGAGCTAGAGAGCCTGTATCGGTGGACCTGGGCGTCATACCCCATTCCCTGTAGCTCGTTCTGCATGAAAGACGCGGCCCGTTCGTACACCGGGTCGTAAAGCGTGAAGGGGCCCCAGCGATCGTTGTATCCAGAGTCCGAATCGGCGAAGAACTCCAGCCACTCGTAGACGCTGAGCCCGTCGATGATGCCGGTGCTGTGCAGAGCGCCTTCCTCCACTGTGTACCCTGACTCGTTCTCCCTCAGCACCGGGTGCTCAAGGTATGGGTACGCTGAGACATCGAACTCGCTCGAGTTGAACCACTCCTCCCAACTCTGGTTGGTCGCTCGCAGCGGCCAGCTGTCGCGGCCGAGTTCACCGAGAAGGAAATGGGCTGAGTGCAGGTTCGAGGGGGCCAGCATCTCGATGGTGGTCGTTCCCGCCCCGTCGAAGTCGAGGGTCGTCCCGTTGATGACGTATCCCGATTCGGCATCGATTACGAGGTAGGGCACATGCACGCTCATCGAGCTGGAAGAACTGAACTCGACTGATTGGAAGTGCGCGCCCACTAGCACCTCGGGGGATACGCTGAGGTCCTCGGATCGTATCGAGGATTCCTCCTCGAGGGAGAAGCATCCCGAAAGGGGAGTGGCTAGGATGACGAGGGCGATGCATATCGCTGGGATACGAGGCATCGTCTGCGGATTGGCGCTGGCTGTATATCACTTGAGTCGAACAGGGCAGTTTCAAGACCGAATGTGCCTACGCGACCCTGCCCTGACACGGCCCCTCTGTGGGATGCGGAGTCGGAGGTGAGTGCATGCAGAGCCCGATAACGCGCATAGAGCCGAAGATAGCGGCGCGTCTGTCCAAGCAGAAGTACCAGCTCGTCGGTGAGCACGGTGGCGTCAAGGTCTGCCACTGGACCAAGCAGAGCCTGATCAACGACCGCTCGTGCTACAAGGGCACCTTCTACGGCATCGAGAGCCATGGCTGCATGCAGATGGCGCCCAACGTGGACACCTGCAACCTCGCCTGCACATACTGCTGGAGGGAGCCGCACTCGGACACACTGCACAAGATCGACGACGACCCGTACGAGCTGTTCCTAGAGTCGGTCCGCGGCCACCGCCGCCTCATCACTGGATACGGGGGCAACCCGAAGGCCGACCCCGAGAAGTTTCGCGAGGCGCAGAACCCCAAGCACGTCGCCATCTCACTCAACGGCGAGCCCACGCTCTACTCTCGCCTGGGCGAGTTCCTCGACATCTGTCACCAGCACGGAGTCTCCACCTTCCTCGTGACCAACGGCAGTCTGCCCAAGGTCATCGAGAAGCTCGACCCACTGCCCACTCAGCTCTACGTCAGCGTGGATGCTCCCAACAAGGAGATCTTCGACCGGCTGTGCAAGCCCAAGTTCGACCAAGCAGCATTCCACAAGCTCGAGCAGACCCTCGAACTGCTGCCCAGCCTCGACACCCGCACAGTGTGCCGTCATACGCTCATCAAGGGCGAATCGCTAGGTCACCACGAGGACTATGCGCGTCTCGACAACATCGCCGACCCGGACTTCATCGAGGCAAAAGGGTACGTGTACGTAGGCAACAGCCGCAACAACCTGACCATTGAGAACATGCCGTATCACCAGGATATTCTCGACTTCTCCAACCGACTAGCTCCACTTGTGGGTCGTGAGGTGCTCTCAGACCGCAGGGAGAGTCGCGTTGCTCTGATTGGCAGGGAGATGGTTCCGATCACCCTACCGGAGAAGGTGCGCGAACTACCCAAGGACCTCGGAATCGCCAAGCCGCAGCAGTACGTGCTGCCTCAGGCCTGATCATTGCTTGGGACGCGACGAACCGCAGTCCGGACAGCGGTTCGAATCATCATCGGCGTACTCGTGGCCGCATGCCGGACAATTCGCTACATAGGCCCGGTCTATACCGGCGGCGGCTGCCGCTGCCGCGTCCTCTGATTGCAGAACTATCCGACCAGGCTCCAATTCGCCCACCGTGTAGCGCCCGGGTCCGCCGAGCTCTAGGAGGATATCTGGTGGGAAGCTGACTGTCCCGAGTTCGTCGACCAGCAATTCACGACTCTGAGTGAGGGAGTCAAACTCCACTCCCTCGCCATGCTGAGCGACGAAGCGGCCGTCGCGCAACTCGAGTGAGCGATCGGCGAAATCACCTACATCCCTACTGTGTGTGACAATCAGGAAGGCTACATCCTCCTCTTCGTGCAACTCGCGGAACAACTCGAGCACGCTTTGGGAGGTGAACGGATCCAGAGATCCGGTGGGCTCGTCAGCGAGTATCAGGCGTGGCTTCGTTATCAGCGCCCTCGCGATAGCGACACGTTGCTGCTCGCCACCCGACAAGTGTTCGGGCAGCGCCTTCATTCGCGGAACCATCCCGAGCCTGTCGAGAACAGCGATAGCTCGCCTCTTCGCCTCGGGAGCAGGCACACCGGCATGGCGCAGTGGATGCATCACATTGTCCAAGCCTGAGAGGTCTGGCAGTAGGTTTCCCTCCTGGAAGATGAATGAGACAGTCGAGCGACGGTGCTCGACCAAATCGCTGCCTTCCAACTTCGTCAGATCGCTTCCACCGAGGAACACCCTCCCGGCAGTGGGAGCCATGAGGCCTCCGAGGGATTTGAGCAGGGTCGACTTGCCTGAACCGGAAGGTCCGATGACTGCCACGGCCTCGCCTCGACCAACCTCGACGGATAAACCACGAAGAGCCACGACATTGCCCTCCTCCGCCTTCGATTCGTATACGTGGTACAGCGAATCGGCTTCCAGAATCGGAGTTGGGTTGACCATATTCACTCCCCCTTCAGGACTGTCGCCAGATCCGCGCCTATCGCCTTACGAGTCGTCACCACCAGAGCCACCAGAACCGCCAACAGCAGGATTCCCCCTACTTGCAGCAATTCTGCGAACGGCCAGACCAGATCTCGATTAATCAGGCTGGCCGAGCCACCAAAGACCTGGAAGATGAGTCCGAAGAGATTGAACAGGCCGTTGAACGAGTATGAGATTCCGATTCCGAGAAGACCTCCGAGAGCCATGCTGACGATTGTAATCGATAGAATCTCGAAGAGCACGAGTCGCATCACCTGAGATGGGCTACCGCCGATGGCCTGTAGGATACTGAGCTCCTTGCGGCGCTGGCTGAGAACCAGACTCAGGAAGACGAATGACGAAGCGACTGCGGCCAGCGCTGAGACGACGAATTGCAGGCTCAGCAGACCGGGTGTTCCATAGATTAGCCCACCATTCTTCTCGACGTCTCGGTGGGCCGAGGACCAATCCTGAACACTGGCTACCGAACTATCGGTCGAGAGTTGGACGGAGAGATCGCGCAGGTGCTCGCCATCGTCGTCGTAAGCGTCCTGTCCGAGGTCGAAGAACCAGATTGTCGAGAGGATCTGATTGTCCGCAGGGACGAGCGGTCCCGCCCACGCTCGAGCGGTCTCTTCGCCGATCAGAATCGCATTCGCCGCTCCGGACAGATCCATTCCGGGAACCCAATTGTGGTTACCGACGTCCTCGAGGGTCATATTGGTGGTCTCACCGGAGAAGAAATTTACCAAAGCGAACGAGTACGAGTCCCCTGTGCTGACATCGAGTGACCATCTCGCTTCATCACCGTGGGTGAATGTGCCGTTCCTCCTCAGATCGGCCTTGGCCGCGTTCAGGTCATCACCCGGCAGAGCCTGTGCTGTCCAGTGAAGCATGTCCAGTGCTTCATCAGTAACAATCCAGACAGAAGCGCCTACGAATTCGTCGTCCGTCAAGGTGGCGTAGTATTGCAGGACCGTTGCCGCACTGACCGTTGCTGAATGAGAGCTGTCTCCGGAATCCCATGCGGTTGTCACCATCGAGATGGCCTGGGATTCGGTCACTGGTGATGCAAACACGACCTTGAGGTCGGCTCCTACTGCTTGGTCAGCAGTCTTCTCATCGACTACAGTTCCAGTGTATCCCTGAACGGCTGCCATAGTCACGATGGAGAGAGTCAGTACGATAATGAGCGCCAATCTTCCTACTCCTTCAGCCGAGCCCGAACCCGAAAGGCCGCGTTTGACGTCCTTCAGAAGCGGGGTTCGGCCGAATAGGTACTGCATCAGTTCAGGACCGCGCGAACCCAGACGGGAGAGTACGAGTGCCCCCCCGATCCACAGCAGGAACGGTCCGAACACTGCAAGCAGACCGTCGGCGAATGCATTGGTGATGATGCCCTTGCCACTGTTGTAATCAGCGAACATCTTCCATTCCTCCATCACCGAATCGGTGAGGGCGATCAATCCGAGGCCGAATACAATCCAATGCAACCAGTACTTCGGCTCCGTCTTCGTCGCGACCTTGGCGACGCCCTCGCTGATCTCGGTCTCGAGGAAGGCCTTGGTACGCGCCCGCCCGAACAGCAGTGCGATGCCTACTGTGACCACCATGGTTCCGAGCATCGCCTTGGTCGACAGCATCGGTGGCGGTCGCATGTCATCGAATCTGAATTCCATGAAGCCGGTCGCCGAGAGGACGAACGGGATCGCTGCGATTGCCAACAGGTAACCCGCTAGCCAGGCTGTCACTGAGAATACGCCCATCTCGGCGAGGACCATCTTCGACAAACCGGCCGAAGAAGCCCCCATCACACGATTGACGGCGACTTCTCGACGACGTTGCTCAAGGGAGAGGAGTAGCCCGTAGATGAGGACTGCAAGGCTCAGGACGATGATAGGGATCATGATGATGTAATCGAATCCCTGAACGAAGTAGAGTATGATATTGAAGAAAACGATGACCGAAGCCACCATGTCAACGGCACGCAGTTTCACGGTTTCTCCCGCGACCTCGTACTCACCTCCAATCTCGGACTGCCAGCTCCTCAGTTGGGATTCGGACTCGGCGATGCTGCTCGTCGGTAGTGCGGATCTGTCCATCGCTACTGCGAGATACGCGTGATCCCCAGCGATGATCTCCGACTTGTCATGCAGACTGATGAGTTCCCATGGCACATAGACCGGCTGGTTGGAAATCAATGGGCTGCTGAATGTCCTATCGTCGTAGATAGCAGCCACGGTCAGATTCTCCAGAGTTATTGTGACCCGGCAATATTCGTAATCGTCGAAGAGGTACTCGTAGACACCGATGGGATTGTCTCCCTCGCATGGATCCGTTGTGTTCGCAGCATATGTGAAATTCAGTATAGAGAAGGTATCCCCTGCTTGCACCGATCCTGCAGCCGCGAGTGCAGCGGGGATTACTACGCTGCGGTTGGTTACCGCCTCAGCGCCGCTAGAAGGCCATTCGCCTGAAATGGTGCGGCTTGAATGTCGAGCATGCAATTCGCCATCGTACCCGCCCTCACCGATGAGGCGAATTGGGCGGAAACCATTGGTGGGAGGTCCGTTCTCCTCTGATTCGGGGAACATGATGTCTACGTTTTCCCAATTACTGTCTGTGCCATTGATGGTCGTCAGTTGTAGAGGTTGAGCGAGGAACTGCCGATCTCCGAAGAAGCCAGCTCCGTATGCCGCTTGGCGACCGGCGGTGATGGTGCAATCGAGTGCATCATCGATTTCCATTATCTGATCGCATAACGATTCCATCGCTATCGGATCGGTGATTCGCAAATTTGACATCGAATGGAATTCGACGCGGTAATCATACTCCTCGCCCTTTGTTCCCTCTTCTAGGAATGCGGACATCAAGCCCGAGCCGTATGCCAGCACGGTTGTGATAACCAGACTCGCGAGGAAGACTCCGGAGAAGACGGCAGCCCCGCGTGCGCGCCCGCGCCAGGCGCTCAGCACGGCGATTCTTGTCGCATCGGGAAAAGAAGCGATTCTGTCCTTGAAATCCATCATGCCTCACTCCACCAGGCTTCCTTGATGTCCGAAGCGGCGACCTTGCCGTCCCTCAGCAGAAGCATACGGTCGGCCTTCGAGGCGAGGACGGGATCGTGCGTGACCATGAGAATCGAAATCGCATCCTCGCCGTGACAGAGTTCCTTGAACAACTCGAGGATGTCCTCGCCCGACTTGATGTCGAGATTACCCGTCGGCTCGTCTGCAAGCAGGAGCGGGCGGGAGCCGGCGATGGCGCGTGCGATTGCTACACGCTGGCGCTGACCGCCGGACAATTCATCCGGCTTGAATGTCACACGATCGCCGAGACCGACTCTCTCAAGAGCGGTACGTGCTTCCTCCTCGGCCGCACTCGATTCGAGTCCGGATAGTTCGAGTGCGAGTGCGACATTGTCGAGTGCCGACAAGTGGTCAAGGAGATGGAAATCCTGGAATATCCAACCGACTCCGTGGCGTCGAAGTTCGACCAGATTACGCGGGTGATCCATGCCAAAATTGAATTCAGCCAAATCGATTGAGCCGGCGTCGGCCTCGAGCAAGCCACCGATGATGTTGAGCAGGGTCGATTTCCCGCATCCGGACGGGCCCATCAAAGCTACGAGTTCTCCCTTCTCCAGTTTGAGGTCAATGCCTTCGAGGACCTCCAATCTAGTGGCGCCGGATCCGAATCCCTTGCGGAGGTCGTTGACTCGCAGCATATCTGTCTCGTCGCATTGCAATGGGATATTTGCTCTTTCCCCGGGCCAATTCGTACGTTAATCACTCGCACGCATTATCGAATGCCTTTGCCATGGCCTTTCCCTGCGCTTCTGGGCTCAGTGACGCCGTGACGTGTTCGATTAGGGAATCATCGGGGTTTCGGGGGACTCCGCCTGCTCGCTTCCAAGCCGCGTGCACCTTCACAACCTCGTCCACCCATGCCATGACATCGGTCGCTGGCAGAAGGCACCGCTCCGGTATTACCTCGTTGTGCGCGGGAAGATTGGCTGCGATGACAGGGCATCCGGCGGCCATAGCCTCTGCCGGAGGGTAGCCGAATCCCTCGGAGATGCTCGGGAACAGCAGGGCCTCTGCATGCTGCAAGGCAGCCACGAGTTGTTCGTCAGACAACTCCACCTCGCTGCCAATGTGCAGCATATGAATGTCCTGCGCCACCTCCTCGGGCAGGCTGGTGATGACGTCGCGCACGAAGTCGAGTCGCTTGCGCGGCTCGTCGCTCCCGACGGTAACCAGCAGGCACTTCGAGTCGTCGTCGTGCTCGGCTAGCAGGTCGCGTGAGCGCGGGTTCCCCTCCGGATCCCAGTAGTCGAGGTCGATCTGGTGGCGAACGAGCGCAGTGGACTTTCCAGGGAACATGCGCTCGACGTCCCTCTTCGTCATCTCCGAGATGCATATCAGGAGGTCCGCCCGCTCTAGTCCGGCCTTGAGGCGCTTGAGGTCGCGACGGCGGAACAGGCCTGGCCTCTGATTGCCCACAGGGACCCTGATGTCGCCGGCCTTGATCTCGCGAGGCCGGAGGTGGAAGAGATCGTGGACGGTGACCACCACGGGCACCTCGCAATCCTCGGGAACTAGGTGGGCCTGCTCCTGGTCGGTGATGTGCAGGAGGTCGGCTTCAGAGCCTTCCATGGCGGCGGAGACGAAATCTGGGTGCTTGCGCCATCTGGTCAGCAGCCTGCTGGGTGCGAAATGCAGGATGCTGTGCTCAAGAGTAGTGACCTTCGACCAGCCGGGCACAAGCGCACTCTGGAGCAGTGACTCGATTGCGTGGTGTGCACGCCCCAAGCCCGTGCTCGATGGAAGGGCGGCTCCACGAGCCAGCACAACCCGCTTGACCATGTGGCCACCAAGGCGTATCGGACTTAAACGAGGGCGGGTGATGGGTCAGATATGACGAGTAATGGCGAGCGGGGTCGTGCGGCGACCGGACTCGTCGTGGCGAAGGGTAGTTTCGCGGCGATGGGAGGTGCTGAGCGCGACTTGATGCGCAACCTGCCCGCGCTCGCTCGGAGATTCACAGTGAGCGTCGCCACGCTCCATCCGGTACCCGAACTGGAGGCTCTTTGCTCGGAGCTCGGAATTAGTCTCATCATCCCCGAGAAACCGTGGGAACCACCCACCGGTGCACTCTCCACCGTTCTCGACGCGGGCATGGACAGCGCCTCGCGAGCCTGGGCGGGATGCTCTGGTTTGCACGATGCAATCACTGACTCTGACGTTGTCCACCTCGTCAGCGGCGACGGCAGCCTCGCTCTGCTGGAGCACGTGCCCGAGTCGGTGGCTGTACACCTCCACCTGCTCGAACCGCATCGGGGGCTGCACGAGGACGTGCTGCACCGCAAGGTCGACGGCTCGCCGAAGCGGAACCTCGGTCTGACCAGCGCGCTGCTGTCGAGGGCGAGGCGCCGTGACATCGAGTTCATTCGTGGACTCACCGACAGGCCGCGCTCTGCGATCAGCGGAAACTCGAGTTACACTGCAGGACGCATCGGCGAGGTCTACGGCGTCGAGGCCGGCGTCCTTCTCCCCAGTGTAGTCGCTGACGAGTTCCCCTCCGAGGCTGGCTCGGACGAGCCAGTTGCAGTGGGCGATATGCCAAGGCCGTACGCCGTCAGCGTGGGCCGGGCCAGTTGGGTCAAGGGAACCTGGGGGGCAGTCTCGATGTTGGCCGGCAGCGGGGTTTCTCTGGCTCACGTCGGAGGCGGGGAGGCTGACGACCTAGCCCGCCTTGCGGATCACGCCAGTTCTTGCGGGGTTGGGCTGTGGGTCGCCCCGCGCCTCAGCTCTCCTGAGTTGGCATCGCTGATGCGCGGCGCCAGAGCTGTTGTGAGCATGGCTCACGGTGAGCCTTTCGGACTCACGCCGGTCGAAGCTTTCTCCGTCGGTACGCCAGCCCTCTTCGTCGACGAGGGCGGCTTCCGCGACACCGTGATCGACGGCGCGAACGGCCGCCTCCTGGAGCGAGGCGATCAAGCGGCCTGGCACTCCGCTCTCGAACAGGCCGCGGATGCACAGACCCGTGCCCGCTGGGCCGAGGCGGGCCGCTCCCGGATAGCGGAACTTGATCTCAGCCCAGAAGCCCATTGCAGCCGCCTAGCTGCGATCCTGGACTCCCTTTGAGTGCATGATTCTACGAATCATGTTGTGGAATCCTTGAAATGGAGCACATAAGACGGTATTTCATGGACGGCAGTCGCAGAGAAACGACCGGAGACCGCTCAACCCAGATCGCCATGACCATGGGGCTGCTGCTTTTCGCATCAGTCATACTCGGCTCGGGAGCCCTCGGAGACGACCGTGAACTGAACGCCTCGGACGGCGATACGGACGAGAACCGCGATGACGCGAATGACCGCGTAGACTTGGAGATGGACACAGAGCTCGACCGGAATAGAGACGACTGGGAGATGGTCAGGGACGACCGCGACTGGGAGGAAAATCGGATTGACCCCGAGGTCCAGCGGGAAATGGCATACACGTGGTGCCATGACCACGTCTTCGGGACTTTCTGGGAGAACACTGGAGACGTCCTCGAATTGGAGGACGGTTCCGGCTTCGAGATTACCATATACGACGATGAGGGCAACGAGGAGGGTTGGTTCCTCCCCCCCGATGCGATGTGGCAGATAACTTCCGGGCTGGACACTCTCGTCCACTCCTGTGCCGAGATGAAGATGGAGAAGATGGATCACGGAATGGACAGGGATGACCGCCGAGGCCACGACCGCCACAGGATCGACTGCGATCGAATCAACTGGGACGAGGATGAGCCCAGGGACTCCCCCGACACAGACGAGGATGATGAGAGGGAGAGCGACGAGGTCGACCGCGAGGATGAGGACGAGGATGACAGGCGAAACCGCATCCGCCAGATGATCCGAGAGCGGTGCGCTGACCGTGGAGACTGGGACGAGGACTGGGACCGCGGAGACTGGGACGACGAAGACGAGGAAACCGATGAGGTGGACTCTGACGATGAGGACTGGGACGACGACGAAGAGAACGAGCCCCGGGACTAGTCGAGCGAGATGCGCTCGGCCTTGGGGCCGAGCCGGAACACGACGACCAGAGCGGCTATGCCGATGAGCATAAGCACGGCCGATATCATCGGGTTCAGCACTGTCGCAGAGTCTGAAGGCAGCCATATCGGCAGGAGGTCGAACAGCGACTCGTCACGGACCAGCTTGCCACCTATCGACGAGGCCATCGTGGTCATCAGGAAGGCCATAGCTGCCGTTACTCCTTGGAGCGCGCTGAGCGGGCGGACCTGCCAGACATCCGGACCGAATCGCACCCTGCCGATGACGTAAGCGGCCCAGAACCCCAGTGCTAGGCCGCTGTAGACGAACTTGTTGTACAGCAGGGCGTTAGTCACCGTGTTGTCTGCGGCGAAAGAGCCGCTGAGGATCGCGATCGGCAGGAAAGCCAGACCGAGCGAGGCCCCGACTAAGGCTGCCTTGTCCATCGTCTCCATCATGTGCTTGGTAGCGAGCCTGCCAGCCATCCCCGGGAACAGGCTGGCCACGGTGCAGCCTATGGCGCACAGAGTGGCCAGTACCAGAGTGCCCACGACTACCTCGGCCATAGCCGCATGGAAGGTCGCTGCGCCAATCATCACTCATCGCCCCCAGGTGGATTGTTTGGGTCTGCAATCCACTCCTCCTCAACAGGGTCCCAGAGCCATCCGGGGTTCTCCTCTGACGGCACGAGCCTTGCCCAGTAGTCGTCTGCTGGCTGCGGCTCGAGGCCGGGCGGCGGCGGCGGAGCATCAGCCTCCTCGACCTCCTCTGTGTGGTCTATCTCTGGCCTTCCCTCCCATGGCGAGAACCGGGTCTGCAGTGAGACTAGGAAGGAGAGTACGAGGAAAGCGAAGGCGAAGGACTGCAAGCGGGCGTCCCATATCCCTCCGTCGAAGGGCGGTGGCTCGGTCCCGACGGTCAGCCACGGCTGCACTATCGAGAACTCGCCGTTCGAGGTCGTCACCTGGTACTGCATCCTTGTGTCGCCGATGGTCGCAGGCAGCATGGCCTCCCAGACATCACCTGCTCCGCTGACCTCGGCGTCATGCGGCAACCACTCCCCCTCGAGCATCCACTGCACCGTGACCGAGGTCGCGTTCCTGGTTCGGATCTCAGTAGGCGAGTCGACGCCTGTCACTCTCATCTCAGGGGTCCAGTCAAAGGCGAATCCGGGCAGATTATCAGGTACCGGCTGGACATCCACCGTGTAACCCCTGGTGAGCGCGGAATAGGCCCATTTGTTGCTGTTCGGGTTGACCCCGTGGTGGATCTCGACGAACAGGTTCTGCAGTCCGGTCTGCTCGGGTGCCAGCATCACCCAAGTCAGGGTGACGGAGCCGCTCGGCGGCACGATGACCTCGACGTAGTTGTGAGAGCCACCGTTGGGGTCCTGCAGTATGGCCCACCCGTAGTCCTCAGGGTGGTCGCCATTGCCGTTCGAAGAGCCAAGCAGGAAGACGCCCAACAGCCTGTTTCCAGACAGGCTCATCCCGCTCGCAGTGACGTGCACGGCGGTCGCGGTGCCCGAGAACACCAATGAATCCACAGAGACCGACACAGTTCCGTCGGAGGGAGCGCTCAGAGCCGGATCGCCGTGGCACGAGCCGCCGCAGGTGAAGTCCCGGTCCGCATCGCCCTCGCCGCCGGGGTTGGCCAGGCTGGCGCTGGTTGCTAGCAGTAGCGCGATGATTGCGAGGACAGCCGGGCGAGAGCGCATCATGCACCCCTCCTGCGACTCTCGGACAGAGTGATTCCTATGGCCGCTGCGCCTAGCAGCAGGAGCAGCGCGGCTACCGGAATGACAAGCAGTTTGGGCGATCCGGTCGGGTCGGTGTCGATCGAGTCCGCCGCGGCGGTGGCATTGACGCTGACCATGTTCTCCCCGTCGACTATCCACACCACTTCGTGCCCGTCAATCACGGTGGTCACGGCATAGTACAGCATCGAAGCGACCGGGGCCGTCTCGCTCCAGGTTGTGTCGCTGGTCACTCCTACCGGCTCCATATCGAGCGGGACCGGCTCGCCCCACGCAGGGGTTGCGTCCATCGAGGTCAATCCGACCACGGTGGCGATAGGGCTGGTCGATCGGTAGACGTTGTACTCGGAGGAGGAACCGGTCCAAGAGAGGCGGACAGTGGAGCCGTCGAGGCTGGCGGACAGCGAGGAGACGGTGATGACAGACCCGAATATGACATCGTTCTCTATGGTGTCCGAACCACCCATGTCATCGATAACGGTGAGCGAGACGGTGTGCACGCCTCCCACTAACAGGACATCCACCGACTGCCCGGCGAGCCCGACCCCGTCGATGGTCCAGAACCAAGTGACGATCTCACCGTCAGGATCGGATGAGCCCGAAGCGTCGAAGTTCGCCATCGCACCCGGTATAGGAGGCTGTGGTGATGCTGCCCAGAATGCTACAGGAGGCAGGTTTGGGATGGTGACGTTCTGCGAAGCGGAGCTGGAAAGCCCCCAAGGGTCGTTGGCGGACACCGTCACGCTCCACAGTTGGCCGGGCTCGAGCCTAGAGGCTGATACCAGTTGTAAGCCATCAAGGTCTGGCACGTGGAACCCGTTCCTCGACCACCGGTAGTCGAACAGCACTATCTCCTCGTCTGGGTCCTCGGACGATGCCTCGACGACGAGGTCGTGCAGTGAGTCGGGCACACCGATGCTTCCGGAGAAATCGCCACCGAGATTTATCTCGGGCGTGTCCGGAGCAGCGTTCTGTATCGCGCGCGCGTTGGTCTTCATCGAAGAGCCCAGGTCCTCGCCGTCACCGGGGACCACCTGCACGGACCAGTGCTGGTCCCTGGTCGTCTCGGAAGCAGGAATAGTGGTCAGTCCGTCGTAGTCCCGATCCCATTCTCCGTTGACCCACCAGCGGATCTCGCTGTTGGACTCGGCATCGCCGTCTATGTCAGTCTGCTCCCACACAACTGAGAGGTTCGTCGAGGTGATCAGGTCGCCTTCGGGAAGCATGGAGATTGATGTGACGACGGGTGGAGTGTTGAGGATGGTGACCGGGTTGGTCATTACCCATTCAGACCAGATCAGCCCGTCTGAAACCCTAGCCTGTGCCTCCCAGACTTCTCCCTTCGAGGTGGCTTCGGGGGGCACCCAGTTCATGTCGTTGTAGGCCGATATCTGAGTCCCGTCCTTGAGCCATCTGATCTCGGTGGCGTCCTTCGCGTCGCCATCCGGGTCGCTGTAGCCGACCATCACCTGCATGGCGTCAGTGGTCACCACATTGCTCGAGGGCGTGATGTAGGCAGTGGCGGACGGCTGTAGATTGGATGAGCCGATGACGATGATTCCGGTCCAGGCCGTATCGCCGTAGTCGGTGCCGTCGTGTGGCCTGACCGAGGCCTGCCACTCGTCTCCGGCGCGTATCCACAGGCTGGATACCGTGCTCGAGTCGTCCAACTCGGGAATCCTAGCCCCATCCAGATACCATTGGGTGACCGTGTCCTGCTGAGTGTTGCCGTCGAGGTCGAAATAATCGTAGTCCAGTACGAGGTCGTCCGTATCGATTGGATCGGAGGGGGAAACCTCCAGCTCCCTCGCTATTGGCGGGGTGTTGCCGATTGTCACCGGGTTGAGCATCACGGCGTCGCCGTCTTCAGTGCCGTCGGAAGGGGTGACTTCGACTTGCCACTCTTGCCCCCTTCCCAACCAGCTGTTCGGGACATCGTGCATGTCGTTAATCGTGGCCACCTGCAGACCGTCGCGCCACCACTTGATCTGAGTGCCCTGCTCCGAGTCGCCGTCGGCGTCGTGGAAGTCGTAGGCAACGGCCAGGCCGGTAGCCTTGGTCGGGCTCATCGGCACATAGGTCACATTGGATGCCACTGGCGCTGTGTTGGAACCTCCTGAACTCTCCGTAGATTGGGAAGTGGTGGCCCCCCAACCGTCACCTGTATTCGCTCCGTTGCCGTTGGCTGCGAGCACAGCTAGAGAGAAGGTAACAGTACCAGTCCCCGCCGCAGGAGCCTGCCAGTTCAATCCCCAACTACGGTAGTCAGGGAGTGAGTGAGTTGCCTGATCGCCAGCCGAGTTCACCTGTGTATTCATGATTCCAACTGCAGTGGATATGGTTCCAGCACTGACCTCCAGATTGAATCCGCCCTTCCCCCCGGAAACTCCGCCACTCATTCCGATAGATAGGGAGTATGTCTGTCCAGGGGTGTATGTCGATGGGAAGTTGTGAGTAGGAGTGGGTGGCGAATTCCCTCCTGCTGAGCCGTGACATGTGCATCCTGATGATGAGTCCCACTTGCCGAATTGCTTTGCCACGGTTACATTGGATACTGAGAATACCAGTATCACGAACAATGCGAGGGCGACATGCCGGCGTGGGGCCATGCCCGGCACAGGTTCCGCCCGGCTGAATAAGTTCGCGGCGATGGGTCAGATGGCTTTCCGTTGCATTGATGGACGCGAGGCAGGTCGCCGGAGCATGCGCCCAGTCGAGAGCGTAGCAATCATCGGCGCGGGTAACATGGGCTCTGGGATAGCGCAGAAGAGTGCGCAAGAGCAGTTTGAGGTCCAGATGGTTGACCGCGAGCAGCAGTGGGTCGACCGCGGTCACGATATCATCTCCGAATTCCTCGAGGAGGCGGTCGAGAGGCGAATCTTCTCGCCTGTGCAAGTCGGAGGCATCAAAGGACGGATCACAGGGGTGGTCGGGACCGAGAACGTCTCCCCCGACACCGATCTGGTCATCGAAGCGGTGTTCGAGGACTTCGGCATCAAGACCGAGGTGTTCGGCATCCTCGACGAGGTGTGCGACGAGCACACCATACTAGCCAGCAACACCTCGTCCCTCTCGGTTAACGCGCTAGCCGAGGCGGTAGGCAGGCCGGATAGGTTCGTCGGGCTCCACTTCTTCTACCACCCAGCCAAGAACAGGCTCGTCGAGATCATCCCCGCGGCCTCCACGTCCGCTGAGACGCTGACTGCCGTCGAGCAGTACTGCAAGACGATGGGCAAGGTGGTCATCATATGCAAGGATAGACCGGGATTCGTGGTCAACCGCTTCTTCGTGCCTTGGCTCAACGAGGCCTGCAGGCTGCTGGAGGAAGAAGTGGGTTCGACCGCTCAGATAGACGCAGTCGCTTGTGAGGCATTCCGCATCGGACTAGGGCCGTTCGCGCTGATGAACCTCACAGGCTCCCCCATTGCCCTCCACGCCACCGACTACCTCGCAGAGCAACTGGACACCCCTCGCTACACCGGGACCAAGAGCCTGCGGGACCTCGTCGTTGAGGGCAGGACCTGGAAGATAGGAGAAGACGCGGATTGCGATGAGGGGGCTGCTACAGTCATCCGAGAGCGTCTCCTCGGACAGGTCTTCGCGGTCGCCTCGCAGATCGTCGCAGAGGGCATCTGCTCGATGGAGGACGTTGACCGAGGGGCTAAGGTCGGGCTGCGCTGGGCACACGGACCGTTCGAGTTGGCCAACCACATCGGTGTTTCCGAGGCGGTTCGCATGGCCCAAGGCTACGCTGACGAGGCTGACCTCGAGTTGCCCGTCTGGTTTGCGAAAAGGGATGCGCCGTTCGAATTCTCATACGTGGACTTCGGGGTTGAGGGCGGCGTTGGCACGGTTCGGCTCAACAGACCCGAGGCGATGAACGCACTGAACGTGACCCTAGTCTCGCAGTTGGGTGATGCGCTGGATGAGCTCAACGCGCGAGACGATGTCGATGCCATCGTCCTAGAAGGAGCTGGCAAGGCCTTCGTCGCCGGCGCGGACGTGAAGTTCTTCGTCGACAAGATCCGCACTGACTCGTTTCAGGAGATCTACGACTTCACCTCCCACGGGCACGCCGTCTTGGACAAACTTGAGAGCAGCCCCAAGACGACTATCGCTCTGACTACCGGTCTCGCTCTCGGAGGTGGTCTCGAACTCGCCCTCGCGTGCGACTACAGGGTCGGCACCCGTCGCACCCAGTTCAGATTCCCCGAGACGAGCATAGGGATCTACCCCGGACTCGGAGGCACTCAGAGGACCCCGAGGATCTGCGGCGCGGCTGGCGCACGCTACGCGGTGCTGGCCGGGAGTTTTCTCGATGCGGGCTCGGCCGCCGCACTCGGACTGCTCACCCATCTAGTCGAGCCAGTCGATGTCCAAGCGACTGTCGCCGCCATCCTTGAGATGGGCAAGCCGGGTGACAAGTACCCCGGTAGACCTGTCGACGAAAGCCATCCCACGGCCGCCTTCGCCACCGCCTTCTACTCCGACGGCAACATGGAGGCGCTGATGTCCGGCAGGGTGCCGGAGGGTTTCGATGTCGAGGACAAGACGGTCTCACGACAACTCAAGTCACTGTCGCGAGCAGCTCCCATCGCACTAACGATGGCGAGCGCGCTGCTCGATGATGCAACCACCACCGGAGACGATATCGACACCGGTCTTGCACTCGAGCTAGAACGCCTAGCAGAAATCTTCGGAACGGCCGACGCCCTTGAAGGGCTCAGCGCGCTAATCGAGGGACGTCGTCCCAGTTACACCGCCGCCTGAGTCTCAGACTCGGCGCGGCGACTGTGTCCAGGCCGGTGCTCGGTAGTTCGCGATCTCAGCGTAGAGCGCTGCCCTCAGACTAATCCTCGGCACCTCAACCATAGTATCGCAATCTCCTATCGACTCGTCCAACCATTTCTCCAATAATATATCCATACGGTTTCCTCCTGCTACTTAGTGTAGTTTTCACACTGAGCCGAGAAACTCTGGTATTTCAACGAGCCAGTATTCACGACAACACTTAGGTGCATTTTATACACTAAATGCCGCCTGTACAACCTGTTGCGCATGGCTCGTGTCCCTCTGAGAATCTCTGCCTCTGACCTAAAGAGGATTAAGCAAGCCATCTCTGAAGTCGAGGAAAACGGAGGCATGATCCGCCGCTCCTTCGAGTCTTACTACGACGACGATTTCGACGTCGGCTGGGAGGTCGACGCTGCCGTCGACGCCTTCTCGATCTTCAGCTCCAAGTGGACAATCGAGATACTCGCGACACTGTACATCGCAGGCGAACGTCGCTTCAACGAGATGCGAGCCCTCCTACGCGGAATCAGCAGCAGGACCCTGTCGGACAAACTGACGACCTGCGTGCAGAACGGACTGGTCGACAGGGTCGTCGAAGACGGTCCGCCCATACGAGTCATCTACCGCCTGACCGACCACGGGCGCGAGGCCGGCAGACTGCTGAGCCCGTTGGTCGCTTACATGAAACTGCACCAAGGGCATGTTGTCGGTCCGAAGTGAGGAGTTCACGGACCTGAGCATGGTCGATACAACCAACCGTATGCTTCAAAGGTCGTACGTCGACGAAAGGGGTCATGGCTCTGATTGAGCAATGGCGCAGTACGCGGCCTTGGTTCGTGGATGGACTCGCTGCGCTCGCGGGCGGCGCCCTGGGGTTGGGGGCCTTGTTCCCGTTCATCGCCCCTGCCGCACAGGGAACCCTAGCCGCACCTCGCGACCACGCTTGGGAGCACCCGCTCAGGAAGCGCATCCTGAATACGCTCGAGCGCTCGCCCGGAATCCACTACCGCGAACTGCAGCGTCAACTAGATGCAGCCAACGGCACCCTACGACACCATCTCGATGTCCTGATCAAAGAACGGACGGTCACCATCATGCCGGTGAACGGACGCACCTGCTACTACGCCGGCGCGCCAGCGCAGGTCGAGATCCT
>ERZ651768.1223-NODE-1223-length-18961-cov-3.765781_pt1 | contig 18961 bp, 5 predicted proteins | sample MGYA00514754_ERZ651768 | MGnify/ENA metagenome assembly ERZ651768
ATCTAAAAAAATTAAAGGATTTACTAAAAAACTTGGCAAGCTGTAAAACAGCATATATCCTAAACGTCCACCCAAAACTGCGCCCAAAGCTCCGTAAAAAATGAGATCATCCACATTTTGAGTGCTCCAGTCTTGACTCAAATTTGCTCTATATTTAGCGAGTAAATAGGCAATCAGAAAAGCCAATAAATACATTACACCATACCAATGTATTTTTACAATACCCATATCCAGAATTACAGGATCAATAACGATATATTTCATAATCTAGCAAACTTAGTTAACTTTAAACCTTTTTTTAAATACAAAGGATGGGCTGGTTGGCCTGATTTGTTAATTTTTAAACACATAAGGTTTGGAACAAGGCTCAATACTTGCTTATCTCTACTATAAAGATTTCCATTATTTCCCCAGGCAGCGACAGTTATATCAGCTTTTTTTGATAGTGTCACAATATATTTATCATTGTCCTTTCCAACAGGGTATTTTACTTTTTTAAGGCAGGAAGGTAATGTCGTTCTATAAGCAAAAAGATTTACCATTAAAACGCCACCGTATCCCCAGTTTTTTACATAATTAACACACCTTCGTATCGTAGGATCATCCACTTCTTCGTCAGCAGTTGAAGGATTAAGCCCTATAAATAAAACAAACTTCTTTTTCTTATCCCAAATACGGGAAAGTGAGTATCTATATGTACGACAATTTGAAAAAGTTGCATTTTTATAAATAAATGACATTACCTTAACATTTGAAATATTATCAGTAAAGTGGCGCGTCCAGGGTGATTTTAACACTCGACATTCGGTTTAGGATACCGATACTATATCAAGCCGAGTTAATACGAGAATTGAGGATTGCAAATAAAATAAACTCAGAATTTGCACATACAGAATGCGGTCAATAAACCAGTTATATTTTTGTTTGATGTATTGGACTATCTAAGCAATATCTACCTGCGTAATATAAGCATCAGCATAACTACCGCTCATATCAACATCACCATTGGCAACCAGTGTCCACGTTGGTTCGCCCGAGATATCAGCATCTAGCTCAGTGACTCTTGCTCCTTCACTGTCGATAAGATCAAAAGTATCAATGGCTTCAAGGTCAACAATGTGTCTTAAAACGTCAATGGCATCGGATATATCGATATCGTTATCGTTATCAACGTCGGCTGCATGGAATGCAGAACTACCTGCGGTCAGTGCTTCCAAGTCAACAATGTGTCTGAGTACATCAATCGCATCAGTAATGTTGATATCGAAGTCATAAGCATCTGTCACTGAGAGCTTGACAGCATCGAAGGCTACCGTGCTATCGATGGATATCTCTCCACCGTCAACAGCAACCGATGTGCCGGTATCAGCACCATCTTTCCACAGGTTGACCGAAGCACCAGTCAACTTGGTTATTGTTGTATCAGTGGCAGCGGTTGAAATAACTGCATCGTAGGTCTTAGTAACCACCTCAAGGCTATGGCTTAACTGGGTAAATGAATCTTCACCTTGGTTAACCGAGACAGTACCACCGAAAGTTATCTCAACATCATCAACGGTGTCGATAGGATTCAGGTAAATCGTTGCCAAATCAACTTCAGTCGGACGATCTGTCTCTCCTCTGCCGCTTGATGTAACACTGTCTACAAGTGTCAATACTGGTTTTGTCGAGGTATTCAGTGAGGAAAAAACAATCTTACTGAACTCACCATCGTCATTGGTTACCGTTCCTAGAAAGAGCTTACCTGTATAATCTTTATTGATTTCAAAGACTTCTGAAGTGTCGTCATCGTACTCAATCGCTTCAAACTGATCCCAATCCACTGAAAGATCAAGTTCAGCACCGGCAACTGAGGTGTATAAAGCACCGTTAGCATCATCAAAATTAGTGATGTCACCGCTGAGCGTTAATTTAAGAATTGTTTCATCAGCATCTTCTGAATAATCAGCACCGTAGAGTGCGATAGATGCCGCACTAGCCGTAATCAACTCTGATTCAAACATGAACGGCTTATTAGTAGTAGTCTGGGTGACAGTGCTGCCGCTGCTTGTTTTCGTCTCAGCAGTGCCACCACCATCTGTATAAGACGCTTTCACACTAACTGCAGTATTGACATCAGTTGTGGTAATCGTATAGGTCGAATCAGTCTCACCAGAAATCGCTACGCCGTCTCTTAACCATTGATAGGAAACAACTCGCATACCATCGGCATCGGTTAGTGAATGACTGGCAGTAAGCACTTCATCAACCGCAACAGTACCACTAAAGGTTACGCTACCTGCTGGATCACTATTAGCTGATACTCCAGTGATATTACTCGTGGTAGCATCATACTGGCTAAAGCTTACTTGACCTTGATTTGCCTCGATTGTACCGCTCAGAGATATGGCGACCTTTGCAGTTGGATCAGTTGGTTTTAAAGTCACTGTTAACAAATCAACAGTAGTGGTCACCCCGGTTGACTCATCATTAGTTGCATCTGTATCCACTAAGGTTAGTAACGGAGCACTTAGGCGCAATGATGCGAGTGTTATGGTGTCGAAAGAATCAGTGGCGGAAGTTGAAGAAGACTCCAGTACTATTAAATCGCTAGCTAATGTTGAAATGCTATATTTCGCGTCACTGCCTTCAAGTTTAGAAAATAGATCCCAATCAATATCCAGACTCAAGTCAGCACCGGTTAAGCTAGTGATGTCGCTTCGACTGTTGATGGCCTCAACGTCAGCTTTAAGTGTCAGAGTCAATGTGCCATCCCCAGCAATATCGCTTGCTACAAAAGAGAACGGCTGATCTAGTGCGGTGACTGCATCAGTAGCGTCACTTGTTTTAGATTCAGCGTTACCGAGATCGTCAGTATAAGAAGCTTTGACACTAAAGGCAGTGCCAACTTCTTCAAGAGATATGGTATAAGTAGTAGCAGTTTTGCCAGGAATTGCGGTGCCGTCGGCGTACCACTGGTAACTGAAATCACCAATACCATCACTATCCGCCATTGTATTACTAACGGTCAGTGTCTGATAAGGTTGTGTACCACCTGTGATTGTCACAGCGCCGGTCGGTGTGTTGTTAGCAGCTATAATCTCAACACTTGCATAACCTGTTGATTCATTATCATTCGCGTCTGTAAGGGTATAGCTGAAGATATCAGATTGAACATCCGATCCTGGCTGGTAGTAGATGGTACCAGCAGCATAAGTAGTCGTTCCGTACAGTGCATCTCCTACAGCTGATATGGTGATGACATCACCATCTGCATCGCTGTCGTTCGAAATCAGGTCAACCTCAATCTTGCCAGAACCCGCTTCCACGGGATCAAGTGTATCATTGGCTGCAGTAGGATCATCCTCCACTGCAGTAACTGTCATAGTCACTCTTCCCGAGCTAATACCGCCATTACCATCAGTTACGGTATAAGTAAAGTTATCCTTACCCTCAAAATCTGCATCAGGAGTATATAACACTGAACCAGCAGACAATGTAACGGTACCACTCTCACCTTGGGTAACACTGGCAACGCTCAAATCATCGCTATCAGCGTCGGTGTCATTAGCAAGCACATCGACCGTTGTGTTCTTAGAATCCTCAGCAACTGTTGCAGTATCAGAAACAACTGTCGGTAAGGTATTGCCTTCGCTAACGGTAATACTCACCTTAGCGCTAGATTCATCGGTACCATCACTCACATTATAGGTAAAGCTGTCCGAGCCAGTGTAGTCAGCCTCTGGCGTATAAGTCAAAACACCTTCAGTGAGTGTCGAAGTACCATGCAGGGCATCTGTAATACTAGAGATAGATATGTCATCAGCATCAACATCGCTATCATTATCAAGTACGCTAATGACATTAGCGGACGATCCGGCTTCAACAGTTATAGTGTCGTTCACCAAAGTTGGCGCATCATTAACAGATGTTATAGTTATTGTCGCGGTTGCTTCATCACGACCACCCTGACCATCTTTAACAATGTAGGTAAAACTATCTGTACCATTATAATTGGCAGTAGGTACATAAAATATCTTACCATTCGTTACCTCCGCGGTACCGTGTTCAGGATCAGTATTGATTTTCAACACTGAGACCGAATCTCCATCCGAATCAGTGTCGTTCTCTAAAACCTCAATCTCTGCTGCATCACCATCTTCTAGAAATGTCTGCTTATCATTGATAGCATTAGGGTTAGTGTTAGAGGAAATAGTAAAGTTTGCTGTAGCGGTGGATGTCTCGCCATCGCCATCTTCGATTGTATAGGTAAAGCTGTCAGATTCACCTGATGAGCCTCTAGTGGCATTAAAGCGAACGGAGTCACCACTGATAGTTACATTACCGTAGTCTGCATCACCAACAGCAGTAATCGTAAGGCTGTCGCCATCAGGATCAGTGTCATTTGCCAATAAATCCAGAGTAGTAGGTCTGGTCGCAGATATAGTACCCAAAGTGTCATCCACTGCAGTTGGCGCATCGTTAGTGGCGGTAACCGTAACAGTTACTTCACCCTTTGTCGAACCACCTTCGCCGTCAGTTACCCAGTAACTGAAGCTATCCGACCCTGAAAAATTTGCTTCAGGCGTGTAAAGAGCGACATTATTCGCAATAGTAATGGTGCCGTAGCTTGCAGTACTCACTGAATCTAGGGTTAACGTATTATCTTCAGGGTCAGTATCGTTATTAAGTACAGAAATTCTGTTACTGCTAGAATCTTCAGCGACAGTAGAGGTGTCTGCAGTGGTTACTGGAACACCATTAACGACGCTTACGGTAATCGATACAGTGCCAGTTGCTTGAGCTCCATTTGCATCTGTCACCACATAACTGAACTCGTCAGAACCGGTATAGTCTGATTTCGGAGTATAGGTAACGGTTCCATCATCATTCTTAACCGCTGTGCCATTTGAGGCTGTACCAATAGAGGTTAAGGTAAACGCATCATCCTCGCGGTCGTAGTCGTTGGAAAGCAAATTGACGGTTATACCATCAGTTGAATTTTCCTCGATATTCAAAACATCAGTAGTGGTAACTGGAGCATCATTTTCACTTGTGATAGTCAAAGTGACAGCCCCAGTGGCAGAAGCACCTGATGGGTCAGTTACTGTGTAAGTCAAGCTATCGGAGCCAGAGAAATTTTCATCAGGGGTATAGAACAACGACCCCCCCATTAGTCTCGCTGTGCCGTCACTCGGATTGGTGAAGGAATCGATTGTCAACGCATCACTGTCAGCGTCGGTGTCATTGCCGAGCACGTCAAGCTGTACTGAATCAACATCTTCCACTAACGAAATAGCATCGGCAACGGCAACCGGGGCATTGTTTAATGCTTCATAGGTAATGGTTACTGATCCCTCGTCATAGATGATGTCACCATTTTCATCTTTAGCTCCATCTGTTACATAATAAACAAATGTATCCTCACCAGTAAAATCGTCATTAACGGGAGAATAATTAACAATCCCGCCAAACACAGAAACCTTACCAGATTCAGCTGTTTTAGTTGGTGGGAAACTTGGAAAAACGCCATAAAGACTTAGTTCGTCATCCTCTGCATCGGTATCGTTGGCAAGAACATCCAAAACTGCTGCACCACTACCTTGGAGGAACGTGAAGCTGTCATCGACGGCTACTGCTATCGAGTTGACACCAGTGACAGCAATACTGACAGTTCCTTGATCAGTAGCTCCCTTGCCGTCAGTCACCGTGTAAGTGAACTCATCATTTCCAGAATAACCGAAATTAGGGGTATAAATTATCTTACCGCTGGCAAGATTAACTTCACCATAAGAGGCGTCGCCGATTGACTTAATTGAAAGAGTATCGCCGTCACCATCGGTGTCATTAGCAACAACATCAATAACGACAGCTTGGTTTTCATTAATAGATTCTGAATCAGCTACAGCCACAGGGTCGTTAGCATTATTGATATCCTTGCCACCAATCACCGTTCTAGCGTCGGCAGTTGCAATGCCGTCAACAGTAACTACTATTTTCGGATCGCCCCAAGGATGGATGCCGTCCATACCGAAGGTTGCATCTTCATCAGAGCTATTTTTGGCAGTACCTGATACAGCAGTTGCCACCCAGTTTTCATCTTGTGTAATAACAACATTGGCATCGGTGTAGATTTGACCTATAAAGTTAACCGTTCCCTCAAGCGTGCGGGTAGCAGTATAGTCTGCCTCGAAAACTATTGTTTGAGTATAGCTCTCGATAGTTACACCGCCTTCGGTGATGACGACTGTTTCTACTTCCTGGTATTTATTGTTAGCAAATCCTGGTGTTCCAGAGCGACTCTCAACGAATACTGCTTCACCAACCATTGCCTCAGTCATCTCAAAGCTATAGCTACCGTCATCCGACCACGTGTCTTTCATTGTGCGGCTGTCACCTGCAGCAGTCGTTTCGGTGCTGGATCTGGTCTGACCATCAAACTTGTCAACTACCGTCCACAAAGTACCTTCGTGGTCGTTGTATTGCCACTGCATGATCTCGTTAATTGGACCCTGAACGCCAGGGCCAGCGTCTTGTTCATCTTCAGTCATCTTCTGAATCGAGCCATCTCTATTAATAGAGACAATTTCCATACTCTGGTCATGATGACCTTTAAAGAAATCGACATTGGTTCCATCGAGCTTATTACCACTTCCTTCAATCCTGACGTCGCCATTCGGGGTGATCTCTGTGTCCATGTCGATGTTTTTATAGGTTTCACCACGGATTACTTTAGTACCGGTCAACTCGATCTCGACATCAAAGCGATCATTGAGGGAATAAGTTCTTGTGTAACTTTCATCTATTTCGCCTCTAGTACTAGTAACTGTTTGCACAATTTTTTCTAGCATGCCGCCATCATCAGTGGTGCGAACTTCGGTAACGTTAATAGTTTGAGCCGCCTTGCCTTCGGGAGTGAATGTACCTGCAAATGTGGTTGTTCCCTTAACTGTTGTGTTATCAAAAGTTACTTCATCCCAGATCGAGTTCTTGGAGCTCGCAAAGCCCTCTCCCTCTTCAATCATGTGTCTGTCGAGTGGGTTACCCTCATTATGCATTTGTGCCTGACGGTCTGCACCCTCATCATACATTGTCATCTCTTGAAATACGCCCGGGGACACCTCGACAGTCAGCTTAATCAGGGGTCCGCCCCATTGGTCGGTGCCATCGGAAGTAATGACAGCTGTCATACCGTTCATAGCTGCCATGTCAGTTCCCTCTTGAGCCTGGATGACGCCAGTGCCATACATATCAGTAAACTTCCAGCCATCTTCCATCAAGGAGGTGAGATATATGTCAGTCATCAGCATACCTCCGCCCATAGCATAGGTACCTTCTGCGACCATTGTTACCGTGCCATCTGGGGCATAGTTCATGGTTTTTGTAAAGTCCTCTCCTTTAGAAGAGGTTTCAACACTGATTTCTTTAAAGCCGTACTCACTGTCCTCATAAGATCGGACTCTTTCGCTCCAATGGACCGGATTGTTAGCATTCAAATCTGCTTCACTACTGAACATTTCTTCGCGTTCAGTTTCAGAGTCGACGTTCATGGTACGAGTTATCAACTTTATTCCGCCACCCGCTGTTGATTCCTTGGTTGTGAAGGTATCAGCTATATCAAAAGTTACGGCAAGATCAGTTTTGCTAATGCTATTAGCATCTAAATGTGCCTCAACTTTGGCTAGGATAAATGCAGTCTCAGCTGCTGCATCGTCTCCGGTTAGTACTTCATCCGCTGCAAGAACGGTTGCGGTATAAAAAGTTTCCAAGGAAGCGTAGTCAAACCCGGCTAGACCATCTGGTATCCCCTTGCTAGATATTACACTAACACCATCACCAGGACCACCATCTTCACCTTCGCCAAGATCGAATACCAAGGCGATATCAAGAGCATCGGTTTTAATACCGATCATATCTGTCACCACTGACTCTTCGAGCACAGTTACAGTTTGACCTTGTTCGTTTGTATAAGTGAATTCCCATGAACCGCCGCTCATATTATCGAGCTGGTTCATCATATCTTGGTCGAAATCTTTGTAGAAATCGTCGCCCATCTGGTAAATACTCATACCATCGATGGTAATATCATTGTATTCGTTAGATGATATTGCTAAGACCTGATTAGCTTCATTTGTTGCTGTTGCAGCCCCTCCATCGCTCGCAAGGACTGATACAATATCCCAGTTCGCGGCACGAGTGATTACGACATCAATGTCGGTAAAGACTTCACCAATATAATCCCAGCCGAGATGGTCAGTATCACCAATTACTGTTAGTACTGATGAGCCATCATTAGACCAGACCTCTGTCATCTTAAAGTCAATATCACCATCAGCACTTTTGAATTTGGTAACATTTTTCGATTCTTGTGTATCGTTATCCCAATAGTTTGAGTTAGTCCGTACATCGCCATACTCATTGGTTTCTTCTGAGACCCAGATATCACCCTGCTGCGACTCTACAACTGTCCATTCAATGCCATCGTGGTCGAAGTAAGTCCACTCATTCTGGAAATTATCAGCCGACATGGAAAAATCTCCTGGTCCATGCATCGCCAAGACATCGCCGTCAACGGTGATTTCACCATCTGCCCAGCCGAAACTCACTGTTTCACCTGCTGCATTCGTTGCAGTTCCGGAGAGGTTTGTTGTATTCCAGTTTGAGTCCATAGTTTCGGTGACGTTGATATTGGTGTAAGTTTCACCAATATACTTCCAGCCAATATGATCAGATTTGCCGGTAGTCGTCATTGTTGCAGTATTCGTATCTTCGTCGTAGACTTCGGTCTTTGTAAAATCTATAGATTTGTCAGCGCTAGTAAAGCTCTCTGACCAAGTATTAGTATTATTGACATCATCCCAAGTGGACTCCATAACACGAACATCGCCATTAGAGCCAGTTTCTGTAGAGGTCCAGGTATTACCCGATTGTTTGTCAACTACTGTCCAAGTGGTACCGTCTCCATCTTCCCATGTCCATGTATTCTCAAAGCTCTGACCAACATCCCCAGCCACTAGATTACCGCCGATCGTCAACTGATTCTCGTTAGGGCTAAAGCCAATTGATATGTTCGTATCGCCATTTGCATTTGTGCCCGTGCCCTCAATATTTTGTACATTCCAGTCCCCATCACGTGTCACGGTAAGGTTAAGGTTGGTGTAGATTTCACCCAACTGCATCCAGTCAATATGGTTAGTGCTACCAGTAATAACTTCTGTAGATCCACCTCCTTCAGTGAAAGTTTGAACTCTTGTAGCATTAGAGATAGTAGCGTTACTATTTGCATCCGAATCGGTGACAATTTCAGTCATTGTTTGAGTTTGAGTGTCATGATCCCAAGTATGGGTTTCAACACGCTTAGCACCTACCTGTGTACCTGACGTTGCAGTTTCAGTGCGGGTCATAGTGCCATCAACTTCCTGCTGTGTCATCGTCCATATAGTGCCATCCCAGTCTTCCCACTCTACCGTCAATGCTGCGCCATCAAAGAGGAACTGACCATTAGCATAAGTCAATGTTGCTGCGCCAACCGTGCCGCTAGCAGCGGTAATATTGTGTGTATTGTCGTAAGTTATGGTGACTGCAACTTCTTTAGCTCCGTTAAGAGGCATCCAGTCGATATGATCAGTTGTGCCGGTGATAGTCCTTATTTCAGTTTCAGTTGCTGAGTTCCAGATGGAAGTTTCACTAACTTTATCCCCATCAGCATTAGTCTCATTCATCGTCCGAGTATTGGTCTGGTCAGTATGACTCCAGACATTGGTTTCACTGCGCTCAGCACCAGTCGCGGTAGCTTTACTAGAATCTGTATATTGGGTTTCTGTACGGCTCCAAGTTTCTCCATCCTGAATCTCTTTAACCACCCAAACGGTGCCATCCCAGTCTTCCCATTCTGAATCGTTTTCCCAATACTGATCTTCATTTACCTTGAAATCATCAGCGTTTTGGATATTGCTATCGCCAAAAGTTATTTGATTATTGGACCAGCTAAAGTCAGCAGTCACTCCCTCGGTATCTGTACCAGTACCGGAGACCTTGTAGATATCCCAACTTGCATCGCGCTCAATAGTTACGCTAACATTGGTATACATGCCATGCAGCGGATACCAAGCAATATTGTCTGTGGTTCCCGTGATTGTTTCAGACGAGGTACCATTAGGGTTGTAGGTTTCAACTCGAGTAAAGTCAAGACCTCCGTCTGTACCTTCATCATAAGACTCACTCCAAATGGATACCTGTTTGACAGAATCCCAGCTTGACTTAAATTCCCGCTCAGCTCCATTAGCACTCGTTTCAGTTGAAGTCCAAACATCCCCAACCTGAGATTCGACCACAGTCCAAAGAACACCTTCCCAATCGGTCCATTCCCAAGTACTTTCCCAACTTTCTTGTTGCTGGCCACCGCCACCATAGTTAGTATTTGCAATCGCTACTCCATCGAAGCTCAATTGATAGTTATCTGTATCCCAGCTAAAAGCAGCAGTATCCCCATCTTTATTTGTACCATTACCAGAAACACTCAGAGTCTCCCAGTTTTGGTTACGCGTAACGGTGACTTCTACATCGGTAAAGATTTCACCAAGATAGACCCAGTTAATTTGGTCAGTCGCTCCCTTAACGAGCTCGGATGAAGAGCCATCTGCATTCCAAGTTTCGCGGATCGAATAGTCTCGAGCATCGGTGCCGCTTTTGAAAGAAGTGGTATAAACATAGTCGTTGACATCACTGTCCCAGGCAGAAGAATTAATGCGTACATCACCATTACTGCCTTCCTCAGTCGAAGTCCAGGTATCGCCATCCTGCTTATCGGTCACTGTCCAGGTGACGCCATTGCCGTCTTCCCATTCCCAGGTGTTAACCGAAGCTTCCTGCATAAGATTGCCACGATCACCACCACCACCTTGATAGGCTACGCCATCAATGGTTAGTCCTCCATCGGCAAAACCAAATGTAACGCCACCACTGGCGGTACCGCTTACATCGGTAATATTCCAGTTTGAATCACGTTCAATGGTAACTTCTAGATCTTCGTAAGGAGTTGGGAAATCCCACCAACCAAAGTGATTGTCTTTACCGGTGATTTTTTCCGTCGAGGTATTGTTAGTGGAGTTTCTCACTTCGACTCGGGTAACGTCGATAGAGCCATCGGAGGCGGTAAACGAGTCGCTCCATGTTTCCGTATCACCACTCCAAGAATTTTTGTGAATACGAACGTCACCATTATCACCTGATTCTGTAGAGGTCCAGGTGTCACCTTCCTGTTTGTCAGTTACGGTCCAAGTAACACCATCCCAGTCTGTCCATGTCCAAGAGCTTTCGCTGTTCTCCATATTGGCATGTCCACCACCTGCATCTTTATTGAAAGTATCAACAGCAACACCTCCAATTAAAATATTACCACTTTCATCTGAAGTCACAGCCAGGCCATCGGCGGTACCACTAATATCGGTAACATTCCAGCTGCTATCCCGCGATATGCTGATTTCAACAGCATCATAGTCACCAAATTTATCGGTTTTTCCGGTTATTTTTTCTGTTGAAGTGCCGTCAGCTCGTTGTGTCTCAACACGCGTAAAATCAGTATTTCCATCTGCTGATTTTTCAGAATCGGTCCAGATATTGGTCTTTGTATTTTCATTGTAGCTAGAGGAATGCGTGCGCTCAGCACCAGTCACGGTAGATTTACTATCATCTGTATATTGGATTTCTGTGGAAGACCACTTCTCCCCTTCCTGGGTGTCGGTAACCACCCAAACAGTGTTGTCAAAGTCGGTCCATTCCCAAGAACTTTCCCAGCTTTGGTTCTGATTATCGTCCATGCCCATTTGATCTTTAAATTCATTACTGATTACAACTTGCTGACCGTTAAGCAATAATTCTCCATTTGCAGATGTAAACTCAACGCTCTCATTATTAGAATTTAAGCCAGAGCCTGTAATTGTCATTTCATCCCAACCATGTTCGATTGTTACATTGAGATCATGATAAATATCATCCAACCACATCCAGCCAAGCTGGTTGGTTGTGCCGGTAATGGTTTCGCTTGAGGTGCCATCATCCTTCCAAATTTCAGTTCTGGTGTAATTCTGTTCAAGGTTACCACTGGCGTAAGTTTCCGTCATTGTTGACGAATTAGTGGCGTCATCCCAAGACGAGGTGTGCGTGCGTACGTCGCCGTTTCCGCTTGTTTCAGTCGATTTCCATTGGCCGTTCTCATCCACCTCATCGACTACCGACCATTCGACGCCGTCCCAGTCTGTCCATGACCATTCGTTTGTCTCGCCCTCTTGAAAGTGGGGCTGGTTGTCTTGCATTTCACTGACAGAATCGCCACCGATTAAAATTTCATTGTTAGCAAAAGTTACAGCGAGGGTTGCGCTTGTATTATCTGGATCTTGGACGGTGCCGGTAATGCTTGTTACATTCCAATTGGCATCGCGCACAACGGTAGCATCAATACCACTGTATGTCTGTCCCAAGAAATACCAACCAATTTGATCGAAGGTGCCAGTAATAGTTTCAGTCGAAGCGCCAGTGTTTTCATTGTAAACCTCTACCCTGGTAAAGTTGAAACCCTTTTCCGTACTCACTTCTGTCATTGTCCAAGTATTTTCTTGGGTGTCATTATTCCAAGAACTAAAGCTGGTTCGCGTGTCACCAGTAAGTGCATCCTTATTGCCACTATCATCCATTGACCAAGCGGTCTCGGTCATGGTCCAGACGTCGTTTACACTTTCTTCTACAACCACCCAGATTGTATTACTCCAATCGTCTGTCCATTCCCACTCGTTACTTCCTTGGTCACCACCAAAGAAATCGTCAAAACCAAAATCAGCTTGAACTGACTCGCCGTCAATCTTTAATTCATAATCAGCATAAGTAAATGCAACTGTAGCACCATCCGGATTAACACCAGATCCCGTAATATTTGTGGTGTTCCAGTATTGGTCTAAGGTTTCAACAACATTTAAACTGGTGTAGAGACCATGCAGTGGCATCCATCCAAGACCATCGGCTGTGCCTGTGTAAGTCTTGGTTGCACCATTAGGGCCGCTTGCCTCGACCATCGTCGAATTTATACTTCTTTCTGTACTTACATATGTTTCAGTGAAGGTGTTTGTTTGTGTTTGATGATTCCAAGATGAAGCTTGGGTACGAATATCACCATTAGAACCTGTTTGTGTTGAACTCCATACGCCTTCAACGTCTTTATCAACAACTGTCCAAGTAATGCCCTGTTCGTCTGTCCATGTCCAGACATTACTGAAAGATTCTTTGTGACTATCATCATCCTCATAATAACCACCTTCTTGCTGGTCGTGCTGTCTTTGTTGGTCTGGGCCAGAATATTCATACCAAATATCAAGGGTGCCATCACTAAAAGCATCTGCAAGCGCAGCGGGGATTCCAGTTTTACTCTCTATACTTCCTTCATCAAAAGTAAGTTTTATTTCGTAAATATATATTGATTCTGTTCCATAATCTACATTCTGATCAAGGTTAATGGTTATATTATCCTTGCCGTCTTCATCAAGTGAAGCTGAAGCAACAACATTATTATAATTCGTGATACCAACTTGTTTAAGTAATTCTTCAGCTGCCATCCTTGCATAATCATCACCACTATCAGGATCAGAATACTCGTACCACATTTCAATACTTTCTTGATTAATAGCTGAAATACCAAGAGTTTCTATACCCGTATCCGTAAGGGTAGTCAGTGAACCATCGCCACCAAAATTCCATGTTATATCTAGGCCTGTAACTGAGGCACTATCAAAAGTATATGAATCGGCTGTTATATCAAATGAATTTCCACCGTCCTGTTCATCCATAGCTACATCTAAGTTAGAAATGTCAGTTAGTCCTTGCATTTCTAAGTAACCTTGTACAGCCCCTACGACAAAATCTGCCATAGCGTCATAATCTTCTGTTGAAGCCATAATATTCCTCTGTTAAGTTAATTGTTTTAATGTAAAAAAACAAAAAAAAATATAAAAAAATATACCTATATTTATAATACTCTTTTTTGATTTAATTTTGTGAAAAATATTTTGTATTAGACCGAACTTTATGACTAGTAAAAAATATGGTTTTTACGAAGAAAAAATAGTCACAACATCTGTTTTACTGTTCAGAAAGTGCCTTTGAAGCCGTGCGATTAAGTGGACTAATAATGTATTCAAAAATAGTTCGTTTTTCTCCAAGCATATCAACCTGTGCAATCATGCCTGGCAGTATGCTGGGGTTAATTGGTGATTTTGAAAATGTTGAACCGATGGTTCTAATCCATGCATCGTAATAAACTTCACCTTGCTGAGTTATGGTTGTGTTTTGGGCAATTTTAATCACCTCACCTTCCATAATTCCGTAACGAGAGAAATCATATGCAGTGTATGAAACTCTTGCATTTTGACCCACAGCTACTTTACTAATATCTTTAGGTAGAATTTTTGCCTTAATCAAATAATATTCTTCTTGTGGAACGATTTCTATTAATACATCTCCAGCACGTATAACCGCACCCACGCCTGATAAGTTAACCGCGGTCAATATGCCTTCAATAGGTGAGACAAGGCTACTAAATTTTAATTGTAATTCTGACCTTTGCATTTGGTCGGATGCCTCCAATATTCTCTGATCAATTTGTACAAGCCTAATCTCTGGCTCAATTTTTGCGGCAACTAATTTTGCATAAATAGCACGCTCCTTTTCAAGTAGCACAATTTTTTGCTTGGCAGTATCGTAGCTTGATTGTGCCTCTTGTGTATCTAATGTGATCAACACCTCACCTTCCTGTGCTACATCTCCTACAGTGATATCCATAGTAGCAACAGAGCCCGGGTAGAGTGATTGTACTTGTTGTACTTTGCCGACAGGTTCAACTACAGCTTCTGCACGCACTACTTGGTCAATTTCAGCAACATATGCCCATGACATAAAAGACAGAAAAAACAAAGCGATCAGATAGAACAATACATTATGCACTGTGCGCTGGCGTAATACTTTATCTAACATCTTCGCTTTCTTCCTGTGGCTTCTGTTGTGATTGTTTTTGAGCTTGTTGGGAAGCGGCTTGCAACACTTTATCTTTAGGGCCGTCAGCTAATATTCGACCCTTGTCAATTACCACAACTCTACTAACTAAACTCAGGAGTGTGCCGCGGTGAGTGATTAAAATTAAAGTTTTATTAACAAGCTTTTCTTTTAATATCTCTAAAAGTTGTTGTTCTGAGCCTGAGTCCATTGCGCTAGAGGGCTCATCCATAATGATAATTTTAGGATCACCAACAAATGCACGGGCAATACAAATTGCTTGTCGCTGCCCACCTGAAAGTTGCTTCCCACCTTCAGCTATAAGCGACTCATAACCATCAGGCAAACTGGAGGCAATTGCGTCAACATTTGCAATCTTAGCTGCTGCAACCATTTCCTTGTCTGTAGCATTTGGATTTCCCATTAATAGGTTTTCTTTTAAAGTTCCTGAGAATAGTATTGGTATCTGCATGACCACACCGATGTAATTGCGAATGTCATCTGGGTGCATATGAGTTATATCTGATTTATCAATTTTTACTGATCCTTCGCTAGGATCATACAAACCGGTAATTAATCTAAGTAGTGAAGTCTTGCCTGATGCAATCTTACCAACAATGGCAATTTTTTCGCCTGCAGCAACATTTAAATTAACCTTGTTAATAACCGCTTCTTTTTGTTCTGGATAAGTTAGTGAGACATTAGTAATGGTAATTTGACCCTCTATTTTGTCAACACGTACCTGACTTGAACGATTGATTTCTCTAACCGGTTGTTGCATTAGTTGACCAAAGTTCACATAGGCTGTCATCGCTTGGTTGAATCGACCGAGCAAATTACTAACCTGTCCCAAAGGTGCTAGCGTGCGTCCAGATAAAATCACACAGGCAATCAAAGAGCCCATAGTTAATGAACCCTCAGCAATTAAAAATACACCATAAACCACAATTCCTACTTGCGATAATTGTTGACCTGATTGAGAAAAGTTTGTAGTGAGTTGTGACCAATATTTTGACTTTGCTGAGGCAATGCCTTGGCGATCGACACTATCTACCCATCTATCACGTAAGACATTAATACCTTTAAGAGTTTTTAGAGTTTCCATACCGGCGAGCACTTCTACAATTACACTTTGCTTACTTTGACCGTCTTGGGCAGCGTTAAAGGAGAGCTTGCGAATCACTGGTTGAATTATTAGTCCAGCAATAATCACTAAAACTACAATAACCGCTGGCACTGCGGCTACTGGACCACCGATAGTGTAGAGCACAAAAATAAATAAGAAGATAAATGGTAAATCAACAAAAGCAACAAACGAAGCTGAGGCGATAAAATCCTTAAGTAAATCAAATTCTTTTACCACTGCTGATACCATACCTGTTGGTTGGTTGATTAATTGCTCATTACGCGAAATGCGTTCAAATAGATTTTCTGAAACATCGATATCTACCATAGCACTGGCCTTGTCAGTATAAAGACCACGCAACACTTTCATAGAAAAATCGAACACCACAATAACTAAAATACCTACTGTAAGTGCCATTAGAGATTCAATCGCATTATTAGGTATAACACGGTCATACACGACCATAATATAAAACGCACTAAATAGCGCAAATACATTAATAAAGGCAGAGGCTGCCATGACCTGAATGTAGAGTTTTTTATTTTTTAATATTGGGCCAAAAAACCAATGATCTTTGTGTAGCGGCTTATAATTTTTTCTAGACATAGTGCCATCACCTTAACGGGCTAATGTTTATCTTTTCCATAAGCCTTTCGTTAAGTGCCCAATAATTAATATTAAATGAATGCATATAGTATGGATAAGTCAAAAGATTACGCTCAGTTTTGGCCAACTCAATCTGGGTTTGTAATTTAGTTAATAAACTCTCATCAACAACCGCCATTCTTTGGATGAGCTGTGCTAATTTTTCACTTAGGTTAACATGTTTCTGTTGTGCATTATTATATTCAATTTGTAAATCTTGATAATTTTTAATCAGTTTATTTAGCGCCAATGATTTGTCTTGATTTAGAGCATCAATCATGTCATCTTGTATTTTAGATTTATGAAGCAAATCGTTCTGCCTTACACTGCTCAGGCCGCTATCAAATAAAGGTATAGTTAAAGTAACACCACCATAAAGTTCATATTCACTTAGACCTCGTGTCACATCATAAATAATAGCAGTTGCAGACATGTTAATTTGCGGCATATTTTCAGATTGAAGGCTATTAAGCTCACTATAGAGTGCAGACTTTTCTGAGCTAATAATTTCCGTTGAACGATTATATTCAATTGCCTCGTAAATCACAGAGGATAAGTTCTGATTGGTTAAGTCTAAAGCGTCAATGAATTGAGAAATTACAATGTCAACAGCAATTAAATCAGCTCCTGTAATGTCAAATTCTCTTCTTAAAATTGTTAACTTTGAGATGCGTTCTCTTTGTAAATTTTGCACTTCGGTTTCTAGATCTAACAATAGCAACTGTGCTTGACGCACTTCCATCACTGTTCCTACTCCACTAGAAAAACGCAACTTGATTTCCTCAATCGATTTATTTGCTGCAATGATGCTTGATTCAAGATTGTCCAATTCCGCATTTATTCTAGACACATCGTTGACTGTATTTAATAGCTTTTGTAGTATTTTTTCAAATACCTCAAGGTATTCCAATTTGAGCGCTTTTTCTCTTAATTTTTCTGCATTGATCTTATTTTCAACTACACCAAAATCATAAAGATTTTTCTCCAATGTAACAACACCATCAAAATACATAGTGTCTAAACTGCTTGTCCGATTCAAATTATCAGCATCATCTATTGCATATAATAGTGGGAGTTTGCTTCTAGTTGATAGGTTAATCTTTAACCCATTTTCGGCTATTATTTGATCTACATTAATGCCTTTGAGTATGACCTCGTTGGCTTTCTTAACCACACTTGGGTGACTAGATACACTGGATGAAACTAATGACAGATCATCAGTATCAGCAAATGAAAGAGTGGCGAGAAGTGCTATGGATGAGAAAATTAGTGGTTTGTTTGACATTCAATCATCTAAATAAAACAGCCAAACATAAAGTTCGGCTGTTTAATATTATTATAAAAAATGCTTATAGCACATCGACCGTATAAGTTAAAGGCTCTACATTAACATCACCCGCGTCAATAAGCATATCTTGTAATGTCAATTGAATATCGTCAACACCATCTGCCGGATTGATATAGACCGTACCAATCTTTTGTTCTATGAGTACTGTACTTCTGCCAGTATCATTACTTGTATCTATATCTACAAGAGCACTTGAATCACCTAGAGAAACTCCACCAGTTGCTTTGTTAGCAGCATATATGGTGAATGACTCCTCATCAATTTCCATGATCCAAGTAGCGTTCTCCTCAGAAGCAAATGTAGTAACACTACCTAAGTCACTTGCAGTGAAACCAAGCGTAAACTCAGCGCCATAAACTTCACTTGCTAAGGCATTAAGTGAGTCGACCCCTTCAGCATCAAGATAAAGATCGAATGCAGCAATTGTTTCTGTAGATCCACTAGAATAGTCCTCTCCATTTATCGCGATTGAAGCTTCAGCTGCTGTCATTGTTGTGATATTTCTTACCTGGATAAGTTTAACCATATCTACAACTGTGCCGGAAGCATCACTAGTTGCACTCTCAGCAGTGCCATCGTCATCGGTATAGCTCGCGGTGACCGTGAAGGTTGAACCGACATCGTCATCATCCAAGACTAGGGTTGCGTTTGTTGCTCCAGAGACTGCTGTACCATCTTTAGACCACTGATAGCTAATGGTGCCAATTCCGTCAGCATCTGCCAAAGTATTAGAGGCGGTAAGCGTTGAACCAGTCTTAGTCGTACCAGTAATGGTTACTGCACCGGTCGGGTCATCGTTGACTGCACTGATAGTTACGGTTACTGTG
>ERZ651768.1225-NODE-1225-length-18957-cov-4.837500_pt1 | contig 18957 bp, 15 predicted proteins | sample MGYA00514754_ERZ651768 | MGnify/ENA metagenome assembly ERZ651768
TAACGGCGAAGACCCGGTCGTCCCGGTAGACCGGTTCGGAGTGCATCGGGTCCTGGGCCATATTGCAGAATATACATTCGGTGGTGGTGGTCATGCCTGGTTCGCCTCCGTGGCGTGGTGATTCTTATCGAGTTTTAAGGTATTATTCGTCGTCCAGGTGCTGCAGGGCGATCTCTTTGTAGTGATTCGCGTCGCCGTAGGTCAACTCGTGGACCTTGGCCCGGCGGGTATACAACTGCAGGTCGTGCTCTTGGGTGAAGCCGATGGCGCCGTGGCATTGGTGGGCAGTGCCGCACACTCGGCGGTATGCGGGGCCGATCCAGGCCTTGGCCATGGCCACTTCCTTTTGAGCGGGTAGGCCCTCCGACAGCCGCCATACGGCCTGGTAAGCGATGTTCTTGGAGCCTTCGACGTCGGTTGCCATGCGCGCGCAGTGATGTTGCACGGCCTGGAAGCTGCCGATTGGGCGGCCGAACTGGGTGCGGCCTTTGGCGTATTCAACGGTCATGTCCAATACTGCCTCGGCGCCGCCCAACATCTCGATGCATTGCGCTGCCGTGGCCCGCATGATGGCCCGCTCGATGATGGGCCAGGCCTCGCCAACAGTCCCGATAACCGAGTCAGCAGGCACACTGACATTTTCCAGACTTACCTCAAAAACGCGTTCATTGCCCACCGACTGCATCGGTGTGGTATTTAGCCCATCAGCTCCGGCAGGAACCAAGAACAAGGAGATGCCTTCAGCCGGGTCACTGCCTGACGATGTCCGTGCCGCCACGATGATCGTGTCGGCCGCCCCTGCATCGGGCACAAACAACTTGGTCCCGGAAATCTGGAAACCACCGCCCTGTTGGCTGGCGGTGGTCTGGATATCCCAGGGCTCGTAAGCCGCGCCGACCTCGCTGATGGCCATGGTCATGATGATCGTTCCGGCGCAGATCCGGCTGATCAGTTCGTCTTTCTGGGCGTCCGAGCCGGCGTCCATGACGGTCATGCCGCCGAGGACCACCGTGGAGAAAAACGGCGCGGGAGCCAGAGAACGGCCGATCTCCTCTATCAGCACTCCAAGGTCGGCGAAGTTTCCGCCGGTGCCGCCGTATTGCTCGGGGAAGGCCACGCCGGTCCAACCGAGCCCAACCATCTGCCGCCAAAGTTCATCGGTGAATCCCCGTGGGTTTTCCTCCATCTCCCTGACCAAAGTCAGGGGACACTCCCGGGACAGAAAATCCTGGGCGCTGGTCTTCAGCATATGCTGTATCTCGGTTAGGCCCAGGTCCATGTGGTTCCTCCGAACTTAGTGCAAGCCAACTTGAGCGCGGATAGTATAGCCGATAGGCTGGGGCGTGGGTAGAGGTTCCTTACGCCTTGGACGGCTCCACTTCCACCACTATCTCTACCGGTGTGTTGCGGGCGACGATGATCTCCATGTCTTCGGCGCCGTCGTTGATCGGTTGGTGGACGGCTTCGGCGGGCACGTAGATGAAATCGCCGGGGCCGATGGCCAACTCTGTTTCCAGGTTGTCCCCGATCACGAAGCGTCCTGTTCCCTTGACCACATAGATCGCCGACTCGCAATTCACATGATAGTGAGCGCTGGAGGCGCAGTGGGGCGGGATGGTGGCCACTGCCAGGTGAATGCCCGTGGAGCCGGTCAATTTCTCGGACACGCCGGCCAGGCGGGTCATAGCCCCGGACTGAATCTCAACTTCCAAGCCGTCTGGATGGACAACTTTAATCTAAGGCATAAAAAACTCCGTTTCTTGACGGCTAGAGGCCGCGGACCATCTTGTCCAACTGGCTGATGGCCTTTTGGATATTATCCTGGGAGTTGGCATAGGAGAGGCGGACGTATCCCTCACCGAACTCGCCGAAGGCGCTTCCTGACAGCAGAGCGACGCCGGCTTCGTTCATCGCCTTGGTCTCAAATTCCATGCTGGTGAGTCCGGTCCCTTTGATGCTGGGGAAGGCGTAGAAAGCCCCTTCAGGCTCTGGGCAGTTGATCCCCGGGATGCTCCGCAGTCCGTCAGCGATGAGCCTGCGCCGGATGCCAAACTCGGCGACCATGGCCTCGACTTCGTCTCTGGGACCCTCCAGGGCCGCTACCGCCGCCTTCTGAGTGAATGAAGCCGCGCAGGAAACGCTGTTCACGGCCAGCTTCACGATATGGGGGACCAGCTCCTCTGGCAAAATCCCGTACCCCATGCGCCAGCCGGTCATGGCGTAGCTCTTGGAGAATCCGTCCAGGATGATGGTCCGTTCCTGCATGTCAGGGATGGACGAGATGCTGTAGTGCTCTCCGGTGTAGAGGATGTCTTTGTATATCTCGTCGGCCATCACGTATAGGTCCGGATGCTGCTTAATTATCTCAGCGATAGTCTCCAATTCCTGCTTGGTCAGTGCCGAACCGCAGGGGTTCTCCGGCGAGTTGATGATTATCAGCCTGGTCTTATCTGTGATCAGGCCCGGCAGCGCACTCAAGTCGGGGTGGTAATCCTTGTCCTCCAGAAGCTGCATGGGCACCGGCGTGGCGCCGGCGAACTTGATCATGGACTCGTAGATCGGGAATCCGGGGTTGGGGTAAATGACCTCCACGCCTGGTTCTGCCAGGGCCAGAAGCACATAGAACATTATGGGTTTGGCGCCTGGGGTAACCACGATGTTTGACGGGTCGGTGTCGGTCCCCCGGACCTCGCGGCTGTTCCGGGCGATGGCCTCGCGCAACTCAGGCAGGCCCGCCGTGGGGCCGTAATGGGTGAACCCGTCGCTGATGGCCTGCCTGCCGGCCTCGACGATATGTCTCGGCGTCTCGAAATCGGGCTCACCGATCTCCAGGTGGATTATCTCCTTACCTTGAGCCTCCAAGGCGCGCGCCTTGGCCAGCACTTCGAATGCCGACTCGGTGCCCAGGTCGTTCATGCGGGCGGCAACTGTCATCAGTCCTCCAGATTCGTGGGGCTATAACGTGACGAGCCGGGCGTGGGCAAGCGTTCAAGACTCAGTCTGACTGTACTTGGTTTTCGGTGCGGACCGAGAGGCCATAAATCTTGATGAAACCCTCAGCGGAGGCGTGGTCGAACTCGTCCGAGCGGTCGTAGGTCGCCAAGCTGTAGTTGTATAACGCCTTTGGCGCCCGGCGTCCCACAACAGTGCAGGTGCCTTTGTGCAGCCGCACCCGGATGTCTCCGGTCACGAACCGCTGCGTGCTCTGAACGTAGGCGTTCAGGTCGGCCCGGTGGGCTGTGAACCAGAGGCCGTTGTAGATCACATCGGCATACTCCAGGGCGATGCGGGCCTTGGTGCGGGCCTGGTCTTTGGTCAACGTCATTGCTTCCAGCGCCGTGTGGGCTGTGTGGAGCAGCGTAGCGGCCGGGCATTCGTAGATCTCTCGGGACTTGATGCCCACCAAACGGTTCTCCACATGGTCGATTCGCCCGATGCCGTGGGCGCCGGCCAGGGTGTTCAAGTGATTTATCAGGTCGGTCCCAGCCATGCCTTCGCCGTCGACTGCCTTGGGCACGCCACACTCGAAATGGATCTCTACGTAGGCCGGTTGATCAGGAGTGTTTGCCACGGGGCTTGTCCAGTCGTAGGCGTCCTCGGGAGGTTCCAGCCATGGGTCTTCCAGTTCTCCGGCCTCCACGCTCCGGCCCCAGAGGTTCTCGTCGGTGGAGAACCGGCTGCGGTTGGCGTTGATCGGGAGATTTCGCGCCTGACCGTACTCGATCTCGTCATCCCGGCTCATGCCCCAATCGCGTATGGGTGCAATGACATCGATATCCGGCCCGAGAGCGGTGATGCCTACCTCCAGCCGGACCTGGTCGTTGCCCTTGCCGGTGCAGCCGTGGGCGATGGCGTAAGCGTCGTGCTCCCTGGCTGCCTCGACCAGATACCGGGCGATGAGCGGGCGTCCCAGGGCCGTGGCCAGCGGGTATTGCTCCTCGTAAACCGTCCCGGCTTGCAGGGACGGGAAAAGAAATTCGTTAACTAGGGTATCCCGGCCGTCGACTGTCAGGGCTTCCAGCGCGCCGATATTTAGCGCGCGCTGGCGGATAGACTCCAGGTCCACCATTCCCAGGTCAATGGTCAGGGTGATTATGTCTGCATCGTACTTCTCTTGCAGCCACGGGACCGCCACGGTAGTGTCCAGTCCCCCGCTGTAGGCCAGCACAATTTTTGGTTTTGCCATTTTTTAGTTAGGTTGCTCCATCAATTCTGCGAGTTCGCTATTAGGTTGTTTATTCAACGCTTCCAAAAACTCTGAGGGAGTGATTTGCGCGTCCCCCAAATCTTCCTCACTAGCCCGCAGCCAACGTCCTGGCCGCGATGCACAGGCACGGTCACCACTCTAGCATCTGGATGCCGTAGCCGCGCTTGACTCCCGCGCTGGCGCACTATCTCAAACCCTAGAGCTTCCAGCGCTCTGATCACATCCCTTGCCTGCAATGCCGGAAACCTTGCCATTAGGGCTTATATTTCTATCTTATGGATGCCGACGAATTCTGGGATTTCGCCGTCACCTCGTCTTCCAAGCACATTTCGATGACCTCTTTGATGTTGGTCATGCGTTCATCGAGAGTCTTGCTCTGCGTGTAGCAACACTTCAGTTGAGGTACTTCCCCAACGAAGAAACCGTCTCCATATTTTTCGATCACTACGTAAAATTCTCGGCCTACCACGGTTGCCTGCCCTTCCCGAACTCGCCCTAAATCGTCGCCAAGGCGTTGCCCAGGCGCTCCGTACCCTGGTCGATCTCTTCTTTGGTGATGGTCAGGGGCGGCATGAAGCGGATGGTGGTTGGTCTGGGCGCGTTCAGTAGGATACCTGCTTCGTTGGCTGCGCTGAGCACCTGGGGCGAGATCTCGCTTTCGAAGTCGATGGCGGCCAGCAGGCCCTTGCCCCGGACCTCGGAGATGAATGAGAACCGGCCCCTCAGGTCGTTCAACCGGCCTAATAGGTATGGCTCCATCTCTTTGGTCTTGGCGGGGATGTCGTTATCGATGAGGAACTTGGTGCCCGCGTAAGCGGCGGCGGTAGTCAACATGTTGCCGCCAAAGGTCGAGCCGTGGTCGCCGGGCACCAGGGCCATGCAATGCTCTTTAGACATGAACGCGCCGATGGGTACGCCGTAGCCCAACCCCTTGGCCAAGGTCATGACGTCTGGTTCGATGCCGTACTCCTGATATCCGAACAGGCTGCCCAAGCGGCCCATGCCTGTCTGGACCTCGTCCAGTATCAACAGGATTCCTTTTTCGTCACACCAGTCTCTGACTCGTTTCAGGTAATCGTCGGCGGGGATGACCACTCCGGCTTCTCCCTGCACTGGCTCGATCATGACTGCCGCGGTCTTATCGGTGGTGGCGTTCATGATGGCTTCGACATCGTTGTAATCAACGTGGACGAACCCGGGTTGCAGGGGAGTGAAGTTCTCTTGGTAGTGGGGCTGGCCGGTGGCCGCCAAGGTCCCCATGGTGCGGCCGTGGAACGAGTTCAGGGCCGTGATGATCTCATAGGCGCCGTCCAGGTTGAGTTTGCCGTAGCGTCGGGCCAGCTTCATGGCCCCTTCGTTGGCCTCGGCCCCGCTGTTGCCGAAGAAGACCAGGTCGAGAGCGCTGTTCTCTACCAGGGTCTCGGCCAGTTGCAGTTGGGGCACGCTATAGAACTGGTTGGAAACCTGCATCAGAGTAGCGGCCTGGTCTGCAATGGCCTTGGTAACAGCCGGGTGGCAGTGGCCCAATTGGTTCACGGCCCAACCGGCTACGAAGTCCAGATACTCTTTGCCGTCGGCGTCCCAGGCACGAGTGCCTTCGCCCTTGACCAGCACCACCGGCTGGCGGCGCACCGTCTGGGCGTAATACTTCTTCTCAACGTCGATCCATTCACTGCTTTTGGTCATCGCGGGTCTCCTCCCCCAATTTGGGTCTTGGTCATTGCGAGTCTTTTTCTAGGGACTCGCGTAGGCGTTCTACAGCCTCTTGAAGTTCTTTCAAGGCCTCGTCCAGACCGGAAACCGCATTCTCTATCACTTGCAGGTCTTCCGGGCCCGGAGTTGCCTGGCCGTCCCCACCTACTCCCGCTCCTCCCAGTGACGTATCAACAAGAGGTGCCTTGCCCTCCAGCAACATGGCCAGTCCTTCGCCGACGCTGTCCGCCATTACGACGTTGCTGCCGTCGGCCAGGATCACCTTCTTGAGCTCCGGAAATGCCAGCACTTCCGACTGGAGATATAAAGGCTCCACATAGATTATCGCATCGCCTACCGGTATGACTAGTAGCTGGCCTCGGACCACCTGCGAGCCGGGCCCATCCCACAGTGTGAATTGCTGAGAGATAGTCTGGTCATTCTCGATGCGGGCTTCCACCTGGGCAGGCCCGTCAACCTGTGGGTCGCTGGGCACGCTGAAGGCGTTGAGTTTGCCGTAGTGCACTCCGTCGTTCCGGGCCGTCAGCCAACCGACCAGGTTCTTTTTCTCGCCAGCTGGGCTGAAGGGCAACATCAACACGAACTCTTCGCTGTCACCACCAGGCATCTGCAATATCAGGTACGAGGGATGGACCTCCACCCCCCGCTTGCCGAACCGGGTGTCCTGGGGAATCGCCCATTGCTCTGCCTGGTTGAAGAAGGCCTGGGCGTCTGTGATGTGGTAACGCAGGTACATATCGGCCTGGGCTGAAAAGATTCCGTTGGGATATCGGATGTGGGCTTGCAAGTCGGCGGGCATCCGGTCGAAGTCCAAGAACAGATCCGGGAAGGCGCGGCGATACATCTGTAGCAGAGAGTCTGTGGGGTCCATGACATAGATGAACACCTCGCCACTGAAGGCGTCCACCACCGCCTTGACGCTGTTGCGGATGTAATTGAATCCGTCTTCTGTCAGGGTTGAATACGGGTAACGATCGGTGGTTGTGAATGCGTCTTGCAGCCACCACAGCTTGCCCGCCTTATCCACAACCGGATACGGGTCATCATCCATGGTCAGGAAGGGTGCCAACGCGTGCACCCGCTCGCTGATCTGCCGCCGGTATTGGATGCGGGTACCGGACGATATCTGGTCGCTGAGCAGGATGTTGATGTCCGCGAATTGCCAGGCATAGGCCAGACGGCGGAAGGTCGAGTCCAGATTCACTCCTCCGGGGCCGTCGTAGTGCAGTTGGCTTCCCGATGGGTCGACCTCCGGGGCCGTGCTGTTCACGATGGCGAAGGGCGCTGGGGACTCGCTGTAGTACAACTCGGGTTGCCGGATGGGAATCTCTCCCCGGATGGGGATGTCCTGAATGAAGAATTCGGGTCGTCCCTCTTCGGGAGTAAATCCGGTGGCCGGGCTCATGGCCACGCCGTAACCGTGGGTGTACTGAAGTCGGCGGTTCACCCAGTTTCGGGCGTCGGCGGGCAGATTGTCCGGATCCAATTCCCTTGCCGCCAGCAGCACTTGCCGCAGCCGTCCGTCCAATACGTAACGGTCTGAGTCCATGTTCAAGAAGTTGTAATACAGCTCCATGAACTGGAGTTGGTTGTAGGCGTCTTGTAGCGGTTCCACGTCCCACAGCCGGATGTTTTCGATCACCGGCAGGTTGTTGGCCACAACGTTGGCATCGATGTCGCCGACCGCCGGGAGAGCAACTTCCTCTACCTGGTCCAACTGGTAGGCGACCCGGGTGGACTCGATATTACGTTCGATGTAGACCTGCTCCCGTTCAAACTCGTTGGGGTCCACCTGGAAGCGTTGGAACAGAGCCGGAAAGGCCAGATTGGCCAATAGGGCCATGATGATCCAGAGGCTGAATGAGCCAACCATCAGACGGAGACCACCGAAATAATTGCTGACGAAGAAAGCTCCTGCGCCTAGAGCCGCGATGGAGGTCATCAGCCAGAGCACCGGTATCCGGGCGTGGATGTCGGTATAGCCCGCCCCGGCAACCAAGCCTCCCGGCGAAACAACCAGCTCGTAGATGGCCAGAACGTGACCCGCGGCGATGCTAACCATTAAGAGACCGCCCAATATCCCTATGTGTTTCAACATCCGCGGCGCCAGGAAGAAGTTCAGTCCCCGTAGTCCGTAGATACCCGCATACAACAAGAGCGACATGACCACGGACGTGATCAGGATGCCCATGATCCAGCTCTGGATAAAATTGAGCATCCGGAGGGTAACGATGAAGAACGAAAGGTCCTGACCGAATTCGGCGTCGGGCACGCCGAAGGACACTTTGTTCAAGAAAAGAAGAAAGACTTCCCAACGCGCCGCCGCGGCCGAGCCGAACACGGGCGCGGCCGTCAGGGCAGTGATGACCACCGCCGCCACCAAGAGCGCGCGCAAGAGCCGCATGGTCTCGTCAGTCACTGGGAGGGTGGAGGGTCCTCTGGAGAACCGGAAGGTGTAGTAGAAGTTGACGATGAGGGCGGCCGCCGTCACCAATGTCCCACCGATAAAAAGCCAAAGCTTCATCACCAGTATCTTGGTGAAAACGTCGCGGTAACCCAACTCGCCGTACCACAAAAGGTCGGTGTAGACCGTCCGCAACCACCACAATATCAGGAAGGCGAAGAGCAGGCCCACGGCGATGATGCACCCTTTCCGGACCCGCTGCAGGACAACTTCTGATATCCCCGGTAGGTTCGGGCCCTCTGGTTCATCGGAGTCGTTTGTCAGATCAAAACTCATGAACTACTGAGATTACGCCTCACCGGCATTTTCACGTCTGCGGGCGCTTCTGAAGTCTTCAACGATGGTGGTGCCTGTGGAATTTCCCCGCACGCATTCGAGCAACGCGTCGGGTTGTCGCCCGTCGATGATATTGGCCACTGGGGACCGCTCCAAAGCGCGCAGACAGGCCGACAGCTTGGGAATCATGCCTCCTTGAATGACCCCGGAGTTGGAGAGGATATCGGCCCGGCGCCGGTCCAGCCTCCGGATCACCCGGCCGCCGCCGTCCATCACCCCAGCCACATCAGTCAGGAATACGAGTTGCTCGGCCTCAAGGGCATAGGCCAGTTCTCCGGCAACCGTATCGCCGTTGATGTTAAGCGGGCTTCCGGCGTTCTCAGACCCGTCTCGCACGTGAACGCCGAGGGGAGCGATCACGGGGATGTACCCGCTGTCCAGTACAGACCTGATCAGCTCAACGTTCACGGTGGTTACCTCCCCGACGAACCCCAATTCGGGATCGCCGATCTTGGCTTCCACCATGCTGCCGTCGATGCCGCTCAAGCCTACCGACCGTCCTCCGAACTCGTGCATCAAGGAGACCAGTTCCTTGTTGATCAGCCCAGTGAGCACAGCCACGACGATCTCGAGACTGGGAGCGTCGGTAACCCGCAGGCCGCCAACGAATCTGGGCGCAAGTCCTTGGCGCTGCATCCATTGGGAAATCACGTTGCCGCCGCCGTGGACTACCACCACCTCCCGGCCCTCTTGTTGCAACCGGACCAGGTCCTTGAGGCTGGTGTCGTGACTACCCAGGGTGCTGCCACCGATCTTTACCACTATTGGATGGCCTGGTGGTTGATTAGGAGTCGGTTGGCCCGCCAATTCTTCCTCCAAACGAAAAACTCAAATCAAGATAGGATCGAATGGGTGTGGAATCGGCTGCCGAAGTGGGGAGCATAAAAGCCGCCGGAAAAGCAATCAGACCGCCGCTGGCCCTGTCATATCGTGCGGCCGTCCCACGCCCGAATGTTTAGCGGGAAATCGGACGCAAACGTGTACGGGCGCAGGGGCTAAAGCCGATAGCTGTGATAACGGCCTGTTTAGGTAGTGTAGGCACTGTTGATGACCACGTATTCTTCGGTGAGATCGCAGCCCCAAGCGGTGGCCTGACCATCCGAAAGATTTAAGTTGACCCCGAAGGTGACTTCGTCGCCACGCATCAGAGCGACCACGGCGTCCCGGTGGAAGGGCACGGGCCGGCCCGATTCCATGATGCAGACGCCGTTGATATAAAGGTCTATCTTCGACTCGACCATCTCGGCCCCACTGCGGCCCAAGGCCATGATCAGCCGGCCCCAGTTGGGGTCGGCTCCGTAGACCGCCGATTTTACCAAGAGAGACGAAGTGATTGTCTTGGCAATCATCCGGGCGTCCGCTATATTTCGCGCGCCTTGCACTTCGGCGACGATCAGGGTAGTTGCGCCCTCTCCGTCCTGGGCCAACTGACGGGTCAACTGGACCAAGACTTCTTTCAGTGCGTCTCTGAACGTGTCCGCGTCGGTGCTGCCGGCGGTGATGGAAGCGTTTCCCGCGGCCCCATTGGCCAGGACAACCAGACTGTCGTTGGTGCTGGTGTCTCCGTCGATATCCAGCATGTTCAGAGTGCTCTCGGCGATGTCCGGCAGTATGGAGCGCAGGAAATCCTGCTCCACCGCGGCGTCGGTGGCCACGAAGCAGAGCATGGTCGCCATATTCGGGTGAATCATCCCGGCCCCTTTGGCCACGCCGCAGATGTTGACGTCGGCCCCGCCAACGTCAACCGAAACAGCGGCCTCTTTGGTCCTGGTATCAGTGGTCATCATGGCCCGTGCCAGCGCGTTGCCGCCGTCATCCTTAAGTTCTATCTCTCCGACGCCTTTATGAATCAATGTCATGGGCAGTTCAACACCGATAACCCCGGTGCTGAACACCAAGACTTCTTCGGGCTTCACGCCCAGTCCCGTGGCCGCCACGGCAGCCATCTCCTTGGCGTCAACGTAACCTTGCTCGCCCACGCCGGCATTGGCGATGCCCGAATTGACCACCAGTCCTCTAACCGGGCCGCCCGCCGTGAGGGTCTCGCGGTTCACGGTCACCGAAGGCGATACCAGGCTGCTCTTCGTGAACACACCAGCCACCGAGCATGGGGTATCGGACAAGAGCAACCCCATGTCCATCTTGTCTTCGGAGAAGGTTTTGATGCCCACGTAAGTTCCCCCAGCCTGAAAGCCTCGGGCGGTGGTTATGGTTCCGCCATCTACGCGGGTGATTGGGCCGGCCATGAGCTACCTTCTTTTTGAGTAATCTCGATTTCTTATCCGTGCCTGAACAAGCACCGAGTATATCATAAGAACACCGCGCCCCTTCGCCCCTCTACTTCTTCGGTCCGGCTGTGGACTGGCTGTGGAGGTTGACCTATAATCGAGAGTCGTACACGATCGAAAATAACGCACGCAGGTGTTGGAATGGCAGTGGTAAGTCCCTTCAGAGGATGGCGGTACAACCCGGAAACGGTGGGAGACATGGCCTCGGTGCTATGCCCACCCTACGACATGATCGATGAAGCTACCCAAGAGGCGCTCAAACGCCAGAACGAATACAACGTCATCCACCTGGAAGCAGGCGAGGGACTGGACTGGACCACCTCCGCCAAGGAACAGTACAAGTCGACCTCCGGTCTTTTCGACCGCTGGAGACAGGATGGAGTGCTGCGCCAGGACGCTGAGCCCAGCTATTACGTGATGCGCCACAGCTTTCCCATGGGCGGAAAGAACATGGTCCGGGTCGGGCTCATCGCATCGGTGGGCCTGGAGGACTACTCCACTCGCCAGGTTTTGCCCCACGAGTTCACCCAGGCGCCGGCCATCCAGGACCGGGTCTGGCTGATGGAGTCGCTTTCGGCCAACATCAGCCCCATCATGTCGATCTACCGCGACGCCGAAGGCGAGCTGGACCGGTTGTACCAGCAGGTGATGCAGGGCACGCCGGAATTTGACTCGACAGACGACTCGGGCAGCGCCACCGCCCTGTGGCGGGTCTCCGACTCCGGTGTGCAGAGTCAGATCAGTGAGTTTTTCTCCATCCGGCCCATCTACTTGGCGGACGGCCACCACCGGTACGAAGCGGCCAGGCAGTATCAACTGGACCGCCACGCTGAGGACCCGCGCGCCAAGGCGGCCAATCTGGCCCACAATTTCGTGATGATGAACCTGATCTCCTTCGACGACCCTGGTCTGGTGGTTCTGGGCTATCACCGCACGCTTAACGGAGTGCCTGCGGACAAATTGGCCAACATCAAAGCGAAGCTGGATGAGTTGTTCGACATGGAAGCCATCTCCGGCAGTTCCGACTCTCTGATCGAACAGGTGGACCGGCTGGGCGCGAAACGGCGAGTCCTGGCTTCGGTGGATAACGGCGGCGCCAAAATGCTGACGCTGAAGGACTCGGCAGTCAAACCCGATTGGGGGTCGTTGGCGGTGTCTGAAGCTTGGGTCCTTGAGGAACAGGTGCTGCGGCCGGAACTGGGCGACGCCACCCTCGATCACCTGGATTTCATGCACGACCACGAGGCGGCCGTCGATCAGGCCAAGAGAGGCGATCTGCAGTTGGTGTTCTTGCTGAAACCCTTTCCGCTGAACGCCTTCGAGAGCATTGTGGGCGGCGGGCAGCGGCTGCCCCGAAAGTCCACATTCTTCTACCCGAAGCTTCCCACCGGCCTGGTGATCAACCGTCTGGCCGGAGAGCTTTAATCGCTGAGCTTTAGAAAAGACTAGCTCAAGGCCCAATCGCCGTTGGTCCGCTCCCTAAATCGCTCGGTGATGGCCTGCTCCGCCTGGCGGCTGTTGGCTGCGATGAAGCTTTCCAACTGCCTGATCTCTACCTGCACGTTCTCGTCAGCAGGAATGCCTTTCTTCAGGTCAGCCAGTTTGGACCGTGCTTCGTCCACCCGCTTCAACAACTGCAGGGCTTCGAGTTCCTGGGTGGCGGTGTCTTTGATAGCCAGAAGTCTTCGTCGGTTGGCTACGGCGTCATCCAGGCGTTCTTCGATCTCGCCCATGGCGGTCAATGACATTTCCAAGGATGTCTGGCCGTAGACTACCTGGCGAGGCAGGCGGCGCAGTTGGGTCTGGAACTGATTGACGAGGGCGTCCATCTGGTCTTCTTTGTTGCGCATCTCGGCAAGACTTAGCCTGAGGGTTGCCATAGCCTGTTCAAGCTGAGAGATAGCCATGTTCACGCCTCCCAAGACTAACCGGGAAAGGTAACGCCGGAGAAACCTGAATGTTGCTCCGTCGAAGATTTGTGATTGATTGAATTATCCCACCGGCGCGGACTTATTCCTACGGGATGAGTCCCATTTCGGAGGGTAATTGTGTCCGCCGGGGACCGCCTGACACCTACGGGTTGAAGCCAACTTCGGGCAAGACGATTTTCAGTGCGTCCATGACCTCGGTGATGTCTGCTTTGTCCACGGCGCCCAGATGGCCGATCCGGAATATGTCGGCGCTCATCTTGCCCTGTCCGCCGGCCAAAACTACGTTCTGCTCGGTCCGCATCTTCCCCATAAAAGTTTTTTGGTCCACGCCGTCGGGCATCTTTATAGCTGTCACTGTATTCGATGCATACGCCTCGTCGGCGACCAACAGTTCCAGTCCCAATTCACGGACGCCGTCACGGGTCATCTGAGCGATTGTGGCATGGCGTCCGAACACGTTCTCCATCCCTTCCTCTAGCAAGACGTCCAGCGCCTGGCTGAGCCCGTACATCGCTGTGAGGTTGGGCGTGAACGGAGTTTGCCCCGTTGCCAGATAGGTTTTGGCCATCGCCAGGTCGAAGTAGAAACGGGGCATCTTGGCGGTCTGCTGGGCTTCCCAGGCGCGTTCGCTGACGCTGATGAAAGACAGCCCTGGCGGGATCATGAACCCTTTTTGGGAGGCCGTGCCAACCATGTCGCAGTCCCAGGCGTCTACGGGGAGGGGGATGCAACCAAGGCTGGATACGGCGTCGACCAGCAACAATTTGTCGAACTCGCCTTTGACTACTTTGGCGATCTCTTCCACCGGATGGGTCACGCCCGTGGAAGTTTCGTTGTGGGTTACCAACACCGCTTTGATATTCGGCTCAGCCTGCAGGGCCTTCCTGATGTCATTGGGGTCGATGGGGCCGCCCCATTCCCAATCCATGCGCTTAACGTCGGCGCCGTACGCCTCGACCATGTCCACGAACCGGTCTCCGAACGCTCCTGCGGTGGCGGCGATGACCCGGTCCCCGGGCGATAGGGTGTTGACGATGGCCGCCTCCAAAGAGCCGGTGCCGGACGCAGTCAGGATATACAGGTCATTCTTGGTCATGAACACCTGCTTCAACTGATTGGTGGCTTTGTGGATCAGCTCGTCGAATTCCGGCCCCCGATGGTTGATCATCGGGTTGGTCATCGCCTCGACGATGTCGTCAGGTATGGGCGTGGGGCCGGGAGTTCTCAGGTTCTGGCGCGTGAATCTTTGCATGGCTCTATTCGTCCTATCTGCCTGCTGCCTCCCTACGAATCATCAGAGTAGGCAGAGATCAATTTCAAAAGGGATTGTTGGTCAGGCGGGTCGTAGTCAGGGAGGGTTGAAGCGCCTTTTTAAGGCCGATCAGGCTCGACGGGACTGCTGCAATCCAAGCGGGAAGAATTATATCACCGTCTTTCTAGAGCGTCATATGTGACGCGGTGATACTTTGTTGAACGGCGCTGGAATCAATTATCCGTGCGACTGACTGAAGAGATAGAGCGCCAGACCCAGTCCGGCTATGGCGACCACGATCAAGCCAAACATCATTAATATTCCTAGTCCGAGCAAAAACGACTGAACTCTCTGGAAGATCGGCAGCAGAGACAATGTGAAGATCGTGCCCGGACCAAGTAGAGCGAACCCCACGATACTCCAATAGTTGGAATAACCGAAAAAATCCCAGATTACAAAGGCCCCCCAGAACCCGCCTGCCAGCACCATCAGCGGCAAGATGAGGTTGCCCACTGTGATTCCCCAGACTATCTCTCTCGTGAAGAATGATTCCAATACCAATTGCGGGGGCATGCGGCGGTCTAAACGGACGCCGCATCTACTGCAGAGAAAGGTTCCAGCGTCGTTGTCCTGTTGGCATACCGAGCAGATCACGCCGATTTACTCCGGCCGACTTTCCGCAGTCCGCTTCTTAAGTCCCGTTGTGTTCCTTATCGATAACAAGATATTGATTGATTCACCCGATTACTTCAATTACTCCCAGGTTATATCGTGCATCGGCAGTCCCGCTATGGCCAAGCATGGCTGCCCTGAAATTGCCCGTTTTTGAGGCTAATTGCGCCTTATGTCATGTTATAATCGCCCCATGACTACAGGCTCAGGATTACTGGAAGGACTTAACCCCGCGCAGAAGGACGCTGTCGAGACTGTCGACGGCCCTCTGCTGATTGTTGCCGGGCCCGGCAGCGGCAAAACCCGGGTCATCACCCACCGTATCGCTTACCTGGTCCGCGAGTACGAGATCAGCCCGTTCAATATCCTTGCCATGACTTTCACCAACAAGGCCGCCAAGGAGATGCGGGAACGGCTGGACAGGTTGGTAGGCTACCGCAGCGATGCCCTGACCGTGGGCACGTTCCACTCATTCTGTGCCAAGCTGCTGCGCATCGACGGCCAACACCTGGGCTTGGATCCTAATTACTCGATCTACGACGCCGACGACCAGGGCACCATCATCAAGCAGTCCATGGAGCTGGCAGACATCGATCCCAAGCGGGTCCCTCCCCGCGCCGTACTCAGCACCATCTCCAAGGCCAAGAACCAGCTGTGGGACTCCCGGGCCATGACCAAGAACGCTGACCCCGACAACTATTTCGAGGAGACCTGCGCCCGGATCTACCACCACTACGAGGAGATCTTAACCCGCAACAACGCCCTGGACTTCGATGACCTGATTATGAAGTCGGTACAGCTTCTACGGGAGTTCCCGGAGGTACGGAAGAAGTACCAAGACCGCTACCAGTACATCATGGTGGACGAGTTTCAAGACACCAACATCGCCCAGTACCAACTGGCCCGGTTCCTGGCTGAGTCGCACCAGAATATCTGCGTGGTGGGCGATCCTGACCAGTCGATCTATTCCTGGCGCAGCGCCGACATCCGTAACATCCTCAGCTTCCAGCAGGACTACCCCAAGTCCAAGACTATCACCTTGGACCAGAACTACCGCTCGACATCGACGATCCTGGAAGCCGCCAAGAATATGATCTCCATCAATGGCCGGCGCATCCAGAATGATCTGTTCACCGACAACGACAAGGGGGACTTGGTTGAGGTGCGCGAGGCCTATGACGAAGGCGAGGAAGCGTCCTTCGTGATCTCCGAGTCGGAACGGCTGGTCCGTGAGAACGGTTTCAAGCCGGGCGACTGCGCCGTCATGTACCGGATCAACGCCCAGTCCCGAGCCCTGGAGGAGGCCTGCTTGCACCAAGGCACCAAGTACCGACTGGTGGGCGGCATCCGTTTCTATAAGCGCCGCGAGGTCAAAGACCTGATGGCCTATCTGCACATGGTCCACAACCCCCACGACGATGTGAATGTGGGGCGGGTGATCAACGTGCCTCCCAGAGGCATCGGGGCCAAGTCGATGCAGCAGATGGCCGATTGGGCCCGCAGCAAGGACCTGCCCATGTTCTCGGCCATGCAGGAGGTCGCCGCCGCCCGGCTGGCCGACGAGGCCTGTCCTGTTGACATCACGAAACGGGCCGCCACGTCAATCGCCGACTTCGCCGTGATGATCGAGAAGCTGATCGAGTTCAGCAAGCAGGTGCCGGTGGTGGACCTGGTCGACCGCGTCGTAGAGGACACCGGCTTCCGCAGCTACATCCAGAACGATGACGACCGTCCCCAGGAACGCTGGGAGAACGTCCTAGAACTACGCAACACCGCCCAGGAGTTCAACGCCGAGACGCCTCCCGACGGCCTGGCCACGCTGCTGGAACGCCTGTCGCTTGTGGCCGACGTTGACAGCTACGAGGACGCCGAAGATTCAATCACCTTGATCACTCTGCACCAGGCCAAGGGATTGGAGTTTCCAGTCGTGTTCATCGTGGGCATGGAGGAGGGCTTGCTGCCTCACAGTCGGTCCATCGACTCCGAGGACCAGCTTGAGGAGGAACGGCGGCTCTGCTACGTGGGAATGACCCGCGCCGAGAAACGCCTCTACCTGACCCGCGCTTTCCACCGGACGGTGTTTGGAAGCTCCCAGGTCGGCCACGCGTCGCGGTTCCTTCGCGATATCCCCGCCGAGTTGATCACAGCAGGCGGCGGCGTCAGCGCATCCAACGGCGGGCCCACTGGGAAGGGATTTGCGGACAAACCCGGCGAGCGCCAATCCTTCCGTTTCCGGAAGGACCGGAAAGGATGGTCCGAGTGGCAGGCCCCCACCCCAGTGATCAACCGCCGCCAGCCCGCCACGTCCCGCCCCACCCTAGAGGTAGGCGACTCAGTTCGGCACAACGCCTTCGGCGAGGGGGTTGTAACCGGGGTAGACGTAACAGCATCCGACACCGAGGTAACCATAGAATTCGAAGCGGGCGTAGGGCAAAAACGCCTCCTCCTCAGCTTCGCACCCATAGAGAAACTGGGGTAGCCTCGACCGTTATCCTGTCGTTCTGCGGCAAGGCAAGATTCAGCAATCACCCAATGAAGTCCACACGCGGGGCTCCATTGGACTAGACCAGGGTTCTGTCTTAACATTTAACGAATAATCAGGAGGGAAAATGCCCAAGATAATCCCGGTTCCCGATGAGTTGAGCAAGCCTTTTTGGGACGCTGTCAACGAGAAACAGCTGTTGTTGCAAAATTGTACCGTTTGCGACAGGCTCCAATACCCACCGCGACAGACATGCCTGTCCTGCGGTTCTGCGCAGAAGCTGGAATGGAAGGATGTGGAAGGGAGAGGCCACGTATCTACCTATATCGTGATAGAGGATGGCCGGCTGAACCGGCGTATGCCTGATCAGCCCTATAACTTGGCTCTAATAACCCTGGACCAAGACCCGAGCATTAATTTTTACTCCAACCTTCCGGGAGTTCCACCTTACGAAGTCCCCGTTGGGGCTGCTGTCCAAGTGATTTTTGAAGAGGTTGGGCGGGGCCAACTGATCCACGAATGGCAGGTGGTGAGTTAACCAGCCGGCCCGTTCCAAACGACTCTTGTAATGAGACTAGGTGAGCGATGGCTACGCAACCATATAAATGGCGAAGAGATACAGACGGACTTGGGGTCTGGGAGCACCGCGGCAAGGTAGCGGTGGCTGGATTCGGTCATTCCCCCGTTAACCGGCGTTGGGACGAGACATCCATGGATCAAACCCTTGGCGCATACTCCATGCTCGCCTGTGAGTTGGCCATGGAGGACGCGGGAGTCACCCCAGATCAGATCGATGGGGTCATCTGCTGTGATAGTCATATCGCTGGCAACAGTGGAGGCACCGCGTCCAACTGGGCGCCACGGCATTACTTCGACGCGCCCTACGACTCTGAATGGGGTCTCACGCTGGTAAATGGCGATTGGCTTGTCAAACAGATGGAGTTGCCCAATGTCAAATACGCACCGTCAAACGTACCCACCATTGGGGAAATGATGGGTCTTGCCGCCCAGTCCATAGCCGACGGGCTATGCACCACTTGTTTAGTGATTTACCCGACAGGAAACATGGAAGGCAGGTATCGCCGCGGCGGCGAGAACGCGGAGGACTATGCCAAAGGGGCCCGGCAATGGACGGTCCCCTGGGGGAACCACGGAGGCAACGATTTCATCAACATTTTCCCTCACAATCAGTATTGCCTGAAATACGGCGGGACCCACGACGACCTGGCCCCTTTTGTGATTAACCAACACCGAAACGGACTATTGACCCCGTGGGGCTACAATGCCTCCAGTGGGATGGTTCAACTTACCGAGGAAGATTACGTGAATTCCAGGTATATCCTGAACCCACTCCGGATATTTGATTGTGACAGGCCGGTCAATGCCTCGGCTGCCTACCTGGTCACCACTGCCGAGCGCGCCCGGGATATGCGGCAACCACCGGTGTACGTCCTCAACCACTCCCAGCATAATTTCACACAACGGACCACCCAACCGGATTTGGACGAGATCGAAGACTGGACAGACCGCGCCGCCCGGAGAATGTATGAGGGCGCCGGACTAGGTCCCGCAGATGTTGATATTTTTAACCCCTACGACGGTTACTCCATAA
>ERZ651768.1227-NODE-1227-length-18928-cov-2.891465_pt1 | contig 18928 bp, 21 predicted proteins | sample MGYA00514754_ERZ651768 | MGnify/ENA metagenome assembly ERZ651768
GAGGTAGACCCCTCTGCGCGGTTCAAATAAATGGTTTTTCCTGGTAGCGCCCAAAGACGTCGGCGAGCGTCGTCATGATTTCGCCCACGGTGGCGTGCGTTCTAACTGTTTCGATCAGCGGTGGCATCAGATTGGCGTCAGATTCAGCTGCGCGACTCAATGCGATGAGAGCTTCATCTACGGCCAGCTGGTTTCGATCACTCTTAATTTGTTGAAGACGCTGTATCTGACGTTGTTCATCCTCGCGAGTGATTTTTAGGAGATCAATTTGGTCCTCTTGATTGCCCTCGGTGAAGTCGTTTACGCCAACGACAACACGCCTCCCCGAGTTGACCTTTTTTTCAAAGTCGTAAGCAGCGTCGGCGATGCATCCCTGGTACCAGCCCTCATCAATGAGCTCGAAGGCGCCTTCGAGCATCGACCCGTGTCCTGCCGCGGAGATATGGCTAAACATTGCTTCGGCTTCAACTTCGAGCTGATCAGTGAGTTCCTCCACGAACCAACTCCCGCCAAGTGGGTCAACTACATCTGTTACGCCGGTCTCGTGAGCGATGATCTGTTGCGTTCGCAGCGCGATGCGAGCTGCTTTTTCTGTCGGCAAAGCGAGTGCCTCATCCATCGAATTCGTGTGCAGACTTTGGGTTCCACCGAGAACTCCTGCAAGACCCTCAATCGCTGTGCGAGCGATGTTGATCTCGGGTTGCTGAGCTGTAAGAGATACGCCGGCGGTCTGAGTATGAAACCGCAGCATCATCGACTTTGGATCCTGAGCGCCATAGTGCTCTTTCATCCAACGCGCCCAGATTCGGCGCGCAGCTCTGTATTTCGCTATCTCTTCGAAGAAGTCGATGTGAGCGTTAAAGAAGAAGCTAAGTCGAGGGGCAAATTCATCGACTTCAAGGCCTCGTTGCAAAGCAGACTCAACATATGCAAAGCCGTTACCGAGGGGAAAGGCAAGTTCTTGGGCTGCTGTCGACCCTGCTTCACGGATGTGATAACCGCTGATTGATACAGAGTTCCATCTGGGCATTTCGTTTTTCGTGAACTCGATGGTGTCGGTCACTAGTCGCATAGAAGGTCGTGGTGGGAAGACCCATTCTTTCTGAGCTTGGTATTCCTTGAGAATGTCGTTTTGGAGGGTTCCCCCTATGCGAGCTCGATCGGCTCCTTGGTCTTCCGCATTTGCTACGAACATCGCCCAAATTGGAGCAGCGGGAGCGTTAATCGTCATCGAAGTTGTTGTGTCCTCAAGATCAATACCGTCGTAGAGGACCCGCATATCTTCAATGGTGTCAACCGCCACTCCGCAACGACCAACTTCGCCTACTGAGAGAACATCGTCACTATCGAGACCCATCAACGTTGGCATGTCGAAGGCAGTTGATAGGCCTCCGCCTCCGGCAGAAAGAATCTCTTTGAACCGCGCGTTGGTATCCTCTGGGGTTCCGAAGCCAGCAAACATGCGCATTGTCCACAAGCGGCCCCGGTAACCGCTCGGGTGCACTCCGCGCGTATAGGGGTATTGGCCAGGCCACCCAATGCGTTCGTCGGGTTCAGCACCCATGGGGCTGTAGAGCGGCTCTACTGGAACGGCGCTCATTGTTTCGTAGTCCACGTCGCGGGTTCGACCAGCTTCGTACTCTTGTTCCCACTGCTCTCGTGTCACACGTTTCTCCCAGCTCCCCAACCAGGGGTTGAGCGTCGTCAGTCTAGGTCGACGTAGGGGAGGTGCCCCAGATGGTCGATAGGTCCTTGCCCCGCTCCAAGTTTCCAATTGGCGGCGCGGCGGATGGCTTGCACCGTGAAATCTTGCGCCGCTATTACCGCGTCCAGGGTGGGAATCCCTCTGGCTAAACCAGCAGCAATCGCCGCGGAGAGCGTGTCCCCAGTCCCGCGAACGTTTGTGGTTACGCAACGCTCGTTCTCTAGGGTGATGGTCGTCCCAGCAGAAGCGATGATGTCGATCATCGTTGGAGAATCGCGGCGGCCGCCGGTCAAAACGACCACTTCTGGACCCATACTCTCTAGTTCTAACGCCGCTTCGCCGAGAGCTTGTGTGTCATCGACTACGGCCCTTCCTAGCAGCCGCATTGCTTCGAGATGGTTGGGAGTCAGGACTCGAGCGTGGGGCACCAGGCGTCGAGATATAAGGCGATTGGTCGTATCGCTGTAGAGCTCGCGACCGTGTCGATCAACCATTACCGGGTCGACCACCAAAGAAGGTAACAGTCCTGCTTCTGCCAACTCTGCAACGAGAAGGGCGTTTTCTTCGGAGTACAGCAACCCTGTTTTAACGGCCATTACCTCAAAATCATCCAGAACGGCTTCGACTTGTGCGCGAACGACACCAGCAGGTATGGGCAAGGCCGAACGGAACTGCTGGGTGTTTTGGGACGAAACGACTGTTACAGCGCATACACCGTGCACGGCGTGAACTGCGAAGGTGCGTAAATCCGCTTGAAGGCCCGATCCCCCTCCCGAGTCTGAGCCTGCGATTGTTAGTACCACTGGTGGTTGAGTCACTGTGCCGTTGTATCAGACAGATGGGGCAACTTTCCTTGCCTAGGGTGGCGATGTGACAGATCGCCTAGCGACCATCGGAATTATTGCCAATCCCGTTTCGGGGCGAGATATCCGTCGCGTCGCGGCTCGCGGTGGCATCTCTAGCACCGAAGACAAGCGAAACCGCATTGCTCGCGCTGTTATCGGTGCTGTTGCAACAGGGGCGCGTCATATCGTGGCAATGAAAGAGCCTTTCGGTATCGCTAGCGGAGCGCTGGCCGATCTGAGGCTTGAGGCCAAACTAGAAATCCTCGACGTGGGCGCCAGGGTTGATCCGAGGGATACGGAACGAGCGGCCCTCGAGATGAAACATCGCGGAGTGGATGTGGTCATCACACTCGGGGGCGACGGGACAAATCGGACCGTCGCCAAAGTCTGGCCTGAGGCGACTTTGGTACCAATGTCGACGGGAACCAACAACGTATTTCCTTCTCTAGCCGAACCCACGGTCGCGGGCGCGGCCGCCGGACTGGTAGCAAACGGGGTTGTCGATATCGACGTGGTAGCGCCACGTTCCAAAATGATTCATCTGCGTTTGGCTGATGGGTCCGAAGACGTCGCTCTCGTTGACGCGGTAACTCTGGCCAACGATTTCGTGGGCAACCGTATGCCAGTCAACCCAACAAACCTTCGGCAGTTGTTGGTTGCTGTGGCGAGACCCGACACGATTGGCGTTTCATCGATTGCAGGTCTTCATGCGAGTTGTGACGTGGATCAGGACGCCGCGATTTTGGTTCAGTGTGGCGATGGGGGTCGTTGGACGAACGCTCCAATAGCACCCGGGTTGTATCGAAAAGTGCCTGTCGTTGAAGTAACACGAGTTGGTCTTGGCCAAGAAATTGATCTCGTGGGGCCAACCACACTGGCGTTCGACGGAGACAGGGAGCATCAGATTTCTGAACAAGACCCGGTGGTAGCTGTCGTGCGTCGCGACGGACCTAGGGTAGTGAACGTGGGAGTTGCTCTCGCTTCGGGGGCTTCCCAAGGGATTTTCTTTTCGGATTCATCTGGTGATCCCAGCTTTGACCATGGCTCGGCCGCCGACCCTGTATAACTACCTCCAGCTGCACGCTGCCCGTGGGATGATCAGATCGTATGGGCTTCGAAAAGCGGTTCGGAGTCCAACGCTCGCATTGAATCGGGCAGTTCTGAGCGAGCTCGTCGGTGAAACTCCCGGTCGACATCAAGGGTGTACGGATAAGCGGGTTCGCAAGCTCTGAAGAGAGGCACATGGAGTGCTCTCGCATCGGGCGGGCCTGGGCGGTCGTACTGCACCAGTACTTCATCGACCGCTCGCCCATTGTCAATGACGCGATATGGACGCACGACTCCGCCTCGAGTGGCCTTCCCCTCCGACGATTTGGCCACAGGTAGGACCGGCTCGTACGTGCCCGACCGACGCGCGATGCCGACAAGCTTGTAGACCATTCCTGCGGTGGCATGTCCTGATCCCACAACAAGTTGAGTTCCGACTCCGTAACCGTCAATTGGATGACCGGCTAGTTCTGCGATCCGATACTCATCGAGGTCACCTGATACAACAATCCGAGTCGACTCTGCCCCACTCGCATCAAGTTTTCTTCGGGCGCGGAGTGCCTCCTTTGCTAGGTCACCGGAGTCAATGCGGATCGCTCCGGGAACTCCACCCAGCCTTTTAGCGGCCGCAAGGGCGCGATCAATGCCAGTACCGATTTCATACGTGTCAACCAGAAGCGTCGTTTCCAGTCCGTGCGCTTTGATTTGTGCCTCAAAAGCTGACTCTTCATCGTCGTGCGCGAGCGTGAAGGCGTGTGCTGAAGTGCCAGCGGTGGGGAGCTTAAAGCGGATACCCGCTTCCATATTCGAAGTGGTGTCGAAACCTACGAGCCAAGCTGCCCTTGCTGCTGCTACTGCTGCCTCCTCATGAGTCCGTCTACCGCCCATCTCAATTAGGTGGCGGCCTGCAGCGACATCGTGCATCCTTGCTGCCGCGGATGCGACCGCGCAGTCGTGGTTCAGCACTGACAAGACGAGCGTTTCGAGTAGAAGACCTGCGCCGAAAGAACAGTCGACTCTGAGCACAGGGCTTCCAGGCACATAGAAGTCGCCTTCGCGATAGCTCCATACTTCGCCTTCGAACCGGAACTTGGCGAGATGTTCGAGGAGTTCATCGGTAAATCGCCCCAGGCCTGCCAAGTATTCGATTTGAGTTGTGGAAAATTGAAAATCTGCGAGCAATTCTGTAAGACGTCCGGGTCCTGCCACTACGCCGTATCCCCGCCCGGGAGGCAGTCGGCGAGCAAAAACTTCAAAGGTCGCTCTGCGTGACGCGACGCCTGATCGGATCGCAGCGTCGAGCATGGTGACCTCATAAAGGTCTGTCATTAAGGCAGTGCCCATACCCGTAAGCATGGTCCATTAACTGGGTTGCGGGAAAGGCCAATTATCGTTCGCGGTCATTTCAAGCAATTTGTTCCTTACTTGTGATGACCCCTACTGCACAAATAACCGACGGTAACGGTCTCGAGGGGCCACACTCCTGTTATGGCTCTCAAGATCTCAAGTCGAACTGAAATCGCTCCGTTTTATGTGATGGAGGTCATGCGCGCCGCGGCCGCGCGCGAAACGGCCGGTAGTGAGGTGCTGCATCTTGAGGTAGGTCAGCCGTCAACAGCGGCGCCTGAAAAGGCGCGCGAACGGGCGATCGACGCCATCCAAAATGAAATTCTCGGATACACCTCGGCGCTTGGGATGGATTCCCTTCGAGAACGTTTGAGCCTCCATTATCAAGACTGGTACGGCGTCAACATAGGAGCCGAGCGGATTGCGATCACGATGGGAGCGAGCGGCGCTTTTACGCTCGCGTTTCTGGCGTGTTTTGAAGCTGGTGATCGAGTCGCAGTTCCATCTCCAGGATATCCGTGTTATCGCAACACTCTCAGAGCATTCGGTGTTGAAGTCGTTGATGTACCGGTTGGATACGACACCCGATTTCAACCATCTCCGCAGATACTTGAGACGATCGGACCGATCGACGGAATAGTTGTGGCGAGTCCTTCTAACCCGACCGGGACAATGCTTCTTCCTGGTGAGCTGAAAGAACTGACTTACTGGTGCAAGGAGCAAGGCGTTCGTCTCATTTCCGACGAAATTTATCATGGCATCACGTATGGGACTTCAGCGCCAACTGCCGCGGCGGAATGGAATGAGGCGGTCGTTGTAAATAGTTTCTCAAAGTACTTTTCAATGACCGGCTGGAGACTGGGGTGGTTAGTTCTTCCGAGCAATCTGGTCTCGCCGGTTGAACGCCTGGCACAAAATGCGTTCATCGCAGCGGCGTCGGTGTCACAGCACGCTGCGCTTGGCGCATTCGAGAGTCAGAGCGAGTTAGAAGCCAACATCGAACGCTATACCGTTAACCGAGCCATTCTTCTGGAAGGTCTACCCACGGCCGGTATTAGTCAATTAGCGCCCGCCGATGGAGCGTTTTACATCTGGGCACAGGTAGATCACTTGTGTGATGACAGTCAAGACTTAGCCCAGGAGTGGCTAGAGGATCTCGGAATAGCAGTAACGCCGGGCATTGACTTTGATCCCGACCAGGGACATCGATTCATTCGTTTCTCATTCTCAGGTTCAACCCATGAGATTAAAGAAACGGTGCGTAAGCTGACCGCATGGGCCGCTGATCATTCGGCTCGAAGAAGGCGCTAGTTGGGGGTTTACTCTTTTGTCGCAACCTGGTTTGGTGTGACGTTCATCTTCGGCTCGTATCTTTTTGTCTGTACCTCGTGCGCCTCACCGACCAGCTGTGCTTTGAGTTCTTCGCGACATGGTGCACAAGGGCCGTAGAACCGCTCCTTAACGGGTTCGAAACATCGAGGGCAATCGAAATTGAGCGGTTCGCTGGTTGTGATCACGATCGCATCCTGTCAGCCCTGGTGCTCTAATTGGGGAATGAGGCCCAGATGACGCGAGAGCTTTTAGCGGAAATTTGTTTGGGTCAACCTGACGCAATTGAGGATTTTCCATTTGGCGATCATGTCTCTGTCTTCAAAGTTGGAGGCAAAATGTTTGCGCTACTTCCCACCAGTTCCGATCGACTTTCGCTGACTCTCAAATGTGATCCTGACAGGGCGGAATCTTTGAGGCAGCAATACACAGCTGTGCGATCAAGCAACTTTCACAAACGACATTGGAACCGAGTCTTGATTGATGGGTCTATCCCGATTGACGAAGCTCAGGAGTGGATTGAGGACAGCTACGACCTCGTGGTCGACAAGCTCCCCAAAGGTCTTCGGTTGCGGTTACAGGGACAAGTGAGAGGTCTGTCGGATTAAGCCTCTTGGCTTCACTCATCCTCTGGATAGCGTCGTTCGCGGCGCACTTCACTCGACGCGTTGACGCCCCCACCTTTTGGTGGGGGCGTCAAACGACACCCGGGACGTTTTGCCTAACCATCACAGTCAGGGCTTCACCGCGCGAGGACCAACACGCGCGCCGTCAGGCGGGATGGTCTGGGTTGGAGTCGCCACCATTTCGTCATCGACGAAGAAGGCTTCCTCCCAAGTTGGCAGGCCGCCTCAGCGCCCGACCACCTCCAGAGTCCTCTTAAGTATTGGCATTTTCGGGACCACCTCCTTTCGCTGGTGAACCGATGGTGACACACCCTCAAGCAAGCTGAGTGCCATTTGTAGGTAGATCTCCCAAAAACATTGCTTTACTGCACCGCGTTGCGGATGGCAGCAGCGACCGCTGTAGAGGCGAGGTTGGCGACAAGGTCTACTGTTGCAGGGACTTCTTGGGTCGCTAACAGGAATAATGCGTCTCCGTCGACCGAAGTATGTGGGGGGTCGATGCTTCGAGCTATCCCCGTGTGGGCGAGGTCAACCGCTCGACAGGCTTCTGGTTTGGTGAGCGTGGCGTTGGTGACCAAGCATCCGATGGTGGTATTGGTTCTTTCTTCACCGGACTCCCAGGCTGCGACTTCGTCGAGCGAAACAAACGGATAGCGAGGGGTGTCGGGCGCGGCCGATGAACCCGCAAGGACACTGCCGTCTGTACCAAGTACATCGCCGAAGGCATTAACGGCGACAACTACTCCCACGATTACGTCGCGGGATCGGACGACAGCAATCCCTTGTCCTCCTGGCCGCGCATAAACACGGCCCGCCGCTTTACCGACGGTACAACCCCGACCAACGCCGACACGACCGGTGTCGGGGTCAGCGCTGGTTGCCGCCTCACATGCCAGTCGGCCTGCATCGGGGCCCGGTCGTGGGTCGTCGGGTCCGGTTATGTCGAATACGACCGCTGCGCCAACGACGGGCACGATCGCGGTCGCCAACTCAAGGCCCCGCTGGTGATCGCTGCACCATTGGACGACGCCCTCGGCAGCCGCCAAACCGAAAACGCTGTTCCCACATAGCGCGACGGCATGACATTCGACCCCGGACCCGTTGGGTCCCAGTGCCGCTGCCTCACGCGTGCCGGGGGCACCACCACGCACTGCGAGGGCCCCAAGCGAGCCTTTGGGGGGAAGAACAACCGTGACTCCTGTTGCATGTTGTTCATCAGTCCAGCAACCCACCATTACGTCTTCGATGCCAAGTGCCATAAACGAACCTTACGTTGCTCCGCGCGTTAGACATGCATGGTGCCCGAAGGTCATACGATTCACCGACTATCGCGGGATTTACGTTCTGATTTTGGAGCACATCCGGTTAAGGCAAGCTCTCCGCAGGGCCGTTTCCAAAGCGGGTCGAGCCAAATTAATGGGAAGACTTTGTCGAAGAGCGAAGCTTGGGGGAAGCATCTATTTCTCAGTTTCGATGATGAACTGATCTTGCACGTTCATCTCGGGTTAATCGGGAAATTTCGGCCCCATTCCCTTGACTCCTTACCGACAGAAACAGTACGTCTTCGCCTTGAAGGAAAGCAGGCGTGGCACCTCACTGGGCCCCAAAAATGTGCCCTAATTTCCATCGATGAGTTCCTCAACGTGACCGACGGTTTGGGACCTGACCCTCTTCGGCGAGGGACGCGTTGGCATCATTTCGCTGAAAACGTGGCGCTCCGCCGAACTCCGATCGCAGTCTCACTGTTAGACCAGTCGGTTATCGCGGGAATCGGGAACGTATATCGCGCTGAGTTTCTTTTCATTCTTGGCATACACCCCGAACGACCCTCATGTGAACTGACTGACACTGAGATTCGCGGTCTGTGGGAAATAGCGGGCGCTCAACTGCGTCAAGGGGTCCGACTTAACCGGATTGTTACGGTTTCTCGAGAAGATTCAGGATCCGTTCCCGGGCGAGTTAATTCTGACGAAGCGCTGTACGTGTATAAACGCGAATCACAACCATGCAGGCGTTGCGGTACCGACATCAGAATTACTGAACTTGCAGGGAGGAAATGTTGGTGGTGTGATCGATGTCAGCCTCGATGACCTAGGCCGTTGGGTTTCAACAACTTAGTGACTACTATAATCATAGTAACCTCCGTGAAATGTTTTGGACCTAATGAAAAGAACCAAAAATGGTTGACGCTGCCGCTCTTACTCGTAGAGCCTGGATCGCTCAGTGAGCGCTGACTAATTTCAGCGGCGTTGACACGTTGGACACCAGGTGGTGGAACGGGCATCAATAATTCGTGCCCTCAGAATAGAACCGCAGGAAAAACATTCTTGCCCAGCGCGGCCATAGCACTGGAGATGATGTTGATTGGACCCTTCGCCCACCAGGTTGCGGTAGTCGCGAAGCGTCGTTCCTCCGCGCTCCAGGGCCTGTGACAGCACCGCGCGAATAGCATCAACGAGGCGTTGAGCTTGAGGTCGGCTAATGGAGCGTAACGACGGATTCAGTCCAGCTCGGAACAATGCTTCGTCGGCGTAAATATTCCCTACTCCTGCCACCAGGCGCTGCCCCAACAATTGAGTCTTAATGCGCTGTCGACGACCTCGAGCTCTCCTCCATAGTTCGTCCCCGTCAAAGTTCGAGTCAAAGGGCTCGGGGCCCATGTGCAGCAGCGTCGGAATTTGCGAGTAATCGCCCTTCTTGACGAGTGCAATTCTGCCGAACCTACGTACATCTCGGAAAACGAGTGTCCGCTGATCGTCTAGTAGCCACCATGCCCTCATGTATTCGTCGACTACCGATACGTCGAGTTCGGGCTTTTCGATGAGTAACTGCCCGGTCATGCCAAGGTGAACGACGAGTTCTGTCTCATTCCCGAGTTCTGCGAGCAGGTACTTGCCTCGCCGTCGAAGAGCCGTAAACCGTAGACCTTCAACGTCTCGAGCGGGCCGGAACTTTTCTGATTCGTGACTACCTGCCTGAACGACCGTCCGTTTCAGAATTTCGCATTCCAATTGTCGGCGTATCGTTTCGACCTCGGGAAGCTCAGGCACTCGAACCGCGGCGTTTCTTAGCTACGAGGTCCATATCGCCTCTCTGCTTCAGCCGCGCCTTCCGGGCACAGGTCCACGTACGGACACCAGTTGCACAATGGACCGGTTTTGTGAGGGAAATGCTCAGTGTCTATCGATTGACAAAGACGGTCCCAGGTAAGCCTGTGGTCGTCAACCGCGTCGGCTACTGCCCGGGAGTCAATCGGGCGATCAATCGGGCCGCTCGTCAGATACATCAAACGAACCTCTGATACCTCATGGTCTGCTTCTGCCAGTGCGGCCGCATAGAGCCAAACCTGGGAAAGTTTGTCGTCGACATATCTTGCGGCAGGTGATTTACCTGTCTTGTAGTCAACGACTCGCAAGCCCGAGGAAACGCGTTCAGTCAAATCGACTATCCCGAAGAAGGGGACTCCCGAAATTTCAACGGCTAATTCCTGTTCTGCGCGAACCACATCAACTGCTGTCGGGTCTTCTAACGTGAAGTAGCGTTCGATCAGTCTCCAGGCCTTCCACATAAAAGATGTGGTCTCATCTTGAGAGAGGTCCAATCCCAGAAAGTCATCGTCGTTGCGGGTCTCATCCCACAGCTTGCGTGCTATCGCTCGGGCTTGATCAACGGAGCGGTCGCTTGCGTCAAGGCTGAGGAGATTTTCAAGTATCCGATGGACGAAGGTACCGAGTACTGCCGCCTCACCCTTGGGATCTGGGAGTTTGTCGATGTATCTCATCCGCCAACGCCGCGGGCATTGTCGGAACGTGGAAGCTGAACTCGGGCTCAAATGCTTTGGGCGAAAGGGTTGCGTTTCCATGTTGACCGAATTCACAACTCTTATCTTGCTCGGGGGGAGGGACGTTGGATCATCTGTCTCTTTTGGCGATACGACGCCAAAGCCAGAGAACCGCTACGAGCCCTGCGAGACCGCTAACGACTGCTACCGCCGGCACTCTTCGATCTAATGGCGGTACAGCTTGAGGAACTGTCTGCAGCCTGGGTCCCATCTCATCTTCTGTGCTCGCAGTTGGCGGCTGTTCTGGGTTGATTTCGCGAGCCGGTGGTATTTGAGATTCAGGATGATCTGTTACGCGGTCGCCCGGAAGGCCGACAAATGCCCCACTATCAGTGGGTCGTGGTCGGTTTGGGTCATATCCGGCCATCGCCCTCCTTTACAAGTCAATCGTACTGGGAGGTGGGAGTTCGCCGCTTGGACGCGATTCTTCGGGCGTTAGGTCTGCCGTCCGAGCCTCATTTAACGAATCCCACAATTCATCGAACTGACCTACAGCCTCGACGGCACCAGGACGCTTCCCTAGTGCCCGCAAGGTGGTGGATTTACCTGATGCCTCTGCGATTGCGGCCCTTAGTTGAATTTGAGGCAACACAAGATCACCAAATCGATCGTGCAGTTGTTCGCACCAATAACGATTATCGCGTGTACGGCCAACTCGATTTATGGCAACCCCTGCAAGTCGTGGTGCGCCCAAGCGCCCCGCAACGCGCTCAACTGTGTTGTGCATCAGGTCAACTCCATCAGCGGCCCATGCAGCAGGTTCAGTGACGATCAGGGCTCGTTCTGCGGCAAACAAGCCGTTGATGCACAGGAGACCGAGCGAGGGTGGACAGTCAATGAGTACAAGGTCATGATCGACCCCTGCCAACGACAACCGAAGCCGATCTTGGGCTCCTACAGGATCGGCGGCGAGTAGAGGCTCTCTGCCAGCGAGCAAGTGGCTACCAGGAACAAGATCAGGACGCGGGCCCTGGTCAGGCCAGTTCGACTGGCAGATAGCTTCACCAACTGAACCTGCCCTTGCTTCTGCAAGAACATCATCGATTGATGGCGTTGCGTTCCATACGCCCAATCCACTCGAGGCGTTGGCTTGTGGGTCGAGATCAACTACTAACACCCTCATGCCAGTAGCGCTCGCTGCCTCGGCGATACCGAGGGCGACAGTGGTTTTACCCACACCTCCCTTTTGATTCACAACAGCGATTGACTGCATTAATGACAGGCTAACCCCGCTTCGCTCCTGGTTCGGTTCGCAATTTCAATGAAGGTCGATACCGCACAACGACGCCGCCGCAACTAGGCACCCACGATGTGGAGGCCCTGCTCCATCTTCGATCGATTGCGCCGCGCCAAGAAGGGCGGCACGTACACGAGGCGTGTCGAGGTCATCATCCAACGCACTTCGCACTTCATCGACCAATGGACCGTGTGAGACAGGGTCGGCTTTGCCTGCGGCCCGAACAAGGCGGTCGAGATCAGATTGAGCATCCGACGCCTCTTCATCGAACCACTCAAAATTAGACCGGTAGTGGTGCGCCATGAGAGCAAGTCGGATAGCTCGCGGGTCGATCTCTTGGCGGAGATCAGAAACAAATACCAAATTGCCGAGGGATTTCGACATTTTCGTTCCTTGGTACCCCACGAGCCCCGTATGAACCCAATATCGGGAGAAGGTCACACCCGTTACGGATTCGCTTTGTGCGATCTCGCATTCGTGATGAGGGAAAATGAGGTCTTCCCCTCCACCATGAATATCAATTGTTGTTCCAAGAGCGTCCATACTCATAGCCGAACATTCGATATGCCAGCCAGGGCGGCCTGCCCCAAATGGTGAATCCCATCGAGGTTCGTCGTCGGCGCTCGGTTGCCACAAAACAAAATCCAAAGCGTTCCGCTGTCGCGGGTCATCAGGGGAGCCGCCTCTTTCGGCGGCCAAAGCGGTCATCTCTTCGTTGGACAGATGCGACAACTCACCGAAAGATACGAAAGTTGTTACGTCGAAATAGGTGATGCCGTCGACCGTGTAAGTGTGGCCGCCGCTTTCCAAACCACGAATTAGTTCGATCATGCCTGCGATGGATTCCGTCGCTCGCGGCTCCAAGGCCGCTGGGCGTGTATTAAGCGCCTCCATGTCTTGGGTGAAGCGGTTTATCTCTGACTCGGCGAGTTGGAGAAAATCGATACCTAGCTCCCGTGCTTTGGGCAAGATGCTGTCGTCGACGTCGGTGACATTCCTGACAAGTTCAACGGTATGTCCGAGGTCTTCGAGTCTTCGAATAATAAGGTCATAGGTCAGGTAAGTCGCTGCGTGACCGAGATGGGTTGAGTCGTAGGGAGTTATTCCGCACACGTACATTCGAACGTGATCGCCCAACTCAAGATCAACTATTTCCTGACGGGCGGTGTCATACAGACGCATTGTCATAGAGGTTGTCGCTTTCTTGGTCTGCAACCAGGGAAGTTCCTTCACCATACGCTGGGGACTGGCCGAGCATCGGCTATGACCGAACCGAATATATGGGCGCGGCTATCGCCGGCGGTTTAGAGCTAGGTACTCTCAATCAAGTGAGTTCACGCGACGACGAAGCGATGCTTGAAACTGTCGAGCACTTTCGACAACGCCGGCGTCTCTCATCTGTGGATCCAAGCCAGCTTGATTTGATTATCGATGAGCTCTCGTTAGCTGGCCGTGAGCCCCTCGACTACATCGCAAACCTCTTCGGTCGACATGAAATTGTCTTCGTCGGACATGATTTGCCGTCGCGACGGACGGGTTTATTCATGCAGGAATTAATTCCTGCAGTACGCGGGGTCGGCGTGCAACTCTTGGGGATTGAGTGGGCATGCGTGGATGATCAATCGTTGTTGGACGAACTCGTTAATGCTCCACAATTCGATGAAGGTATCGCTCGGTCGGCCCTATTTAGGTGGGGGTTACGCCATCACTTTGCCTACGTCGAATATCTGGACATTCTGCGTTCAGCTTGGGGCGTCAACCGGACGCGCAGCCCGAATTCGCCGATCTTTCGAGTAGTCGCACTCGACTACGACATAGACATCGATGCCGTAACCGAAAGCGCCGACCTGCTTTCGCCGTATGCGTGGGAACACCTGCGTCCTCGGGGTCCGGCTTCGCGACATATGGCCGAGGTGTTGCTACGAGAATTTGTCGACAAGGGCCAGAAAGCGTTAGTTCTGACGCGAACAACCAATGCGCTTACGCGACTGAGACGGCGACCACACTCCATAAACGACCGCATTGACAGAGAAATCGTTGACGGCCGAGTTGTGGGCTGCGGAAATCACGTCTATAGCGCCATCGCTGACCAAGCAACGACGGTTCTAATTCACCAACCCTTCACAGCTAACGGCGAGCACGGCTTTTTCACTCTTCCCGCGGACGGCTATTTAGACGCTGCTTTAGCTCATCCAAATAGGCCTCATTTTCCAATCGCTTTCGACGTAAGTTCTGGTCCAATTGGTCGGCTCTCATGCTCAACTTCTGCCGACGGAGGCGACCTTTCTCAATTTGCGCACGGTTGGGTATTTCTTGAAACTGCGAGCAATGTACGAGGACCCACTCCTCTGCCAGGATTGTTTGATGACGGAAATCTCGCTGAAGCCCGAAAGTGGTCACTTGACCCTCATCTTCGCAGTTCCAACGCGACAGTCAATGATTTCGAGGCCGCGCTCAGTAACGCTGCCGCGTCAGCTGAACTCAGCTGGACGCAGATCGTCTAAGCGCGCGATGGTGCAGGGATGACCGAACCGGTGGAAACAAGTGAACTGCCGGAGTCTTCGCTGCAATCAGCTACGGCCCACCTTGTAGAGCTAGCCGCGTCTAAACAGTTGGTGCTGCTCGGCGACCAAGTCGGAATCTCGCAGCATGTTCGTTTTGTGGCGGACTCGTTGCCCCAGCTTTACTCGGCCGGTGTCACCAACCTGGCGTGGGAGTTCACGCACGATCGATCTCAAGAGCGACTCGATGATCTTGTTTCGGCGGAGTCATGGAACGAGAGCCGATGCACCGATTTGTTTGTCGATCTACTTGGTATCGGCTTCACTTATCGCGAATACGCCGACGTTCTTAAGGCCGCCTGGTCACTGAATCGCAGTCTCGATGCAGACGCTGACCCCTTTCGGGTCATTGGCCTAGGTTTACCCACCCATATTGAGGATCCTGAACTTCTGGATGGGAGATCAGCCACTGAATTAGAGCTACGGAATTGGTGGATGGGAGGTCACTATCGCGACATAGCGGCCTTTCATATGGCAAACACATTGACTAATGAAGTCCTTCGCCGAGGACAACGCGCTGTGGTTTTGTTATCGGCGGAGCGCACCACCACCGAGCTGATTCAGTGGGTAGATGGTTTCCCGACTGTGAGCGTGGGCAATCTTCTTCATCGATGGATGGGAGAAGGCGTGGCTCGGGTCGTGTTTCACGGAGCTGTCGCGGATAGTGGCGCTATTGAAAGAGTTGAGTCTTTGGTCGCGGCAGCACCTGAACATCCCGAAGAGCTCGGTATCTCTCTTCACCTTTCAACGCTCGGCAACGTCGCGGTGAACGAACTGATCGGCTCCATAGATGGCAGCGAAACATCGTTGAGGCTCCGCGATATTGCTGACAGCTACATCTGGTTAGGCAACATCGAAACCTGGGCGCCATGCCAATTAATTGAAGGTGTCATAACGGATGACAATTTCCCGGAACTAGAAGCGCGCTATCGAGCTCTCGACCCAAGACCAGAGCCATGGACAGCGGTCGAACTTGAAGAGATACGTCGGGACGGACAACTCAAACTTTCAGATTCCTGGCCAAGGCTCCCCGTAGCCGAGGAGCCATCAGAAAAGCGCGGCCGGTTCAGGAGACGACGTTCATGAACGATTTTATTCTCGGAGTTGACCTTGACGGGGTCTGTGGGCAACACACCGAAATGTTCCGCGAGATCGTCGCCAGAGAACTTGGCGTTGACGAAGACTCACTTCCCTTGGAGCGAAGTTGGGATTTCCGTGAGTGGGGTTTCGGACCCGATGACTTTGAACGCCTACACCGAGTAGCGGTGCTTGAACACCGAATGTTTAGAGACATGAAGGTAATGCCGGGATGCGCAGAAGCACTATGGCGCTTGTCCGATGCTGGTGTTTGGATTCGCATCGTCACCCACCGTTTGTATGTCAACTGGGGGCATGCGGTCGCGATCGCAGACACTGCTCAATGGCTCGACCAGCAACGTATTCCTTATCGAGATGTTTGCTTCGTCGGAGAGAAACCTGATGTTGCCGCTCATGCTTACGTCGACGATGGCCCGCACAACGTTGAGGGCTTGCGAGAAGCTGGTCACACAGTGATCACGTTCGATCAGCCATACAACCGTCACATAGATGGCCCTCGGGTATCTTCTTGGCCAGAACTCGAAGGGGTCGTTTTGAAGTTAGCGGCTGACCATGCGGGTTCGATTCCGCAACAATTACCGGGATTTGGCGCCGGCGCAGACCGACTTCTCGAAAGAACTAAGGAGCAATCGTGAGCGTCGCAACAGAACCAATTGATGCGGCAACCGTGGTAGTCGCCAGAGATACAGACGAAGACATTGAAGTTTTGATGCTCCGCCGCAATTCCAAAATTTATTTCGGAGGAATGTGGGTTTTCCCCGGAGGCAGAGTTGACCCATCCGATCGAGAGGATGAGCAGCAAGTCTCTGTGTGCGACGGTGGCAACGGTCGCGGGTTTCGTGCGGCTGCGGTTCGCGAAGCGAGAGAGGAGGCCGGTGTTGATCTCGGCGATACCGAATTACATCATTTCGCGCACTGGCTTCCCCCTGCGGTTCGACCAAAGCGTTTCTCGACACAGTTCTTTCTAGCCCTGGCGCCAGCAGATCTCGACGTTGCAATAGACCACGGAGAGATCACGGAACATCACTGGATGACTCCTGCTAACGCTTTGCGGTTACGCGCTGCTGGCGAAATCGAGATAGTCACTCCTACTTTTTGCACTCTCAATTGGCTCGAACAATTCCGAACCGTTTCTGATGCCAGTGCTGCGGTCCAAAATCCAGAGTGTTTCCACACCCACATCAAGCAGGTCGACGGCTCCGACCCGGGAGTGGTCGCGTTCTACTCAGGAGATGTCTCGTATGACTCTCTGGACTTGGCGGCACCCGGTCCGCGTCGACGCTGCTACATGCTGCAGTCCGCCTGGTGGTGGGAAGAGCATGACGGTAACGAATCGAATCTCAGCCACTAACGGCTTTGGATCGTTACGAGTTAGTGGTCGTGGCCGTGTGGTCGATCTGCATAAGCGACGGCGCGTCCATCCAATTCTGTCGAATCGAGCAGTGTCGAATCGCTCAGCATTTGTTCAAGCGCGCTGACCCAACAGGTGTAGTAGTCCCATGACTGCCGCTCGGTAACGTCTGTCGACTCCCAGGCGTCAATTGCCTCAATCAACCGAATCCGGAAGTCTTCCCAACTAAAACATCCGGATTCGACTAGGTCAGCTGTTACGCCGAAGGCCCGGCTGTGCCATGGTGCCTCGAAAACCAACTCTCCATTGAGTCGGGGTGGCGCAGTGAGGGAGCCGTCGAGGATCTCAGCCTCGGTCACGGCGCTTGTGCCTTTGTCACTCCAATCATGGAATCTCTAGTCACTAGGTGCGCTAGTTCTTCTAGGCCAAGGTGGCCGGTACCTTCGGGCTGTTCGGGGAGCACGAGAAAACGGGTTTCTGAACTGCTGTCCCACACCCGCACCTCGGTTTCAGCGTCAAGAGTCAAGCCCATTTCACTAAGAACCTTTCGAGGTTCCCGCACCACTCTGGCTCGGTATTCGGGGCTCTTGTACCAATTCGGCGGCAAGCCGAGGAGGGCCCAGGGGTAGCAAGAGCACAACGTACAAACCACGACATTGTGGACCCCGGGCTCGTTGGCCTTCACTTCGATATGTTCCATCTCCGCGCCTTGAATGTCTTCGGTAGCTAGGACTTCATCAGCGTCCGCGAGAAGGCGCTCCCGAAATTCAGAACTGATCCATGCTTTCGCGACGAGGCGAGCGCCAACCATTGGGCCAAGATCATTTTCGAAGCGGTCGATCAGAGCATCGACACGCGACCGGTCGACGATCCCCTTCTCAACGAGTAAGTCTTCAAGTGCTTCAGTTCGCACCTCTGGTGAACGAGAGTCAATTTGTTGGTGGTGATCTGTTCCAGAACTCACACCGCCTCCCCTACCGCAGTCAGATAGTTCTCGTATAAGTCGACATTAATCACAACACCTGCTTCGGCTTCATTCCCCCAAAGATCCTCAGCGTGATATCCCACGCAGAACACGTGTTGAGCTCTCTCACCGAGGTCGTGAGCGGTGCTGTCAGGCAACACCTCTGCAGGATGAATCTTGATGACAGTGCCAGGCACACCGGTGACGTATTCGGGTAGTCGGGTGTGGTCTGTCTGATTAACCCCCAGAGCTACCACGCGATCTCCTACCCCAAAAAGTGGGGGTTCAGCGAGTTCACGTCGAACGGTTCGGCTATTTGGCGAGGGGGCGGTTCGGTCAGGTGGCAACTTTTGTGGATCTTTTGGCACTATCGGCGAAGCGCGATGAGCCGGGCCCGTGCCGTCCGCCGCACCCAGTAGGACGTCTAGCTCACCTGGGGCGAGGAGTCCATACTCCTCGAGAAGCAATTCCATCACCGCTTCCCAACGACCGTAATAGCCACCATGATCGAAATAATCGTCTGGTGCTAGCCGTTCTAGCGCGTATCGCATCTCGCCGGGACGCTTCGCCGTATGACGCAGCACCTGGAACATGAGGCCTAGAACTCGTCGTTCCCATTCGTAATGAAATGGTGGCTCATCGGGGCTGTGAGGTATCCTCCCCCACCCTTGGGTGCCTCCTATGTCGTGAACACCGCGAGCTCTGGTCAACGTCAGGTCATCTTCCGCTTACGGATCCACCGTCGACGGTGTACACCCCACCATTGATGTAACTCGCGTCTTCTGAAGCGAGGAAGGCCACCAGAGCAGCGACTTCGTCCGGCTCGCCATAACGTCCCATCGGGTTTCGTGCGGCCAAGTCTTTGCGGATCATTTCGGCCTCATCGCCTCCGAAGCCCTCTTCGAGGCTTCGCATCATTCGCGTTTCAATTGGAGAAGGACACACAGCGTTGACTCGAACAAGATCGGAAGAGCACA
>ERZ651768.1228-NODE-1228-length-18927-cov-3.973846_pt1 | contig 18927 bp, 15 predicted proteins | sample MGYA00514754_ERZ651768 | MGnify/ENA metagenome assembly ERZ651768
GCAGAGCGTGGTCACCCCGCGCGCGTTGTCCCCGAGCGTCCCGTCATGAATGGCCTGCACAAGGCGGTCAAAGATTTCTCGTGCGAGAAATTCCGTGGTCGTATTGCTTCCGCTGAAGCGAGGCTCGTCGTCGAGGTTGCGGTAATTGAGATCCGCCAGTATTGCTTTAAGGCACGCACTGGCCTGACCAATATCCACAACTAAACCATCCGCATCCAGAATCGGCCGACGGAACGTTGCATCAACCACATAGGTCGCACCGTGCAAGTTTTGCGCAGGGCCGAATACCAGGCCGCGCAAACTGTGGGCAATCATAAAATGGTCGCGAACATTCAAACTGTACACGGCTGACGCCTCCTAATAACAGATGCGGTGGCAGAGTGTAGTTCCTGGATCCTGACTCAGCCTTGCCATCACTTCAGGTAGTTCTTCGAATGGACTTTCTCCCGTGATCAATGCATCAAGGTGCCCATCGCGAAGTAACTCCATCGCTAAAGCCATCCGGCGCGCCTGATTCCACCGCGGCGTTTGATTCGGATTCAGCCGCCCTACCTGGCTGCTCTTGAGTGTCAAACGGCGCGAATGAAACGCTTCGCCTAAAGGCAGCGAAACGGATTGATTGCCATACCAACTGACATCGACGATTGTGGTTTCGTGGCCTGCAACAACCAGTGCATCTCGAAGTCCCTCAGGTTGACCACTCGCATGGATAACCAAATCCGCCTCAGTATCTGCAGGTACCGCAGTAACAAGCTGAATGCCGAGTTCAGCGGCTACTTTTTTACGCGTCGGGTTGACATCGACCGCCACCACCTTGGCGCCAGGTAGTTGCCGGCACAACCAGCTAATTAGCAAGCCGACTACGCCCGCGCCAACAACCACAATGTAATCACCGACAGCAGGCTGTGCATCCCAGACAGCATTTACAGCGGTTTCCATGTTCGCCGCCAGCACCGCTCGACTCGCGGGGACATCACTTGGAACGGGAGTTAGTGCGTCTGGGTCGATCCAGTATCGATCCTGATGCGGATAAAGACAGAAGACGGTTTGACCTGCAAGGTCGGCTGGCGTATGTCTGTCGGCTTGTACTTCTCCGACACTGTTATAGCCATACTTCACAGGCCCAGGAAAATCACCTTCCTGGAATGGGGCGCGCATCGACTGATACTGCGATGGTGGCACTTGGCCTCCAAAAACCAAAGACTCGGTTCCGCGACTAATTCCAGAAAAAAGTGTGCAAACTTGTACCTCATTCGGTTGCCCGGGAGGCAGGGATGCTGTCACTATCTCACCGTGGCCAGGGGCTTGGATCCAAAATTGCCGTGCGGTGTTAATCTCCGACATAGTTTTGTCGCTTTTCAGTACAGACCATAACCTATTCGTGATGGTATCCGTAACTCATAACGTCCGGTTTCAGTCCAAGGGCAGCCCGATGCGCTTAGCAATTCTTGATCTGTTGAGGCTAGGGCTACCTCTCGTTCTGATGTTTACTGCAGTGACTAAGTGGCGTTTTGACCTACCAATTGCCTATCTGCTTCATGTGATAGTGCTGTACGTAATCATGGCCGGCTTAATCCTGTGGCATGCACCAACCGAGTTTCCCAGTCCTGGACTCGGTATAGCGAATCGCATCACTTTAATCCGAGCGAGTCTAGTTCTGCCTGTAGTTCCACTACTGTTCCAACCGGGAATTCTAAACGCTACCGGATATTGGTGGATCATCGTCATGTCGATTATCGCCATGGCGTGTGACGGACTAGACGGCTGGATTGCCCGGAGGTCAGGTACTTCGACGGTGTTCGGTGGTCGGTTCGACATGGAACTCGATGCGTTGTTGATTCTCGCGCTGTCAGCGCTGGTTGCATTGAGTGGAAAGGTCGGAACCTGGGTGCTCTTCATCGGTGCTATGCGCTACCTATTTGTGATGGCTAGCTGGTTATGGCCGCGCCTGCAAGGCACTCTGCCTCATAGTCAACGCCGAAAGACTGTCTGTGTGCTCCAGGGGGCGGCGTTGCTGATTGGCCTGGCTCCCCTTACTTCAACTCCGGTTGCGGCAACTGCCGCTGGGAGCACACTTGCCATGCTATTTGTTTCGTTCGCGATTGATACAAAGTGGCTAATTGCAGAATCGCCACGTTAGCGTAACTCAGCTATCTAGATCCGATAGAGTTGGCGGAGGGACAGGGATTCGAACCCTGGAGACGGTTTCCCGCCTAACGGTTTTCAAGACCGCCGCCTTCAACCGCTCGGCCATCCCTCCTGTAAAAGCCTCTCTTAATTCTTCTGTTTACCCGACGTGGACTTTTGGTGTCTCCAGTTCATGTTCCGGCTTAGCCCGTGGGCTCTATTACTTCTTGCCCGTCCATGAACGGTTGAAGCACTTTCGGAATGACCACCGAGCCATCTTCTTGCTGGCCATTCTCAAGAATCGCTATAAACGTGCGCCCAACAGCCAGACCGGAACCATTGAGTGTATGTACGAACCGAAGCTTACCAGACCCTTCGGGACGGAACTTGATGTTAGCGCGTCGAGCTTGGAATGCTTCTGTGTTGCTACACGAAGAAATTTCACGATAACCCTGCTGCCCCGGCAGCCACACTTCAAGGTCATACGTCTTTGCAGCCGCAAAGCCCATGTCACCCGCGCAGAGTATTACCCGTCGATAAGGTAACTCAAGTTTCTCAAGTACCACTTCGGCATGTCGAGTGAGCGTCTCGTGCTCGTCATACGACTGCTCTGGCGTCGTAAACTTGAATAATTCCACCTTTTCAAATTGATGCTGTCGGATGAGTCCCCGCACATCTTTCCCGTACGAACCAGCTTCACTGCGAAAACATGGAGTATAGGCCACATAACTCAACGGCAACCGGCGGCCGTCGAGAACTTCGTCGCGATGAAGATTCGCGAGTGGGACTTCAGCGGTCGGAATGAGATACAAATTGCGATCACCGACTACCTTAAATAAGTCCTCTTCGAATTTTGGTAAGTTTCCAGTTCCGAGTAAGGCCTGACCTTTAACCAAGAATGGCGTTCCTGTCTCAGTGTAACCGTGTTCGCGTGTATGGAGTGCCAACATAAAATTAATGAGAGCGCGGTTGAGTCTCGCACCGGCACCAAACAGCACCGCGAAGCGTGAGCCCGACATCTTTGCTGCGCGCTCGAAATCGAGCACGCCCAATGCCGGCCCGAGATCCCAATGGGCCTTCGGTGTGAAGTTAAACTGTCTTGGGTCTCCCCAGCGACTGATTTCCTGATTATCGGTTTCCCCTGCACCAGGCGGCACACTAACATGGGGGATATTTGGCAGTTGTAGCAGGAGATCGCGGTACTCTTGTTCGACCTTCTTAAGTTTTTCTTCTTGTTTTTTGATCTCGTTGCCGTATGTTTGGCCTTGTTTCAGGAGCGCAGCTGCATCCTCCCCTGCCGATTTGGCGGCCGCAATCTTGGCACTCAATTCCTTGCGAAGACGTCTCGCCGTCTCAAGTTCTGGAATAATGGCCAAGCGCTCAGCGCCAAACCGCTTGAGAGAGGCAAACTCGTCTTGTAGCTTTGCGGCTCGTACGCCCAGTTGGGCCTTAGTTGCATCGAGCTGATCTTTGACTAGTATTGGATCTAGCATTACGGCATTGTAAATCGTTTATTCTAGAAGCCAAACCTGAGGTACGATGCCAGCCGAGGAGGCACGTGTGACAGTCCAGATTCGTAAAGCTGTGTTTCCGGCAGCCGGGCTTGGGTCTCGGTTTCTACCAGCGACTAAAGCACAGCCAAAAGAAATGTTGCCGCTGGTCGATAAACCTATTATTCAGTATGGCGTAGAAGAAGCGCTTGCGTCGGGCGCTGCCCAAATCATTGTGGTTGCTGGTAAGTACCAACATGTTATAGAGGCCCACTTCACTCCCAACAAGCCCCTGGAAGATTTTTTAGAATCCCAAGGCAAGACTGATCTCTTGGCCGAAGTACGTGCAGTCCCCTGTCCTGCGACATTTACATCGGTCCTAGAGGCTACGCCCCGAGGACTTGGTCACGCAGTTCTGGCAGCACGGGAGGCGGTCGGCGACGAGCCATTTATCGTCATTTTGAGCGATGACGTGATTGACGCGCAACCTCCCGCGACGCGCCAACTCATTAATGTGTACAACGATCTCCAGAGTCCTGTGCTCGCTGTCGAACGTCTCCCAGCTGATCAACTTAGCCAGTACGGTGTTATTGATGCCGAACAGATTCGAGACGGAGTGTATAAGATTCGCGATTTGATCGAGAAACCGAAGAGTGACGAAGCCCCCTCTGACCTCGCTATCATCGGACGATACGTATTGACTCCGAATATTTTTTCAATTCTTGACACTACGCAACCAGACACCAAGGGTGAAATTCAGCTCACCGATGCTCTCCGTGAGTTGTTGCGTACTCAACCAATCTATGCCTGTGAAATTAATGGTGTTCGGCACGACACTGGTAATAAACCTGGATTTCTTCGCGCAACCACCTATTTCGCCCAGCGACAATCCGATCTTAACGGGCCTTTTTGAAAGCCTGTCCTTACCTAGAAGGCTTCCTTGAGGAGGCGCTTTCGGCAGAGGAAGCCTCGGATGATGCTGAATTAGCTTTGTTTGACTGAGTCGATTTCTTACTAGGCGCTTTTGAGTCTCCGCCAGGGCTTGTCCCTGAAGCTGCCTTGTCCTGCGAACCTTTCGCCGGAGCGGGTTCTGAACCTGCAGAACCTTTTTTTGCGTAGTCAGTTACGTCCCAGCCACTCCCCTTAAAACGAATGGCGGGAGAAGACATGAGTTTGCGGACTGAGCCGCCGCATTTCGAACAGGTGGTCACTGGCGGATCGGCTAATTTACGGATTAATTCAAATTGGAGACCACACTTGTCACATTTGTACTCGTAAAGAGGCATTTCTTTATTTGTTGATAATTTCCTAATCGTAGCGGGGCGATCTCAGAATTGTCAACGACGCAACACTTGTGTGAGAGGTTTAATCCAATAGATTTCCATCGTTCTGGCCAAGCATTAGTTTCCGGTGCATCCAAAATGGCACGGCTCCGTTGGACAACACTGTGTCGTGGAAGTCTTTCAGAGAATAGCCCGCTGGGCGCTGAGCCTCGTAATCGGCGCGCAACCTTAGCAACATCAACTTGCCTACAGCGTACACGATATAGCCTGGATCAAAAGTGCCTCGCTCCGCCTCCTGACGCGCGTTCCCTTCTTCAAGAAACGCCTCGTCGCGAAAAAACCGAACCGCCTGCTCCACCGAATAGTCCTCCGCGTGTAGCTTGATACCTACGACAAGCCGCGCGAGTCTGATCAGTGCTTCGGCAAGCTGCCCCAAGCGAATATGGTCATCACCTCGACCGAATCCAGCATCAATCATCATCTCTTCGCAATAGTGCGCCCAACCCTCAATAAAAGACAACGCCGAAAAAAAGGTCGATTTACGTGATTTCGATTTAACCTGCCTCAAGTGCTGGAAGTGCAAAAAGTGCCCTGGCACGGCTTCGTGAATCGACACACACCAAAGCGCACCGTGCGAAAAATCTCGAAGGTGTGCATCTTGACGATCCGCAGGCCAGTTCGGGTCGGCGGCAGTAATGTAATAGTATGCGCGATCTGGGTTTAATTCGAATGGCCCAGGTGTCCACATGCTGGCAAACGTCCATCGGAAAAACTCTGGAGTTGGCGCAACAACGAGGGACTCGCTTTGCGGGATCGAGACAATCGCGTTTCGCTCAACGAACTTAGATAATTCCTCGACTTGTTGACTGACAACCGGCACAAGTTCAGCGTTACTTGGATGATCGTCTTTCACGCGACTCCACGCATCGTGAGGATCTGTGCCCTTTAGGCGGCCCGCAACACGTCGAAATTCTTCTTGCGTTTCGCGTAACTCCCGCATGCCGATTTTCAGCAATTGGTCAACCCCTAACGTAATGCCTTCTTCCAGGCGCAACTTTTCTTCGAAATGCTTGCGGCCCAAACGAAAGGATCCTCGGCATCGCGGCGCTAGGTCATCTCGTAGATATTCAAGATACTTTTGGATGGTCTGAGTTGCTTCCGTCGACGCGTCAGCAAGATCACCGAGCAAGTGCGGATCGTCGAGAGTAGATAAAGCTTTTGGTAGGTCGCGTTCAATGAACGTTAGCGTCCCTTCAAAAGCTGTTGCTCCAATCTTAACGAAAATACCGGGTGGGTCATCAATGTTGGTACGGGCGGCCTCTATGAATCTCGGAACCTGTCGAAGTTTTGAGAGAATGCGTCGCGCACGTTCTTCGACCGGTGCGTATGGAAAGAGCATTTGCCCTGCAAGACTCATTGCTAGGGTTTCGGCATATTTACGGGGATCATGCCTCCAACTCTGCAATTCCTCTTGCTCAAAGATCCGCCCGCGCACATTATCTTCCAGCATCCGTCGCTCGAGGCGTTCGACAGATGTGAGCCCCCCCGACCCAATAGCCTCAAAACGGCGACGAAAACCTCCAAGTTCACGCCCTTGGGACTCCAGCGCTACCGCGCTCGGATTTTCCAGTAAATCATCATTGATGTGGATGCCATCAAACGCTGCATCCGTAGGGTACATTTCGTAGAGATAGGACAGATATTCCTCCACAAGATGCGCCAAAGGTTCAGCTGACTGTATCGGTCTGTTCATTGGGCTCGATTTGGTTCATCGCCGCCGAAATCACTCTAAATGGTACAATAGCTCTACACGACGTCTAGCTCTGTTTTCTGCTATTTTCCTTAATCACGCGTTCGCACAAGCGTGCGGTACTCAGCATGTCCGGCACCCTCTACGTGGTCGCCACGCCAATTGGCAACCTAGAAGACATCTCATTTCGAGCCCTACGCGTATTGCGGGAGGTGGACCTAATTGCAGCCGAAGACACACGCCGAACTGCAAAACTGCTTCAACATTACTCGATTCTCACTCCAACTACGAGTTTTCATGCCCATAACGAAAAGCGTAAACAGGCTTTATTACTTAACAAGCTGAATAAAAATCAGTCAATAGCCCTAGTTTCTGATGCTGGAACACCAACTATTTCAGATCCTGGTGCACTTATCGTCGCGGCTGCGACTGAAGCTGGAATTCGAGTCGAAGCAATACCTGGACCGAGTGCGGTAATCACAGCTATTTCGGCATCTGGTCTTTTAGGTGGAGCTTTTACCTTTGTAGGGTTCCCTCCAAGTAGGTTGAAAGACCGAATTCCATGGCTTAGTGAGCTAGAAAATGACGACCGCGCCATAGTTTTCTTTGAGTCACCGCATCGAATACGGACCACACTCGAACAGATGCAGCATATTATGAGTGATAGAAATATAGTAATAGCGCGTGAAATGACTAAAGTTCACGAAGAGTTGGTCAAAGGACCTATTTCTGAGGTTCTTAGTTCACTCAGGTCAAAGGTTAAGGGTGAAATAACGGTGGTCATACCACCTAAAATAAAATCTTCAAAGAAAACCAGCCCGCCGACGACTGGACAGATATGGAAAGAATTCCGTCATTTAACAGAAGAGTTAGGTCTTGGAAAGCGTGCATCAATCTCTCGAATTGCAAAATCATATGATATGAAGTCTCGTGATATTTACTCAGCAATTGAAAAGGCCAAATCATAGGTTAAATAACCACATAATCTTGATTCTCTTAATTCATTTGCGGGACTTTTTCATTTTCTTGACCCATAGTGGTGCTTCTGCTAATGTAGCGCGGCTCGAAGATGGTTTTTCGTGTATTCTTCGCCTCAACTTAATGGCACACGCAAAATAACGTAGGAGGCTCGATGGCAAAAGAGCGCCGTACCGGCACTCAGACAAAGAAGACGGCAGCTACCAGGAAAGCTCGGTCGAGTCCAAAAGTGAAAGCTTCCTCGAAAACAGCGCAACCGTCTGGAGTAGACGCTAAGCGCACGAGCTATCTTGAAGCAGTGAAGCTTTATGAAAAGGGACTCGAAGCTCTCCAACAGCGCAATTTCACTGGTGCATCTTCGGCGCTAAAAGCCGTCATTGACGAACACAGTGACGAGAGGGAACTACACGAACGTGCTCGAATTTACCTAAAGATCTGTGAGCGGGAACTGGCTCCCCGCTCTGCCGAACCCCAAAGCCAAGAGGAACTCGTATTGGCCGCGACGGTGGCTCTCAACGAACATGAAACCGAAAAAGCGCTGGGATATTTAGAGCAGGCTGTCGGGGAGAATCCTTCTGCTGACGGAGCGCACTACATGCTTGCCGTGCTCTTTGCTCAACAAGGTAACGCCGAACAGACACTGACACACCTAGGCCGCGCGATTGAACTTGATCCAGAAAATCGTCTTGTGGCGCTGCAAGAAGTCGATTTCGAGATATTTAAAGATGAAATAGAGTTTCAGACACTCGTCGCGGAACCACCAGCCTCACGTCCGCAGCAACGACGATCGGTATTCTAGATTCGAGCCCTTCGAGTTAACTTCCGTCACAGAAGTGCAACATAATCGCTGGGCTCGATCTACACTGTGACTGTGATTCAGACTCGAAATTCCGCAACCAACACGCACATTGTGGTATTGGCTGCTGGTCAAGGCGCCAGAATGAAGTCTTCCCTGCCGAAGGTGCTTCACACCGTTGCTGGCTTGCCGATTATTGTTCACGTTTTACGCGCAATCGAACCTCTCAAAGCCAGCTCAATTGCAATGGTCGTGGGACACAAGGCTGGCCTCGTAGAAGATGCGCTCGCTAATCGAGCTTCGATTCAATTTGTGCACCAAGAACCCCAACTTGGAACCGGACACGGACTCTTGCAAACCGAATCACTCTTGGCTGGTGCAACCGGCACCCTTTTGCTTCTTGCCGGTGATGTTCCTCTTGTACGTCCGTCGACCCTAAGAGACCTTTTAGAGACCCATCGAGGGGCGGCGGCAGGACTAACAGTGCTAACAGCCAACGAGTCACGCCCTTACGGATATGGCCGAATCTTGCGCCGTAACGGCCAATTAATCGGTATTGTTGAGGAGCGAGATGCAACCGACAAACAACGTAAGATCCGAGAAATAAACAGTGGGATCTACGCGTTCGAACTGACACCCCTTTTCGATTCACTGAAACAACTTGCGGCAGAAAATGAGCAAGGCGAGTACTATTTGCCCGATATTGTCTCAATCTACCAGCGACTGAATTTACCGGTCGGGACGCTCACGCTGGAGGATGCGGACGAGATTAAGGGCATCAACAGCCAGGGGGAATTGGCGGAGGTGAATGCAATCGTGCGACAAGGTAAAAACGAAGAACTCATGGCAGCTGGCGTGACCATTGACAATCCTGCGTCAACGTTCGTGGACGTAGATGTAACGGTGGGGCCTGATACCGTGCTCCATCCCGGGGTTATACTGGAAGGACAAACTCGTATCGGTGCCGCCTGTGAGATTCATAGCGGTTCTCGAATTGTTGACTCGACACTTGAAGACGGCGTCACCATCCAAAATCATTGTGTAATTACTGGATCGCGGATCGCAAAAGGTGCACGGATTGGCCCCTTTGCCCACCTGCGCCCCGAGAGTGACATTGGCGCCGAGGTGAAGATTGGCAACTTCGTGGAAATTAAAAAAGCTGCGATCGGCGCAGGGACAAAGGCGAGTCACCTCGCCTATCTGGGTGATGCGACCATCGGCCAAAAGGTGAATGTCGGTGCTGGCACGATTATTTGCAACTACGATGGTACCAAGAAACATCAAACCGTCATCGAAGACGGCGCATTTATCGGCAGTGATTCGCAACTGATCGCACCGGTAACCGTCGGAAAGGGTGCCTATGTAGCCTCGGGGTCATCCATCACCGATGACGTGCCGGCCGGCGCACTAGCTGTCGCACGGGGCCGACAGGTCAACAAGCCAGGATGGGCTGATAAGAAGCGTTCGTGAAAGTGCACACACATCGCGAGGGATCACTGCCATGTGCGGCATCATCGGTTATCTAGGATCGAAACCAGCCTTACCGATCATTCTTGAGGGTCTCCGTCGACTCGAGTACCGCGGGTACGACTCGGCAGGTATCGCACTCGTGCGTCAGGGCGCAATCGAGCGACGGCGTATGGCTGGCAAGCTGGCGCGTCTTGAACAGACGCTGACCGAACAGCCGGTTGATGGCGATTACGGTATAGGGCACACCCGCTGGGCAACGCACGGCCGGCCAAACGAAGAAAACGCTCATCCTCATGTGGATTGTTCTGGTCGTCTCGTGGTGGTCCATAACGGGATCATCGAAAACTATCTTGATCTCAAGCAAGAACTGCAACGCGACGGACACCAGTTCGTGACCGAGACTGACACGGAAACGATTGCGCATCTGGTTGAGCGCGAAATGCGTGACGACGGCCTCGCGCCTGCAGTCCGACGTGCGCTAGGTTCTATGCGCGGAATGTTTGCGATCGCAATTATTTCTGCCGACGACCCCGGCACTATCGTCGCGGCCCGTCAAGGTCCTCCGATAGTGGTCGGTCAAGGCCAAGATGGGTCCTTTATCGCTTCCGATGTCACCGCGGTGCTCAACCATACTCGTAACATCGTCTTTCTTGGCGATGGCGAGATGGCCATCATTAATCGCGAAGGTCCGACCTATACCGACTTTCAAGGGAAATCACTTGCTCTTGAACCACAACGAGTGCTCTGGGATGCTGTGTCGGCAGAAAAATCTGGTTACAAACACTTCATGCAGAAAGAGATTCGGGAACAACCCGATGCGATTCGAGAGACGTTATTAAGTCGACTCTCGCTTGAAAATCGAAGTGTCGTGCTCAATGACCTAGGCACTTCGGACCGGGAGCTTCGTGAAATCGACCGAGTGGTGATACTCGCATGTGGTACCTCCTGGCATGCAGGGCTTATCGGAAAATTCCTGATTGAACACCTCGCGCAGCTCCCTGTAGAAGTCGACTACAGTTCGGAGTCTCGTTATCGCGATCCAATCATCAACCCAAAAACACTCACTATCGCAATCACACAGTCAGGTGAAACGGCCGATACCTTGGCCGCGCTTCGGGAAGCCAAGCGAAAGGGTGGCCGCAGCTTGGCGGTCTGTAATGTCGTCAACAGTATGGTCTCCAGGGAGGCTGATGGGACTATTTACACCCATGCAGGCCCAGAGATCGGGGTCGCCTCTACCAAGGCCTTCGTAACGCAACTGGTGGTACTTCATTTAATCGCGCTCTACCTTGCTGAGTTGCACGATCGAGTCTCGTCGCAGGACGCCCAGTCACTCCTGTCAGCGCTCACCCAATTGCCGCGTTTGGTGGAAGAGACTCTCGCACTCGACGCCACAATGAAAAAAATCGCGGGACGTGTTTATCGATGCAATGACTTTCTGTATTTAGGGCGCGGGATTCATTATCCCATCGCCCTGGAAGGCGCACTCAAGTTGAAGGAAATTTCCTACGTGCACGCCGAGGGGTACCCCGCTGGAGAAATGAAGCACGGGCCGATCGCCTTGCTTGAAGAAGGCGTTCCTGTTGTTGGCATCGCACCCCACGATCATGTATTTGAAAAGATGGTTGGCAATTTACACGAAGCCAAGGCGCGAGGGGCCACGCTCGTCGTCTTGACGAACGATACGGACAACGGTTTTGAGTCACTACTGGATCCATCACAGGACCATCTCGTCACGGTGCCGACGACACACCCACTCATTATGCCGGTGCTGATGACCGTTCCCTTACAACTGCTCGCCTATCACGTCGCCGTCAAACGCGGATGCGACGTTGACCAACCGCGTAATCTCGCCAAAAGTGTCACCGTGGAGTAATTCAAAACAGTGAATTAACATGAAAACACTGCGCTTTTTTCTAACGTGGGTGTTTGGATTTTTTGTTTTACTTTCCTTTGATTTGTTTATGGAAGGCATCGTATTCGAATGGTTAGAATGGAACGGAACAACAAGAAATGATTGGTTCTTTGCTTTATGGTGGGGCGCTGTTGCTGTTTGGTTCTTATATGGAATAGCAATGTTATCCAAAAAGTGGAGTAGCAAAAGAATGAAAAGGGAATCAACTGCACCTCTAAACCTTTCAAGGCGTGATTTTAATAAGCGTCTTCTGATTGCTGGCTCGTGTTTAGGAATCGGTCCGGCTTTACTCACCCATCGTAGTTTCGCCCAGACGTCACAGGATTTGAAGATTGGTATCATTGGTTCGGGACGAATCGGTGGAGCCATTGGAATTCGCTGGGCTGAAGCAGGGCACCAGGTTCTCTTTTCATCACGCCACCCAGACCAATTAACAGACTTGATCAAACAGGCAGGGGAAAACGCCAGCGCCGGGTTTCCGGCTGAGGCAGCAGCGTTTGGTGACGTGGTGTTCATAGCCGTGCCCTATCACGCCTTGCCACAAGTGGGTCAGGACTACGCACACCTGATGCAAAATAAAGTGGTGATTGACTGCGGCAATCCTCGGGCTGATCGAGATGGACCCATGGCTGATGAGGCAATCGCCAAAGGGACAGGCGTGGCTTCCGCCGAATACCTTCCGGGGGTGCGATTAGTTCGCGCCTTTAATGCAATTAGCTGGATAGAAGTTGGCGAGGAAGCCTTTCGCGATGGGGACCTCATCGGCGTCCCGATAGCGGGTGATGATGCGGCAGGTGTCGCCATTGCCTCGCAATTGGTTACAGATATCGGGTTCGATCCTGTAGTTGTGGGAGGCCTGGATCGGGCAAAAGAATTTGATCGTGGCACCGATGTCTACGTTAAAGGGTTGACGGCAGCTGAACTACGAACTGCATTAAAGTTGTGAATTGCCTCGAATAAATAATTCATTTCCCGCGGCGTTAGAATTAATTGGAAACACGCCGCTCATCAGGCTTCAAAAAGTCGTGCCGGCTAACACTGCAAAGGTGCTGCTTTAGACGATGGATTTCCTGGAACAGCTCAATCCCGAACAACGCGACGCCGTCCTAAAGATAAACGGTCCGTTGCTCATTTTAGCGGGCGCCGGATCAGGCAAGACGCGCGTCATCGCGTCCCGTATCGCGTACCTGATAGGTGACGGGCACGCCAAGCCGGAGCAGATCCTCGCGGTGACGTTTACAAATAAAGCCGCACAAGAAATGCGGGACCGTGTGGAAAGCTTACTCGGGACGACCCACGACAGGCTGTGGATTTCAACGTTTCATTCGCTCTGTGCACGCGTGCTCCGCCGCGAAGCACCCGCGCTCGGCCTCTCGCGGGATTTTGTAATCTACGACGCTAAAGATCAGTTGGATCTCGTACGTCAGGTGATTCGCGACCTCGGCCTGGACGACGATCTCTTACCACCCAAGGTGGTGCTTAGTCGGATCAGCGCGGCCAAAAACAAAATGCTGGGTCCGGAAGAACTGGAACCGAGCGGCTGGGGTCCGCAAAACGATCGTGTCGTTCAAGTGTACGAACGGTACCGCCAGTCACTGATCAATGCAAAGGCTCTCGACTTTGACGATTTGCTCCTCAAAACGGTTGAGCTGTTCGAAACGGTCGAGCCCGTCCGCTTGCGCTATTCTGACCGGTTCCGGTTTGTCCTCGTCGACGAATATCAGGATACGAATCGACCGCAGTACCTTCTCATCCAGCACCTCGCAAAAAGTCATCGCAACCTTTGCGTGGTTGGCGATCCCGACCAGTCAATTTATAAGTGGCGTGGGGCCGATCTGCGGAACATTATGGATTTCGAAAATGATTTTTCCGAAACCACGATGGTGCGATTGGAACGCAATTACCGATCAACGTCGGTCATTCTGGATGCCGCGTCCGCAGTCATTCAACACAACCAGAATCGCAAAGAGAAACGCTTGTGGACGGATCAGGCCGGTGGCACCAAGATTATCTATTACCACGCGAATGACGAGCTAGAGGAGGCTGACTTTATCACCAAGGCGTTGCGGGAATTCACGACTGAAGATTCGGAGAGGTCCGCCGCCGTCCTCTATCGGACCAATGCCCAATCACGCGTGCTTGAAGATGCTTTATTTCGTGAAGGCGTGGGATACCAAATCATTGGTGGCGTCCGTTTCGCCGCCCGCAAAGAGATTAAAGATGCGTTGGCATATCTTAGGTTGGCGTTGAATCCGCATGACGATGTTAGCGTGCGTCGTGTTATCAACACCCCAAAGCGCGGCATCGGCAAACGCGTGCTTGAGGAACTTCCGTTAATTGAACTCCCAGCCAATGCAGAGAGCGTCCCCAGCCTCCCGAGATCTGCAGGCTCCGCCGACAGGCTTCCAGATTCCTTGTGGCGACGCATCGAACGTGCGGTGGATGAACAGTTGCTCTCAACACGCGCTGTCAAGTCGTTGTCGGTGTTCCGATCGCTCATTGTCACACTCGCTGAAGTGGCTACGCAGGAATCCACTTCTGTTTCTGACATGGTCGAAAAAACTCTCGACCAGACCGGATATACGCGGTCGCTCCACGACGAACAGAGCGAGGAAGCAGCAGGTCGCCTTGAAAACTTGGCTCAGCTTGTAAACGGCGCGCGTGACTATGAGGCGCGGGAGTCCGAACCGACATTCACCGGTTTCGTCGACCAATTATCGTTGCGCTCAGAGACTGACGAGGTCCAAGGCGCCCAGAATGCCAGTATCTCGCTGATGACCATGCATGCCGCGAAAGGCCTTGAGTTTCCGATGGTTATCATGGCGGGCATGGAAGAAGAATTGTTTCCACACTCACGGTCGAGGGACAACGACGACGAGGTCGAAGAGGAACGTCGCTTGTGTTATGTGGGAATGACGCGCGCACAATCCAAGTTGGTATTCACTGGCGCTGCCCGTCGACGCCTATTTGGCGAATATCAAGATGCTGAGCCGTCCCGTTTCATTGACGAAATTCCCGAGGCCTTGGTCGATCGACTCGGGCGTGCACCGTCCGCAGAATTCCAGAGCGGTCCCTCGGCCTATGACCGTCGCGGTAGTCGCACGCGTTCATCACGTGGCGGCTACAGACCAACCTACTCATATGAGGATGAAGACCAATCCATGACGACCATCGGCCCGGGTGTGCGTGTCCGACACCCACTCTTCGGCGTGGGCACCATCATCGCCGTGGAAACCCTCGCTGACGATGCAAAACTCACCGTGCGGTTTGCGGCAGTCGGACAGAAAAAATTACATGCCAAACATGCCAAGCTGACCTTGGCTTAAGAATTGACTGTGCGGAACCCTAGTTACAGACTGCCGTGTCAATTTTCGGCGATCCAAGCGAACAGAATGAGCGCGACTAGTGCCGCCGTGACCCAAAAAACGGTGACGGCTATCGGGAACCGGTAGCGATCCGCGTCGTACCTTTCACGATCGAAACCGGTTGGAGTGAAGCCACCCAGCGCGAGAAGCAGTAGTGGATTCCCAGCGTACGGTAGCACCATATTTCGGATCCTAAAACCAACAGCTTGGGCACTCCCTCGAACCAGATCAAGTCCACGCGTAAAGCTGTTGACCGCAAGCCAGACGGGTCGGCGCCACAGCTGGTCTGTGTCGAGCGTAATTGTGGGGGTCCCGCCGAGCTTGACGAATAACAAACAGAACCCGACTCCTGTTCCGAGGATCAACTGCACCGACGACAGCACGTGATCGCTCGTATAGGGGGAGTACATAACCGGCTGCAATGGCAACCAGCGATAAAGCCACTCCGGCTGAAGGCCAAGAGCGATGCAACATGCGGCCGTCGTCGTCATCGCAACGAGCATGTTCCTTGGCAGGTGACCAGATTTAACACCGCAGTCGGGTCCAAAAAAGGTGAAGTAGGGCAACTTTAGACAGGTATGAAGAACCGTGCCGACCGTCGCGAGTGTTAATAATAGCTCCGGAGTGAAGAGCTTTAATTCCGTCGCTGCCGCAATAATCATTGACTTGCTAATGAAACCATTAAGCAACGGGACCCCTGAGATGGCAAAGGCTCCAACGAAAAACAATCCGACCACGATTGGCATCGACCGTCCCACACCCCCTAGCTCGGTGAGCTTTCGTTTGCCGGTTGCCTGAATCACCGCGCCCACGCTCATAATCAAGAGTGCTTTGTACAGGACGTGTGAAAACGCGTGGGCCGCGGCACCGTTCAGGGCAAGGGCGGATCCCATTCCAACGCCGGCTACCATGAAGCCCACTTGACTGACAATGTGATACGCCAACAACCGCCGGATGTCGTTTTCCAAGACGGCGTAGAGAGCGCCATACACGGCCGCCGCCGCACCTAGCCACACAAGCACCTCCGTGCCTGGAAAGACCCGGATCAGAACGTAGACGGCCGTCTTTGTCGTGAGCGCACTCAGGAATACCATCCCGGTCACGGATGCTTCCGGATATGCATCCGTGAGCCATGCATGGACCGGCGGAATCGCCGCATTGATACAGATGCCAGCGAGAATCAACCAGAAGGCTGGTCCAATATCAGGCGCAAGCAGGCCCACAGCCCCAAGACCAGCACCGCTCGACGACAGGAGCATCAGCCCTATGAACAGGAACGATCCTCCTGCGATATGCACGAGCAGGTACCGAAAGCCAGCCGCACGCGCACGCTCGTGATCGCTCGACCAGATCACAATTAGCGACGTCAGGCTCATGAATTCCCAACTAACAAATAGCGTGATCCAGTCACCCGCGTAGACGACACCGAGTGCCCCGGCGGCATAGAGTGCCGTTGCAACCTGCTCACCTCGACTGCGTATGTGCAAGGCATACAGGAATCCGATTGCCGTAATGAGTGTAAAAATCAAGCCAAAGACTTGACTGAGCGGATCGACGCGCAGCAGATCGACACGGTGCGCCGTAAAGACGAAGGAGAGCGCGACGCCTGGCGTGAGACCGAGACACGAGACTAGGCTGGTCACAGCACCTACTAGCAGAATGACAGACCTTACACTCCCTCGTCGAATCGTCGCAGCTACAGCAGCGGAAAAAACAAGGACAAGCGCTGGATGGATAGTCACATCGCATCCTTATCGTTTTCGGTTTCGGGACGCTGTAACCAAATCTGACCAATCGCCTTAGACACCAACACCAGCACCACGCAGCCGATGAGTCCAAAGGCCAGATCGAAGCCGGGCAAGAAATGCCACCAAGGGCCATGCCCCTCATGCCTCAAGAACACTTCAAGCAACACGCTAAGTGCGCCGACCAGCACAACTATCTTCAAGCTGCCTCGAGGTGTCACGGCAAGCCTCCGCCGTTAGGTCCCATCACGATTGTGGACGCAGCGAGTCTGGCCAGTGAATAGAAATGAAATCCGGCATCCGGAAACAGACCAAGCATGATTGCGATGCCGGCCGAAAGCACAACTGGGGCAGTGATAATCGGCCGAGCATCCGTCCCACCGACGGGGGAAGACTTTAAGAACGCATCGGAAATTATCGGGAAGAAATATGCAATGTTAAAGAGTCCGCTCACAACCAGGACCACCACAAAGACGGGGTATCCCGCCTCGACGGCACCAACCCCAATCTGCCACTTCCCGATGAATCCAGCTAATAGAGGAATCCCGGCGAGCCCACAAGCACCAATCATGAACGCGCCTAGCGTGGCCGGCATTTGCTTTCCGAGTCCGTCGAGTTCGTCAACGTTGTCTCGTTGAACTTGAACATGGATCGCACCAGCACAAAAAAACAAGGTGATTTTCATAAACGCGTGCGCCGCAATGTGAAAAATCGCGCCTGTGAGTGCAGCCACGGTGCCGAGGGCCGAACCGAGCACAATGTAAGAGAGCTGTCCGATTGTTGAATAGGCTAGCCGTCGTTTGAGATTACGTTCACCAAGAGCCCGTATAGACGCGACCACAATCGTCACACTCGCAGCAACTGCCAGCACAACATCTGCGTTGATTGCTCGCAGCACGTCGACACCAAAAACAAACCCCGTAACACGCACCACACCGAAGACGCCGGCTTTCACAACCGCCACGGCGTGTAGCAGTGCACTAACCGGCGTCGGCGCGGCCATTGCCGCCGGCAACCATCCGTGCAATGGCATGAGAGCAGCCTTGACGCCTAATCCGAGCATGAACGCTGCAAACCCCACGGCCATTGCGACATCACTGGTCCGCCCGGCTAAGAACCCCCCTGGCACAAACTCCGAGCCTGGCGCGACGACTTGCGTCCACACGATAGCACCTAGTAAAAGCTGTCCGCCGCCGATCGTATACACGAGGTAACGACGACCTGCTGACCGCGCTTCAGCCGTCCGAGTGTGTACAACCAGAGGGTAAGTGGACAAGGTTAGAACTTCGTAGAACACGAAGAATGTCAGCAGATTGCCAGCAAACGCAAGGCCTGTGGTCGCTGACAGACAGAGGGCAAAGGCCGAATAGTACCCCGTTTGGCGTGGAGCGTCCTTAGCACGCATGTATCCAATGGAATACAACGAGGTCATCACCCAGAGCGTCGCAGCCGTCAGTGCAAATACGAGGCCAAGTGGATCAGCCCGAAGATGCAAAGATAGTCCCTGCGGCAGCAGGAGTGATGCGGAGCTTGGTGTTTCACCGGCAAGCACCGCAGACAACATTGAGGCGACCACGAAGAGCTTTAACGTTGCGGCTAGTAAAGTGCAGCCCTCGCGCCAGTTTGGGTGTCGACTAAACAGTGGCGCTGTTATGGCGGCCACGAGCGAGATCATGACTGCAATGAGCGGTCGCTGATCGAGTAATTGATCCAAGACGCTAGACATTAGGCGGCAGTGCGTGCATCACGAAATGCGTTACGATTGGCTCGTTTAGGAGTCCGAGCAATAACACGACCATCGCCAAAATCAGCACTGGTCCGAGCATGACACCGGGCAGCTCGGTACGTTCAGCTACGGAGTTAATCTCGTCGGACGCATGAAAGAATGCCTTCTCGATAACGCGAAAAAAATAAATCGCACTAAGCGCACTACTAACAATGACCGCCGCAATGACAACCCACGCTTGTGCCTCAACCGCCCCAACCAGTAGATACCACTTGCTAAAAA
>ERZ651768.1230-NODE-1230-length-18904-cov-3.742391_pt1 | contig 18904 bp, 18 predicted proteins | sample MGYA00514754_ERZ651768 | MGnify/ENA metagenome assembly ERZ651768
CGGGAGTAACTCAGTGGTAGAGTGCAACCTTGCCAAGGTTGAAGTCGAGGGTTCGAATCCCTTCTCCCGCTCCATATTTATCATCGTTGCAACCAAGCTGGGCACCGTCGCCAAGTGGTAAGGCAGAGGTCTGCAAAATCTCTATCGGCGGTTCGAGTCCGCCCGGTGCCTCCATTTTTCTCTCCCTCCCGCAATGCAAACCGGTGATCTTTCTGGATCTCTCCCCAAAAAATTAAAAATTTTTTAATCATTTTTCCCTAATCTTCCTGTTTTTCCAGAGTTCAGAGCTAAAGCTCCTAAGACGAAATGCCGAAACTTAATGAAACAAGTTTTTGTGCACTCGCATTTGGTGAAAGGAAGGTTGATTCACGGTAAGCAAGTATGACCCAGGCATAAAGCCGGAATCGGCCTACCGGCCTATTGAAAGTTGGCTTAGGAGACTTTTTCGTTGGAAATCCAAAGAAATTCCTGCCGATCCCAATATTGACCGCAGGGACTTTTACCGTCTTCAATTATACAACCAGCACCCTCTGGACCTTTGCCTTACCATGCAGGATGAACGGGTGTTCTGTACAACCATTCGAGACATGAGCGCCAGCGGTTTCTGTTGCATTATCCAAGGGCTCACCTGGAATAACGGAGGGCAACCAATTACCGCCTTATTTGCCCTGCCCCTTGAAGAACCCGTTATCATCAAATCAGAAGTTTATCTGGTCTCGATCAAAAAAGGGGAAGGGGAAAACGGTAACATTTACCAGTTTCGTTTCTTTGAAGGAATGAAAGACGAGGATCGGGACAGGATTCACCAGTACATCGTGCAAAAACAGTTTGAAGTCCTGGAAAATAAGAACCAGCAAATCTCAATGGAATATGACGACGATACCCCGGAAGCCTTAACCGGGGATTAACGCTTCCACAAAAGATTCCGGATTAAATTCCTGCAAGTCTTCTGGCTTCTCACCCACTCCTACAAATCGAATCGGAAGTTTCAAATCATCGGTTATATTGAACAGAACCCCACCCTTTGCAGTTCCATCCAGTTTGGTCATCACCAACCCATCCACTTCAAGCGCCTCATTAAATAGTCGGGCCTGGGAAATACTGTTTTGCCCAATGGTTGCGTCCAAAACCAGCAGGGTTTCATGAGGGGCCCCCGGCAGGACTTTTCCAATCACCCGTTTAATTTTTTTCAATTCCTCCATCAGGTTGGTATTGGTCTGTAACCGCCCTGCCGTGTCGATGAGTACTATATCCATTCCACGGGCCAGCCCGGCCTGAACCGCATCGTAAGCAACCGCCGAAGGATCAGCCCCGCTCTTTTGGCTGATGCAGGGAATGTCCGACCGATCCGCCCAGACCCGCAACTGGTCAATGGCCGCCGCCCGAAAGGTGTCCCCGGCCGCCAACAATACTTTTTTGCCTTCCTGTTTCCAATGCCGGGCCAACTTTCCTATTGTGGTGGTTTTACCCGAACCATTCACTCCCACAACCAATATCACAAAGGGCTGGTGTTCTGAAAACGCCAAGGGCTTCTGGTTTTGGGACAGGACATGGGTCATGCGTTGTTTTAACTGTTCCAGCACCTCCTTATTTTCACGAATCCGGTTCTGGGAAACTTCACGTTTTAAATCATCCAAAATGAATGAGGTGGTCTGCATACCCACATCGGCGATGAGGAGGGTTTCTTCAAGCTCTTCCAGCAACTCCGGCCCAACTTTCGCTTTGCCATGAACGATATTGTCAAATCCTCCGGCAAAGTTTGAACGGGTCTTTGCGAGTCCGGATTTCAGCCTGGCAAAAAACCCTGATTTGGAATCATTTTCTGCCGCTGATTCGTTGTTCATTCAATTCTCCATTCAGGGGAAATACTAATGCTTTAAACCCTTCTGCTATAAAAGGGAGCGGTATCTTTACCTGCCATCCAACTCTTGTCAAGGTGAATCCCAAAGACAAAAGACTTGTGGGGGTGTCTCCCAGACCCCTATAAGCTCAAAAAATTCATCCAGGCAGATACGCACCAAACCCTTTATTGTTAAAGTTTTAATTGATTTCAACCGCTATGAGCTTTAGACTCTTCCCACGTGGTGAACCCTTTTCCGGTTCCGGGAAAAGAGCCTGTAGCAAGCCATCAACATTATCAAGCCTATAACAAAAATATCGCACGCCCAGTAGAGGAAATCTATGAAAGTAGCCGTTTGTAACTCCGTTGGAATTGACGCCGAGGGTTATGCCATGATCCACTCTCCCAGCCGTTGGACCAACAGTACAAGAGACCACAGCATTTTTACATATTACCCTTGGCAATTGGCTTATTGTTCTTCGATTCTCAAACGGGACACCAACCACGAAGTTAAATTTTTTGATGGCTGCCTGGAAAAATGGGACCACGATACGTTTGTGGAAAAAGTCTCTGATTTCGGCCCGGATTATCTGGTCATGGACTGCGCTACACGCACCATCGAGGCCGATAGCCGGTTTTCCAAGGAAATTAAAAAAAGGTTTGGGACAAAGCTGATTTTCTGTGGGCCTCATCCCACCACTTTCCCCGAAGAGGTGAGCGAATATGCCGACCATGTTGTCCTGCGGGAATACGAAATGGTTGTGCGTGACATCCTCCAGGGTAAGAACCTTCCTGATATTATGGGACTCTGGCCCAACACCAACATCAGGCCCCCTCTTGATGTGAACGATTTACCGCTTCCTGAGGATGATGACGTCTCCCGGTTGGCTTATGGAATGCCTGGAGAACCTTCCAGCGAATATCTGGAAATCCAGGCCTATGCATCGCGAGGTTGTCCTTTGTCTTGCACCTTCTGCGTATGCGGAAATATTTCCTATCAACGTCCCAACTGGCGCCCAAGAAATCCGGAAAATGTGATCTACGAATTACAGACCCTGCGCGCAAAATATCCACAATTGGAGGGAATCTTTTTCGATGAAGAGGTTCACAATGGAAGCAAAAAATATATCCTGGAACTGACAAAAGCGATCCGGGAAAACGGACTTGACGACCTGAAATACGATGTCATGTGCGGTCAGTGGCCCATGGACGAAGAAGTTCTCGACAACATGAAAAGTGCCGGCTATTACATGGTTCGGCTCGGAATTGAGACCGCCGGCGAATATGCCGCACGTGGAATGGAACTGCAGAGAAAGTTCAATGTTCCGCGGCTCAAACAACTCATGAAACATGGCACCAACATTGGCCTGAAATTCTATGGGACTTTTACCTTTGGAGGGGAAGGCTCCACCGATGATTGCGATAAAAAAACCCTGGACCTCATTCGTGAGCTTCTTGATCGCAATCTACTGTGGCGGTTCCAGCTTTCCATCAGTACCCCGCAACCCGGAACCCCGTTCTTCAATCACATGAAAGCTCAAGGTTACCTCAAGGATGTAGACTGGAAACGTTTTGACGGGGGAAATCATGTCGTGGTCAACCGCCCGGAATATCCGGCTGAAAAAATCATGGCCAATTTCAGGGAAGCGGAGAAACTCTATGAAGTAGGTTTCAACCAACGCTATAATGCCACCGCCAAGGATAGTTTTAAAAACTTGCAGTTCAACCCCAACGGTGAAATCCTTCTTTTCCGCAGTTCACGGATGAAACAGATTCATGATGTCGTAAACTCCATTCACAGCCAATTTAATAAGGAAGTAACGGTTCTGGCGCAACCCGGAGTGGAGCAGGAACTGAGGAAAAATCCCCATATCAATGAAGTGCTCCTTTATGGAGACTCGCATTTTAACCAGAAAACGTTCCCCGAAACTTTGATGGGGAAGCTGAAAAAGAAATCGTTTTCACTGGGCGTGATTCCTTTTAATAATATTTCCGGAAACGGCTATTCCGAAGTCAAGGCCATCGCAAAACGTTCCGGCATCAAAAAACTGGTCGCCGTCAATGTCGAAGGCAAAGTGTTTGACCTGGAAAACCCGGGCGACTTTGGCCGCGCCCATATTCCCGGCTAATCTATGGATACGCAGAAAAGTCAAAAGAATATTCTCGTCATTCGTTCCGCCACACGGATTCTGAACCAGACCCTGCTTTCCCTGAAAGAAGAATTTCCAGAGTGCAGAATTTCTGTTCTGGCCCCGGAATCGGTCAGGGAAACAATAGAACAAGACCCTCTCATTGATGAGGTTCTCACCATTACAGATCAGCGGAGAATGAGTGTCTCCAGCTACGGCACGGAAAACATTGCTCTCTTACGGGAAAGAAAGTTTGATCTTGCGGTCGCCCTTTATAATATCGACCACGGATTGGGTTACTCCAATATCGATCTTTTAGCTTGTGCCGCAAATTCCAAAGAAGTCCGGGGTTATAACTCAAGAGGCACTTTCGTGAAAATGGACTCGGCGAAGGCGGTCTGGAAATCCCTCATGGAAAAAACCACCTTTTTCTGGCTGGGAATCAATTATGCCGCCACGGCCCTGCTTTTTTTCATCATTACCCTGGCCTTGATCGGAGAATGGGGGGTTCGCAAACTGTTTGGGAAAAAATCCCCTTCTGTTTCTCACAAATCTTATCAGCCTTCCCACACTCCAGTGCGGGAACCAGATAAAGCTGTAACCCAAGCCTGATGAATTCCATGAACATCATTGTCGCCAACTCTGTAGGAATCGACCGAGGTGGTTACCACATGGTCCATGTGCCCTCACGTTGGTCCCTGGGCGTAAAGAATTTCACCAATTGCGGGTACTACCCTTGGGAACTGGCCTACACCTCCTCTCTTTTGAAACGGGAAACTAACCATTACGTAAAATTCATGGATGGAGTGCTTCATGGCTGGGATTTTGAAACTTATTTCACGCATGCCAGCACTGAAAAACCCGACTGGCTCATCATGGAAAGTTCTACCCGCACAATGCGTGAAGACCTTCGCCTGGCCTCAGCACTCAAGGAAGCTTTTGGAACCCAACTGATCTTTACCGGGCAACACCCTATGGCCCATCCGGAAGAGGTCCTGAAAGTCGCGGATTATGTATGCATTGGCGAATATGAGTTCACAGTTCTCGACCTGATCCAGGGAAAGAATCCAAAAAAACTTGCCGGCGTTCACCCGAATGCCAGGGGCTCGCTGATCGACATCAACGCCCTGCCTTTTCCTGAAGACGATGATGTCAGACGCGTTGATTATCATGAACCCAATTGCCGTTACAAGCAAATCCAGATGTACGCTTCAAGAGGTTGCCCGCGCCGTTGTAATTTCTGCGCGGCGGCCACCCTCTATTACGACGAACTGAACTGGCGACCGAGAAACGTTGCCAGCGTTGTCGAAGAGATCCGCACCTTGCACGAAAAATATCCGGAAATGGAAGGCGTGTTCTTTGATGAAGAAGTCCACAATATAAAAAGAAGTTTTAATATCTCCCTTGCCCGGGCCATTCGCTCTGCCGGACTGGATCATCTCAAATATGAAGCCATGTGCGAATACGCCTCTCTGGATGAAGAAGCTCTGGAAGAAATGCGCTCGGCAGGATATTACAAAATCCGTTTTGGGATCGAAACTGGCAGTGACAAGGTCGCTGAAAAAATGACTTTGGGCAAAAAGCACGACCTGGACAAACTCCGCTCTATGGTTAAGTTTGGCAAAAGTCTCGGCATGCTGTTTTATGGAACCATCAGTATCGGTGGGCTAGGCTCCAGTCGGGAGGAAGACCAGAAAACAGTGGATTTGGTTTATGAAATGGCCTCTAAAGGCTGGCTCGATGAAATCCAGGTTTCTATCAACACTCCTCAGCCGGGAACAGATTTTTATAATTCCTGTATGGAGGAATCGTTACTGACCACTCCCACAAGCTGGGAAGGATTCGATGGCAACGGCCAAGTTGTGGTCCACTACCCGCATTATCCTGCCGAGGAAATCCAGGCGAACTTTAAGAAAGCGCTGTCAGCTTTTGACTTTGGAAAAGAGAAAGCTCAATCCCGTGCTTTTTCAAATCATGCGAAATCTTCCTTTAACTTGATTCCTGACGGAGCCCGGGTCCTGTTACTCCGAAGTGTCAGAAACTGGATGATCCGCCTGATCCTTGAGAATTTGAACAAGAAGACCCATGTGGACCTGCTGGGCCAGAATGTTTCGGCAAAAGACCTGGAGGATTTGGAAGGACTGAATCAAATTTATTCCTACGGCCTTGGATTCTTTTCAGCGGAATCAATTCCCACCGATTTGATTGAAAAACTCAGGAACCAGCAATACGATTTTGTTCTAGTTCCGGTTGCCAACAATCACCTGCAAGGCTACCAGAATGTTTTGGAAGTCGCGAAGATGATTCTGCCTGAAGATATTTTACATGTTTATCCAGAAGGCTGCCTGCAACCTGTTTCTGACTTGCCTGTAGCGATTTAGAATCTGACAAAACAGCATTACAAATCAGGACGACTTGGATTCCCTCTGGGGAAGGTCCGGCTTGGGATTGATCATATTTTTCTTGCTGAGGATGTCGATGAGGTTTTTATCCCTGCAGGAGACTGCAATATCGATCAATCCATCGCCATTAAAATCTCCCACCGCCATGCCTTGAGGATGTTCATCGACCGTGTGGTAGATAGGCGGGTAGGTGAAAGTTCCGTCTCCTTTGCCAAGGGAAATAGTGATCGCATCATCCGTGGCGTTGGATACGGCAATATCCTGCAAACCGTCTCCGGTAAAATCGGAGGCCACGACAAATTTCGGAAAATTTCCGGACGCAAAATCCCGTAACGAATCGAATGTTTTGTCTCCATTGTTCACAATTGTGGTCAAGGCATGCAAAGAGTTGCTGGAAGTCACAAAGTCCATCAATCCGTCATTATTCACATCAAGACTGACAATGCTGAGAGGCTGTTTCCCGGCTTTAAAAACCTTGGAACTTTCAAATTCCCCATTGCCCTTGCCCCATAAGATCTGGACCCCTTTATTTCCAGTACCCGCCAAAGCCACGGCAACATCTGTCATTCCATCCTGATTATAATCCCCGACCACAACACCTGTAGGCTGACCCTTAACATCTATGGAATGAGGTTCGGAAAAATAACCATTCCCTTTTCCCAGCATCCTAACTACATTTGAAAAACGCATGGTAACAATCAGGTCCATTCTTCCGTCACCATTGAAATCTCCAGATGCCATATTGATCGGGATTTTGCCAGGCTTAAGAAGCTGGGTTGTTTTCTGAAAACTTCCCAGCCGGGTGTTCAAATATATCTGGATGGTCTGGTCAGCATAATTGAGTACCCCGACATCCTTGTAACCGTCATCATTAAAATCTGCCGAAACCAGGCAAATGGGATCCCTGCCAGTCCTAAAAACACGCTGATCCTTGAAAGTCCCATCCCCGTTTCCTTTATAAAATGAAAAGGAGTGGTCGCCGCTATTGACCACAACCAAATCTAGTTTATTGTTGCGGTTAAAATCATCGGTAATGAGAAAGGAAGGCTCTTTTCCCGTCTCCATGGAATAGCTCAGGGCAAAAATGCGGGGCATTTTTTTCCTGGCCTTGGGCGGAGGACACCCTAGCAGGACAAAAATCATCAGGAACGTGATTATTAAATAATTTTTTTTCATGGAACCCTTGTGGGAAAGCAGGGAGAATATCACAGGAACCCCTGGGAGGCAATGTCTATGCCGCGGTCATGCAGTCGGGCTGGCACTTTTTGCGGGGAGATGAGCCTCCTGACGTAATACAAAATGTCCCAGGATCTTTTGCGCGAAAGTAAAAGCAAGTGACATGCTGGCGGTTTCCATTATGATTTTTTTATACGGGTCGTGTCCGGAAACACTGCCGAACATGGCCTTCATAAAATCGGGCCTTTCTGCCGCCACCGCAATCATATGATCCATGAACTTAAACCTTGTAGCAAGGTTGGTCAAAATCCGGACGCCCCGACCAAAGGGAAGGTCTTCCGTCAATACACTGCAGTCCTGATAAAAGTTTTCGGCGAAGGCTTGTTTAGAAACCCCATGCCTCATGATGGAACGGGCGGAATAAATACCAGTATTGATGGCGGAGTTAATGCCCTTTCCCTTGAAAGGCCGCATGAGTCCTGCCGCATCCCCGATCGTCACATAACGGTCACCGAATAAATTCCGGGCCGGAGCGATGGGAAACTTGCCTTTAAAATAGTTCAAGGGTTTTTCACGCCTTTTATGAGGAGGAAGAAAATGTTGCACCGGTGCCGAACGCAGAAACTCCATCATGATATGCGACGAAACCTTACGGCCTGCGATATTGATGGAAATATGTTCCCCCTTTGGGGTGACCGCTCCAAACTCCAAGCCGGGATGGGAAAGCAGAAAAGCATGGATGGTGGACCCCATGCTTTGTATGAATTCCTCTCCAGGATAGAGACGCGTGATCACCGTATTCAGAAAGTCCGGTTGCCGGTATGGGGTTCCCTGTTCAAAGATCCTGCACGTTCCATCATCCAGGCCAAAAGCCCCCACCACGACCGCACACTTGAAGTTATCTCCCTCACTATAAACCAATACCCCGTCATGGTTTACTTCGATCGACGTCACCCGGTTATGAACGACTTGAGCGCCTGCCTTCTGAGCCTCTTCGAGCATGAAGGCATCAAACTTGGAGCGTGTCACAGAAACCGACCGACCAGACTCTTCTCCAATCAAATCCAGGCTCAACAAATCAGAATGCAGACAATAGCCCTCCATATCATTGAGCACCAAGTTTTCCGGCAAAGTCAGATCCAATTCATTTTTGAGGATATCCTCGAAAGGGGGGGAGAGCACGCCAATACACTGGTTGTAGTGGCGATTTTCGGAGAATTTTTTATGCTCGATCAACACCACACGAATCTTCCTGCCCAACTGCCGGGCTTCCTGTAAAAGAACCATGGCGCAGGCCGATCCACCGGGGCCTCCCCCAACAACACAAACCGTGTCTCCATCGTTAATAAGCATTGCGTATCTCCTCCGATTTAAGCTCTAATTCGTGTCCGTCTCCAGGCTCTTTTTCCTGAAAAAATCCAGCATCCCCTTGAATATGTAAGAGTGGAAGTTTGATAAAACCCCCCAGTAAAGATTTCCCCAAAAAGGTTTAGGAATGAAATGCGCCTTCAACGTCAAACGGGTTCCCCCTCCCTCATTTAGATCGAGCTGAAACTGGAGCCAGGATAGGCCCGGAGTGATCATTTCCGCTCTCAAGAGCAGTTCCCGATTGGGCTCCAGCTTTTCCACTCTCCAGAAGTCGACCGAATCTCCTACGCGAAGGTGGGCGGAATCTCGCCGACCCCGGCGTAATCCCACTCCCCCAAAAAGCCTGTCAATCAGGCCGCGAATCTCCCAAAGGATGTTTGCATGGTTCCAGCCATGCTTACCCCCGATTTGACAGACCACCGGGAATACATGTTCCGGAGTAGCTGGAATATCTATTTCATGCTCTTCAATGATAACCTCGGAAGACTCAAACTCGCACAAGGGTAAAAGTTCACTCATATTTTCAGGAGGAACATCACTCCAATGCGAAAATACCATCGAACGTTTTTCCTTCTCCTGAGCCCATTTCACAGCGGTCACAAAGTCCAGCGGTTCAAAGGGAAGTATTGTTGAAATTTCGTTATCCGCACACACCACGTTTGTTTTAAGGCTGCTCAGCAAAAGCGAAGTGATATTTACTGGAATGGAAATAAAACAATGAAGCCAGTATGCATAAAGCCGGCACATCCAGTCAACGGGAATGGGCACCCATGAAACATCAATGAAACGGATGCGGCGATTCATGATTTTGGCGAAGCATAAAATCATTTCCTCATAGGTCAGCACATCCTTGCCGCCGATTTGGAAAACACATGTATCCAGACGCGGGGTTTCCATGACGCCGACCAGGTATTTGATGACATCCCGGATCGCAACAGGCTGGCACACGGAATTGAACTCCGGTATAAAAGGAATGAAACGGTTGTTCAAGGCCAGCGATTTCATTAATTCATAAGAGGCACTTCCGGTACCAATGATGATGGCCGCCCGAACCCGGATAACCGTAACCTTGCCCTGCGACAATATATTCCCGACCTCCATTCTGCTTCTCAGATGCGGCGACATGCGGTCATTTTTTTCACCCAGCCCACCCAGGTAAATGATCCGTTGCACCCCATGATGTTCCGCCGATTCCCTGAAGTTTTTCGCGGCTTTTTGGTCGTTTACTATAAACTCTTCCTTCTTCAACCTCATGCTGTGAATCAGGTAATATGCGTAGTCAACATCCTTCAAGGCGGGGAGCAGTTCTTCCATGTTCAGACAATCCGCATGGACATGCTCGATACGATGATGCGTCAGAAGCGGTGGGCAGCTCTTATTCCTGTACATACACCGGACAATATAGCCCCGTGAAACCAGTTCGGGAATCAACCTGTGTGCCACATATCCGGCGGCCCCGGTCACAAGAACCCGTGTTCCCTCCGGCCAGGGACAGGTGGGAAGATCATAACAATAGTGGTAATTGACTTTTTCGGGATCCATATCTGAAATATATTCCTAATCGCAGGTTTCGCAAGCCTAGGAACAATTATGAGGGAATTAGCAAGAGACCTTTCAATCAAGGGAATGTTTAACCCCTCTGTCCCCCCCCTTGACAGGGGGGAATTGAACTTCCCCCTGCGTTATATTCTTCCTCAGCCTTCATGCCCCTGTGATATTTTTCTTAAGCTTTTATCCTTTCAGGGCATGAAGGTTAATGAAGAGATATCACACGTGCCCCGCAGGGGTAGAAGGGGTAATAAGGGGGACGTTATAGTTTTCCCTAGCTTTCGTGTCCCGGAGGGGTATGTGATATTTAACCTTTGCATTCATGCCCTGCAAGGGTATTAGCGTCAGCGCCTCGTTACCACCGGCGATTCGCCGGTGCAGAAAAAGGGGTTGTTGCTTTTTTCTTCGCCTACAGTGGTGGCAGGACCATGGCCAGGGAAAAGGCGCGTGTGGTCCGGCAGGGTCAAAAGCCTTTGAGTAATGGAATTGTACAATCCCGGCCAGGAGGAATTAGCGCGTCCCATGGAACCGGCGAATATGGCATCGCCGGAAAAAACTGTGTCATGGATTTTATAAGAAACTCCGCCAGGGGTATGGCCCGGTGTGAAAAGAACTTCAATATTTAAGTTCCCCAGTTTTAAAATTTCCCCATCCTCCAAAAACCGGAAATCACGACTCCCCGAGGGACGGGGTTCTTTTTTATCGATCCAGACGGGGCATTTATAGGTTTTATCCAAAAGTCCCAGCCCCCCAGCGTGATCAATATGGGCATGGGTTAAAAGAATTTTTTCCGGTTGGATATTCAGCTCTTTAGCTTTCTTAATGATAGCCTCCGGATTTCCTCCCGTATCAATCACCGCAGAGGTTTTTGTGGCATTGCAAATCACTAAGTAACATTTAACGGCATAGGTTCCGATAAACAAATCCAGACAGACTGTATTGAAGGGACCGGGATCCGGCTCTATGGGTTGGGGAAACCAGGTCCCTTTCGCGACCGCGATCAATGACGGAACATGCAGGTCAAGAACCTCCGCAAGATTTATTAAAACGCTCTCATCAGGCACGTACTCATAGCGCTCCATCCGGGAAACATCACTCACGCTGATCCCGGAGGCATGAGCCAGGTCAGAACGGGTCCAACCCTTACCGTCCCTAGACTTTTCCAGCACATCCCCCAACTCATCTTCTAAAGACCCTGGCATAAAACCTCCCTGTTGGGAGATTATACTAAAATTTTCCGCTAATCTACATAGGCATCCCTCATCCTTCTTTCTGCTCCACAGGCTCCAGTTTACCCAAATGAGATTCCTCGCCCGAGGCAAATGCTCCGCCAGAGGAAAACACGTAAACCATTCCCACCATCACTCCTCCTCCCACCATATTTCCCGCTGTAACAAATACCTGATTATGAAGAAAACCTGCCAGCGAGACTTCCGGTCCATGAGGAATCAATAAGGCTAAACTCATCAGAGACTGGTTTGCAATGCTGTGTTCGTACCCGCTTCCAATGAAAGCAAATAAACACCAGAAGATCATTATCAGTTTGGCCGTCTCATCTCCGTTGCGGTAGCCTCCGGACCCCAGCTTTCCTCCCACCAGAACATTAAATCCATAAACCATGTTGCCGCCTTTTTCCTCGACAGCCGGTACCAGAGCCAGGTCTTGGGTTTCCGCATGGACACAGTCATCCGGACAACCGCTCAACGTTATGTTGAACTTTCTTGGCAGATTGGTAAACTCCGGATTGCCTATGATATGTTCGTTCAGTGCCTTGAGCTGAGAATGAGCATCCACTTTTTCCTTCGGACTCAAACCGGCCACGGGGCACCCCATGATATTTCGTACATTATCCATTCCCGTTTGGGAAGATGTCAGACCCACCTCTTCGAGCAGGCGAAAAACTTCCGGAATATTTTCAATTTTCAAATGCCGCAATTGCACCTGCTGGCGGGTGGTGATATCGATCTTTCCATTTCCATAAGTTTCTGCAATAGATGAAAGAGCCTTTACCTGATGGGAAAACGACAATCCGTTGGGAATCCTCACCCGCAACATAAAAAATCCTGGGGTAGGATTGCGCAAAAATAGTCCGTACCATTTGAGACGCTGGATGTCCTCCTCGCTTATAGATTCCCAGCCTTCTTTGGCAAAACGATGGATGTCGCTTTTGATCTTCAATCCATCTTTTTCAGTTTTTATTAATTCTATTTTATTCATGGTTCCTCAATATTAAGGAAAGACAGACTTCTACTCTCGAAACAATGAACTATGAAACGGCAAGTAACTTGCCATTCTGCCGAAATCCGTTTTTAGCTTTTATTAATAAGGAGCTATCCAGGTAGGGGATCTAATATTCGGCAATATAAATTGCCCTAAAATTAATCAAAGCAGATTACACATGCCTTATAAAGGGCCATTTCCAAACAGGATGAGGTGCTGTTTATTCCGGCAATTGCAGAATGGGGGTATAGGGTCTCAGGAGTTTTCGATTCCACCATGAGCCGGTTCGGTTCCGAGTTTCAGAGTCTGAAAACCGGTAATCGTAGACTAGCGCCTGCATGTATTTAGGAGGATTTTCAGGATACGGGTTATTTTCCAGCAAGTCAATCACTGGGGGGGATCCTTGCAAAAGACGGATCATGAACTGGATCAACCAAGGGTTTCTCTCGTAATTACTGAGAGCGGCAAACCACATTTGCCAATCCAGCCGGGGCTGGTGTGGGGCAATAAATTCCGGCTTATTTGCTACATTGCCGGGTTTCCATTTGAATTCATAAGGGAACCAGTTTTCACGGTCATCACTACCCAGGATAATGATTTCCGGCCTCGATGTTGTCATCACCGCGAACAGGCCATAAGAGTTAAAAAGATGCAGGGGACGTATCCCGTTTGCGATAGCAACATAAATAGAGGGATAATTACCGGAAGTGATAAGTAAAGGAACCGCATAAAGCATGATGCAGATCCCTAATGCCCCTACACTCATCCCCGTAACAAGCCTTTTCTTCCAGACAGAAACCAGCTTTTTTTCTTTCTGCCCGGAAAATTTCCAGTTACCTGGTAGCCACCTTGAAAACACCGTGTCATCGAGCAAAAGAAGACATAGAGCTATGGTCAGCAGGTTAAAGAAACAATAGTTGCCGGTCAGGAGAATCAATACCTCATGAAAAACCAGTACGGCACAACCGATATAACGAATGCGTCGGGGACCAAATATCAGGAACACTACCCCAAGTTGAATAATGAAAACACAGGCTACCGAAAACTCCTGGAACCCGTGAGGAAGTTGGTGCACGTACCAACCTATCCAGGTTGGAAGCGGCTGGGTTTCATAATGGTAATAGAGCGCTGTGAAATCATTCCAGGTGGGGTCCTGACTGATTATCTTGACCAACCCGGAGGTAAAAACAACACGAAACAGCAAAAACCGAAATAGGAAAAGAATTATCGGTGATGGGGGCGGCTGCCGGGATTTCCCTTTATTTCTCCTCCAAGGAACCAGAAAAAGGGCTAGAAATCCCGTTTCAAGAAGGAGGGTATCCCATTGGAATCCTAAAAAGGGTTGTGCCACATTAAATAGGGAAAGATAAAATCCCCACATTACCAACAGGCCCAAACCCACCGCCCAGTTGGCCATGACACACAGGGAGACTCCCACCCCAAGCAGGCAGATTGCCTGCAAAAATCCATCTCCCGCATGAAACCAGAACAGGGTGGGCAGATTCCAAAAACGATCCGAGCCCCAATATGTTTTGGCATCTGTTAAATAACTTTCGGCTGGAAGTATTCCATCCCGCCCCACCAAACCTTCGATTTGGGTCCAAAGAGAAAGAAAAGCCAGAAAATAAACCAAGCCAAGGAGGAAGAGAAACACACGCCGGGTCAAAAACCAGGTGGGTGTATCCAATGAGCCTCCCCAAATCCACCGGGTAAGCGCGCTGAAGATTTTTCTATTTGCGGCTACCTGCCTGTAACCCCATTCTGAAACCGGGGCAAATCCCGGTACCCTCTCATAAGCCCTGAGCAACCACTTCCCATTAGGGGCGTAAGACAAGGCCTTGAAAACAGCCTGGGCTCCAGAACAAAAACTGCCCTCAGGATCGACGAAATAGACAGAGGATTCAAAATATTCAGGAGAAATTTGCGGGTAATTTTCGCCTACTTCTTGAGAAGGACGGTAATCCACCTCCTCTTGCGTAAGAGGGCTCCAGCGGGCTATCCATAAACGGCAAAACCCGCAATCGCCATCATAGATAAAAACCGGTTTCTTGCCTTTTTGAGAAACGCTTTCCATAAACACTTCCAGAGAAGGGCCATGCTTTCAGGCTTTATTATAACCTTTATTCCCATGCATATTTTCTTCACAAAAACGGCCCATTTGCCCGGATGACGGAAACATCCCTTCATTTTCCAAAAAGAATTTTCAAAAATGAGCGGTTCAGGCTTGCGTTCCGGGCCGAGCTACGATAGTTTCTCTGTTTTACCCATGAATAGAAAAGACCGTTCATTTCCCCGAAATATTTAGAGGACCTCTAAAAATTGCCGTGGTCATGAGCGCGCCCTTTAGAGTATCTTTGATCTATTCAGGAAGGATTCAATGGCTGATTTTACACGAGAAGAAATTGAAGAGAAGTTGGAAGAGTACCGAGAGCTGATTACCGCCCGGGAAGAGGAAGACGAGTTCATAGACGACCCCAATGAAGAGAGCGCGGAAGAAAAACCTGTAGAGGAAGAAGAAACTTCTGACATAGAGGAAAGCCAGGAAGAAAAACCTGTAGAGGAAGAATCATCCCTGGAAAATATTTTTGATGAAAAAGACCTTTCCGGACTGGACCTGTCGGGGCTGAATTTCCACGGTATCAACCTGAGAAAAACAAATTTAAAAAATACCGATTTATCCGGTTGCACTCTCGCGGAATCAAACCTGGACCAAGCTAATCTGGACCAAGCCAACCTCAGTGACGCGGATCTGGAAAATATAAGTTGCCTGGAAGGAGTGATGACCAGCGCCAATCTGGAATCCGCTAACTTTCAAGGGGCCAAGCTTTTAGGAACCAATTTCAGTGAATCCAATCTGGAAGGGGCCAATTTCAGGAAGTCCAAGTGCATGGAAACCAAACTTGTCCAATGCAATCTCAATGAAACTGATTTTAGCAACGCCGATTTCTCACGGGCAAATCTGCAGGACGCAAAAATTACAAATTGCAACCTGAGCCGGGCCCGGTTCAATGGCGCTGATTTTGAAAGAACCGATATCACCGATTCCCGGTTGAGCATGGGAGTCTTTTTTGAAGCAAACTTTAAATCCGCCACCCTCAACCGTGCCTTGATCAAGGGAGCAAAACTTGCGGGAGGAAATTTTACCGATGCCAGTCTCTTCCGTGCGGATATCACCGGAGCGGACCTCACCGATGCCAAGTTTCACAACGCGGATTTGAGCCGATCCAAATTAAATGGGGCAATACTAAGAAGAACTGACCTTAAAGATTCCAATTTGTCTGAAGCGGATTTAAATATCGCAGACCTGACCGGCGCCAATCTTGTTGGGGCGAAATTGGCCGGCGCAAATTTAGACCGCATCAAACTAAACCAAGCCAAATTAAATGGCGCGCAATTGAGCGGAGCACGGATGACCAAAGCCAAATTAGCGCAAGTCGATTTGACCCATGCAGATTTGAGCGGAGCCAACCTGACCGGGGCGGAATTAAATGCGGCCATTCTGGAAGGGGCTGATCTCAGCCGAGCAAACCTGACGGAAGCCATTTTGACAGATGCCAACTTGAAAAACGCTTTCATGGTAGGAGCAAATATTCAAAAAGCAGACCTGCAAGGGGTTAATTTGGAAGGTGCTGACATGGCAGGCGTAAAGCTGAGAAACGCCCATTTACAGAACGCGAATTTGAAAAAAGTAGATTTGCGAAGGGCTGATTTGGAACACGCAGATTTCTCTAAAGCAAATCTAAGTTCTGCGAATTTTACAGGGGCTAAAATGAGTGAAGGCCTGTTTATAGACGCAGACCTTACAGGAGTCAATATGGACTCTGCCGACACCACGGATACCCAGTTTAAAGGCGCAATCGGTTTCAAGGGTTAACCCAGCATTTTCCGATCTCTTCAATTCCCTCAAACAAATCAACTTTCCAATTATTGGAGTTACAATAAAACCTGTTCTGTTTTCAAAGTTTTATTTTGCCGATTAGAAATAATTTGCTTTGACTCTTGGCCCCAAATCGTTTATTTCTAGATAAAATTTTTGCCAACAGTTTTATGCAAATCAAACCCAAGAAATCCATGCTTAAACCTACCCTGTTAGCAAGTTTAATTCTCTCGACTTTATTCACTTTAGCTCATGCCAGCTCCTTGGAAAATTCCCTGATTGAAGGGGTAAAATTTCTGGATGATGTCCCTGAAGTAGAATGGTCCTGGGTGGACGGAAGGAGCCTGATCATAGGTTGGAGAGGGATTCCCCAGTTTTTCCCCCACACAAACCGGAGAGCCGCGACCCGGGCGACCATATCTACCGGAAGGGAAATACATGTCTGGGCGGTCCGCCATAACCAGAAAAAATGGACGGTAGGAGGTGGAGAGTCTCATATCTGCTCTGTTTCAGCAAAAAATGGGCGGGTAAAAACCGATACCTGTCCTCGCTGAGGAGTTTAGCCATCCTCTTTTTCTGCTTACTATTATCCCTCCCAAAATTTTTTAAGCCTTTGGGGAATATTTTGCATCTTAATAAGTGTATCTATAAACCAACGGGACGCTTAAACAATGGCACCCTCATCAAAAATTTTTGACCATAATAATTGTTCCAAGAAGGGAGCCCGACCTCTCACCCTCAAAGAGGTGCTCTGTTTAAGGAATGGGATGGAAATCTCCAGCACCCCTGCTTTAAGCTATCCCTACCAAATACAAAAATTCGCCATTAATGAAACAATTTTGCTGGCCTTAAACTGAAACAATTTTGCTCTAAATATCAAAAATTTAATCTCCCCTAAAGTCTTTATAGTTTAAAAATCCCGGCTCATGGAAAAACTAGAAGCTGTGCAGAAAGTGTTGCGATTTAGCGCCCCCATACGGGAATGGTGTGAAGGCGATTATTCCGTCTATTTTGATGACTTTGACGAACAGAATGTAGACGACTATGATTCTGGAGGATATGGAGATCTTGCCGATAAAATTATAGAACGCGGAATCGAAGAGAACCTTCTTGAAGAGGATGAGGTTGAGTGACTGCTTCCAGCTGACATAAAGTATCCTGCTACTCTTTTTTCCCCATCACCAAATAATTTTCTAACCAATTTAAAAATAACTATTTAAAAAATACTCGTTCCAAAACGCTTAAAATGTAACGTATTTTTTACAGTTAAAGATAGGAATACTGCATGACCTTCAGTTTATATTCGGCTACAATTATTCTATGCACTCATCTCTCCAAGGCAAGAAAGCGTTAGTGATTGATAATTCACCAATTATAACCAAGATCATCAAAAATTTCCTAGTCCAAACCGGTTTTAATAAGGGTAATATTTTTGCCGCCCATGACAGGAATATGGCCATGATGATGTTCGATTTGGAGAATTTTGATCTGGTCACTTCAGGAACACACTTAAAGGACTCCACTGGAATCGACCTGCTCAAGGAAATCCGTGAAAAAAGTAATGAAGTAAAAAGAAAATCCCTTTTTTAATTATCAGTTCTGAAAAGCAGGAAACCTATCAGGAAATACTGGATAAGCATCAGGCCAGTGGTTATTTGAGGAAACCTTTCAACCAGGACCAGTTCAAAAAAATAATCCACAATATTTTAAACCAAACTGATCCGACAGAACCTGCGACCCAAAAATCTTCAGCACCGACCTCAACTCCGGACTCCCAATGGGAGGAGTCCCCCGTTGAAGTTCCTTCATCAATCATTGAAGCATTTACTAAAAGTACGATTGATGCCATGGAACAGTATATGGCTGAGGCAACGCCAGGTAGTTCAAAAAGTCCTGTTGAATTAAAGGGCTATTTCAGTGCCTGGCTGGATCTTCTGGATTCTGAAAATCGAATCCAGATAACTTTGATTATCAATTTTCCCAAAAATGCCGCTTGTGGCATTTATGAGGGACTATTTGGGGAAGTCGACATTGAGCAGGTCTGTGGCGTGGTTCAGGAGTTATCCAATATTATTGGCGGAATAGTCAAACCGAGAATTTCGGAATTTTCCAAGGATATTACACAATTAGTCCACCCGGAAAAAGATTTACCCGAGGAGGAGATCGAGCTGACTTGGGACCTGGGCCTTCCAGAAGCCCGAATGGGGGAAGACCATTCTCTGGATATTGAGATCAATGGAGTTCCAAAATTTCACGTTCCGTTTAAAATCAAGGACGAAAATTTTCATCTGTTGGTGTTGTTACAAAAGGTTTGATGCCTGCTTGCCGCCAAATATAAGACCCG
>ERZ651768.1232-NODE-1232-length-18889-cov-9.153679_pt1 | contig 18889 bp, 8 predicted proteins | sample MGYA00514754_ERZ651768 | MGnify/ENA metagenome assembly ERZ651768
CAGACCCATAAGATCGAAAAGGCCATGACCACCATACACCGTAATCGTAAATGGGCAAATGGTATCATTCTAGCCCCTATGGCTTGGGCCCGCTATGAATATGCATTGCGGGACTGCCTGGATACCGTTGCTATACCAACAATTGAAGTGTTCTTAGCGGAGCAGTACGAATCAGAGGAAGACAAAGTTACGTCTATTCTATCTGCTGTTTGCCTGAGCTCAATGAGCGGACATCCGCTAACCATATTTACCGATGCGCTGGACCAGATTGTTAATCATTTAACTGAATGATTCGCTTACCTCATCTATATTTACTGGTTCTCCTTGCCCTGTTTACCAGTTGCAGTGCCCCGCCTGACTCATCGCCATCCGGATCACTGAAAATACGCTCTATAAGTGCTGCAGGGAATGTATCAATTTTAACATTTTCGGAAGACAAATTCTTTGCTACGGTTACCATACCACACGGTTCACAATCAATAGATCCAATTTTTATAAAGTTGATGGCAGATGATAATACTGATGTACTGGATCAATATTTGGATGGCACAGTCAATGAAAATATTGCACCGGAAATCAAAGATGAAATCATTGCATCATTACCTGATGGCGCATTGGATTATCGAGTAACAGGATTCACAACAGCTTCAGGTTCCAGTATTTTACAATTGGCATTAGACCGCAATCTCATTGAGGCAGTTGTATTGCCTATAGTTAAGAAATATACCTATCACGGGGCCGTATCCATTCTGCCGTTATTTTCCGTTTCAACTACACCCCCTATTCTAAATGAACTAAAAAGTTTAAAACTACTTTTACCATGTGAAAATGTGCCCGTACCTGAACAACAATTACTCTTACCCAATGCGCCACGTGCCTACAGACACGGCACGCACAGGGGTGTTGATTTCTACGTTAACTGGGGGACGCCTGTCCGAGCAGTAGCTGATGGTATAATAATTCGTGCGGAACACAATTATCAGGAAATGTCAGCAGATTTCAGACTAGATGTTTTGGATGATGCAAAAATACTTGGGCGTACGCCATCTGATATTTTTGAACACCTTCTATTAGGACAAGCAGTATATATTGATCATGGTTTTGATCTGGTGCCGGGTTATCGTACGGTCACCATATATGCGCATATGTCCCATATAAATTCCAGCATTACTATTGGATCAACGGTACGCCGCGGCGAGGTCATAGGTCAATCGGGCAACACAGGAACTGAGGATAGCACCCTCAAGAAAAAAACAGGTGCCCACTTACACTGGGAAATGATATTACAGAATAAAACAGGTGAATATTATTTAGGGCAGGGATTGGAGAGTGATTCTTTATCCGTGTTATTTCAAAACATTTTTTAATAATATAAATATATCCAAATAAAAAGGGCGGCTTAAAAAGCCGCCCTTTTTTATAATCCGATTATATTGCTGATTATTTCAGCATCATCATTTTACCAATTAACGCTCTGTTTTCTGATGTAATCCGATAGATATATACACCAGATCCAACCGATTTGCCAAACTGGTCAGTACCGTTCCAAATCATAGAATGGTATCCACTTTCCAAAATACCACTATGCAATGTGGATATTTCCTGTCCCAGAATTGAATATATCTTTACCTCAATCGGAGAAGTTATATCCAACGAAAACATAATGGCTGTTTCGGGGTTGAATGGATTCGGATAATTACCACGAATAGCAAATTCGTGCGGTACACCACCGGCCACATCAACACCAAGATTCGTAGAATCTGTGCTTGCAGTAACGGTTGTATCAACTACTACCATTGTATCAGTATCTGTTTCATAAACATCACCGAATTCCGGACCAAAGAAACCTGCTGCTCCTGTTGGAGCGGCGGCATCATTGAAATAGCTCATAACATTTGCCATTAAGGTATCCTGATAATCAATATACGATGTATCCGTACCAACAATAACCTGTTCATCAGCAATTCCTGTAAAATAAAACGGCATAAATACAGCTTTCGATGTACCGTTATTATTCCTGGTGGCAAACCATGCGCTTTGATCAATATCTAGCGTATCATTTGTTACCGAAGTAACAGTAGTTACAGTAGTAGTGGTGGTGGTGATAGCTTGCCATACACCTTCATCCGGATCCCATGTTTCTACAGTATCTGAAGAAACGGTAGTTGTTGAAGCTGTATCATCCACTGTAACTGAATTTGCATAGTAACTGAAATCACCAACACAAAGCTGGTCCACCCAGTTGTAACTTGCTGAAAATGGATTCGCCCAAACGACAGTATCCGCAAGACTAGTTACTAATGGATCACCGCTGACAGGAACAAAATAAGAAGGACTGTATGTATTACCATCAGACCAAGCGGACGAAAGACCGAACCAGTCATACGCAACTTCGCCGGCAGCAAATCCGGTTGTAATTACGCCCGGCCAGCCATAACCGCCAGCAAGTGTTTCATCACCAAGCAGTAACAGATTGCCACCCCCGGCCATGAAAGTAGCTAGTTCATGACCAGATGTAGACCATGTGAACGATCCACCCGTGTAATCTGCATTCCAGACAATATTATCATATGCCGCCCAAATAGTACCATCGGTAGCTCCGTAGGCATAACTAGCATAACTGTCATATGTACCAGCAATAGAAAGTCCGGGATTACCGAAATAGGCCGAATAACCATTATCATCTACATAGAGCACATCAACGCCTGTTGTTGGTTGATGGTGAAAAAAGCTCATAGCCGGTGTATTAGCATTCGGATAGGTTGTAGCAGCCGAAGCATCTCCAGCATAAATATACCAGGACACAACACCTGCAGAATCCACCGCAGGAATATCAGCTGAATACGTTCCTTGACCACCATCGGTCATTGCTAGTGAAGTCCATACTGCATCACCAGAACCCTTATAAACTAGGTTTACAACCATAGCATCTCCATCAGCATCAACAACTGCAGCCGTAACGGGAAAGGCGCTTGCTGAAGCAGTAGAAAGTGTTTGGCCCGTAACCGCGCCTATTGAAGGCGGCGATGTAACGCCAAACTCTGTAAATACTCCAGCTACAAAAGCAGAAAACTGCGTATAATCCCAACTTCCATTTGCAAGTGTATCACCAGCAGCATCGGCCATAAAGCTTAAGTAAACGGCTTTACCGCCACCTGAGGTAGAATGATCCATCATTACTCCAACACCTGCACCATCAACATCAGTAAAAATACCCGTACCTGCGCCGGCAGTACAATAATCAATCCAACCAATGCCAGGATCGTCGAGATAGAGATTGTGTCTTAAAACTAGAGGGTCAGTTTCAAAAGGGGAATCTATGGCACTAACTGCTAATCCATAGACTTCAACTGTATCAATAGCTGCTGGATCATTTAGACCGCTGGCAAGACCAAAATAGTCATAGGCAAAGTCGCCGGCGGCAAAAGTAGGCTCGGCAGCCAATCCTTGACCCCAGAACCAGTCCATATCGGTCAGCAACAAGTTACCGCCACCATCAATAAACGCACCATAACCTGGATCAGCGCCTGATGTTACTGCTGCCGGAATAGTTGCTGATCCCCAGCCGTAAACAATAATATTGTTCCAGCCGTGGCTGATAACGGAAGCATCAATACCGCCTTCAGCCTGGGCATCCCATAATTCATATACCACATTGCTACTTGATGCAAGCATTTCAAACATATGTGACTGTCTACTACTAAATGAATCAAGTATGATAAGAAGATCAGCACCTGGATTGTTAGGCGCTTTTATAGAAAATGACTGCGGTTCGCTTTCAGATTCCAAATCATCGTTATCTTTTGTTGTCACCCAATAAGAAATTTCATCACCGTTTACTGCTCCTGAATAGGTGATATCAAAACTGTAAATACCGTTGCCATTTGCTCCAACAGCGCTCGTAGCGGTGAGAGGACCAGTGTGTACTGTGCCTGCAGGATCAACATAATGATACGTCAATGTATCATTTTGATCGATGGCTACACCATTGTCATCTTCATCATCCAGCAAGTCCACATTGATCGTAACTGTTGCTGCTGCTGCATAGGTACTCGGTGGGGTTGACATACTTATAATAGCCATGGGTGCACCCCAGGGATACGTTACCTTGACCATTAACATATTTTCAATAGCAGCACTATATCGACCCCAAGCACCTGCTTGTCCTGCATTCCACGGTCCACCAAGCCAAGTAAAGCTTGTGGATACACCTATGGCAGCTGTTGCTGCTGCTAATGGATGTGGTGTTTCTCCGCCCTTCACAAACGAAATAACAAACGGGGGTACATTTGATAAATCAGTACTGTCCCCGACAATAAATGTACCACCAATATCAAGCAATGCATCTGCAGACCAATCTGCAACATATCCAGCAATTGAGTTGGGTGTGGGTGTTGTTCTTAATTGTCCTATTGGAGACAAGTCTGTAGACCCTCTTGCAACACCAGCAGCATCACCATTTGCGCTTAGGGCACTAGCCGCTCCATAATCTGACCCAAATGCAACACAATTACCAGCAGTGTAAAATTGGTAATATACTTCTGTTACAACAGCTGGGGCTGCCGGTGTCAACACCACAGAAAAGGTGTCTCCAGCCGCACCAGAACCAAGATAATAATATGCATCTGTTTCACTTACATGAGAAAGGGGCCATAGATCATCACGGTCCACTGAACTATTTGTATTATTAACATTTGTACGTCTATCTAAAGGAATTACAGACAAATCTGTATCTGTACTTTCAAACGCCTGTTTCCCTATACGGCGAATGACTTCATTATTAGGAATAACCTGTTTTGTACCAGGCACCAAAAACTGTACCTTGTTATCAAAAGCAGGTCTTTCTAATTGTGGGGCCTCTTTGTTTTTGTCCTCGGCAAATAATAACATATTTGCTGTTAATAACAAAAATAGCCCTGATTTTAACCATTTATTCATTTGGGACTCCTCTTTTTTTATTTAAGTATTTATTATCAATAACCCTCAATAAATCAAAAATTGATAATAGTCTGTAGCAATTTATTAAGAAAATCGGCATAATCAATAGTAAAATAATACGACGCAGTAATACTGTCACCACTGGCTATTATTGGGTTTCCTGAAGCTGTGAATTCATTTGTACCTTCATTGACAGCCATTATTTCATAATTAATGTTATCCACTTGAGCAGAAGTAACGGATATCAATTGATGGTTTTCCATGACATTAACTTTCATTTCACCTGTTATCAGAGTGTTGTTTGTGTGGGAAACGACACCAAAAGCTGTTGTGTCTGATACATTGTCAATATTAGCACCTAAATCGTGCAAAATATTAAAACAAGGTTGAATTTCTTCAAGGTAATAATAGCTCTCCGCTTGACTTAATTTTAACGACTGCGCGTTGACACTTGCATCTTTTGAGAATGCAAAATCAGGATCAAGTAACAATGCTTGATCAACATAATCAATACATTCATTATAATTTCCGCTTGCTAAAGAGACTAAGGCAAGGCCAACTAAAGATTCAGCCAGTATTTGTGTTTCGTTATCTGGGGCAAAAAAGGCAAATGAAAGTGCTTTTTGAAAGTTTGAAATCGATTTTATCAATTCTATATTTCTTGCATAACTCCAACCCAGCCCTAAATATACTTCCGGTTGAGTGGCGTCTCTTTCTGAAGCCATAATAAATGACTCTATTGATGTGTCAAAATCACCGGTTTGAAAATAGGACCAACCTTCTTCAACAAGCTGATCATATGTCACTGGGGGTGCAAATAAAAAATCATCATCACTATATTTTTCTTCACAACTAAATAATACGAGGGAAAAAGCCCCGATAAAAAACATAGATATTTTTTGTAATGAGGACATAATTATTTAATTAATATCATTTTTTTGACTTGATTAAAACCCGCAGATCTAATCTCGTAAAAATACACTCCAGTAGCAACCTGGTTTCCAACCATATTTCGACCATTCCATGAAGTCATATAGGCCCCAGGACTGAAATAACCATTTTCCAAATCGGTTACTTTTCTACCTAAAATATCATAGACAGATATTGAAATTTGAGATTCCTTTGGAATGGTAAATCCAATTCGTGTATTAGGGTTGAATGGGTTGGGGTAATTCTGACTAATTGAGAAATTTACTGGTAGTGTTAGTTTTTCATAAACGGGACCATGATTACCCTTAACAAGAGCAAACTGACCCAGTGATCGAGTATTGGTTTGAATCATATTACTAAATATGTCGCCACCTATATGTCGCCAGGCGCCTTCGAAAAACTGATAAATACTTAATTTATTATGATCTTCTTCAATTTGTGTAATATCAAAAACAATATTTAGAGATGTATTAGACAGTTTGTCATTCGGGCCAAACATAGCTGAAGAAACCAAGGCTAAACCACCCTGAGCGGGAAAAGACTTTTCGTTTGTTAATTGTTCGCTCGACATAATAATCTGTTCTGAACCAAAACTGTTGGAAGGAATTGACAATGAAGAATTCAGCAAGTTGATTGTCAGCGGCGAACCAGAAGTAGATATTCCAACCGTAATTGCAAATGTCTTTTCATCAAATACATTTCCACTTTGATCTCTTCCTACATAGTGAAATTCATACGTACCACTGTTTTCCAAAAGAACGTTCGCATGATATGCTTCAAATCCTTGATCAAGATTATATAATACGGGCATTGTTATTGAGATTGTATCGTCAGCAGAATAACCAGTGATTTGGGGTCCCTCTACTCCATAGGGATCGTATATTTTACGGTCGCTGGTTACATACAGGTCTAAATAGTTATTGATTCCCGGATTTTGATAACCGTATAAACCATTTATCGCTGGTTCCATCAATATATTTGAAATAACACAATCATATGTTGGCGGAGCTTGAGCGTCATCTGTTTTGGCAATCATCAATAATAAAATTTGAACACCATCATCAGGATTATCCAATGTATCTTTAAAAGCAAAATTATCATCCGTTGTTACAGGTAAATATCCATAACTATCATCATTTAAAGAAAAATCCACAACTTGGTAATCAGGATTAACATCCATTAAGAAGCTGCTTTTCAATACAATTTTTTTCGCCCGGTACGATATACCATCATAGCCATCAAAAATAAGGGTATCAGTTGGTAATAAATCTGGACATAATTCAACAACCTCACCTTCCAGGTTTAAAAAATATCCGCGCATGATCACATAGTTATAAGACCAAGGTGCAATATCTTTAAAACTGTAAGGCGCTCCTTTACCAGCAGACTGATCCCATGTAATAACGCTCGCCGGTTTACCCGATGGAGGTGTTTGCAGATCAAATTCAGCAAAACTATAGGCATGGCCATATAAAGAGTCAGTTTGCGTTAAATCCAAATAGCAAGCCACGCCATAGTTAGCAAATACATCTTCAATCAAATTAGTAAAACCAAGGCTTGCAAGTCCGTCTTGGACTGCATTTATCCCCATGGATGATGAAACGGCGATTGCCTGAATAATGTCCCAACCTGTTCCATTGGCAGTAAACTTCTCCTGTAAATAAGAGAAAAATAAATAGACATTCCACTGGTCTTCTCTGCTCTTTAATACCTGGATACCTGAACCGATATAAGTCAATTGGTTTCCTGATGTAATAGACGGGCTTGTGCTTTCACCAAAAAATCGCACATCACCGAGAATCAATTTCTGGAGCATAAGGCCAATACCGCTGACGATCCATATTTCCTGTTCAGGATAGTTACTCAAATAAGCCAGTTTTGTTAATTCTGTAATTGTTGAGTGAAATAATACATTTAAATCTTCATCTGATTCATTTAATGATACAGGATTTACATCAAGATAGATAATATCGCCCATGTTTGAATAGGGGTCTCCAGCAGATGTATCTGCAGGATTGATATAGCCATGAATAAATAATGAAGATTTTGTATCATTCCGACCCAATCCATACTCATCCAAAATATTAGTAAAGGTAAAAATAATTTTACCATCACCATTTGTATCATGAATCTCGCCGACATAGTCGGTTACTAGATCTAATATTCCTTTTGTCGAATCTTGCGGCGCTTCATTTTCCAATGCATATACAAATGTATTAACTGTACTGGTATCCATTGCGCTACCCCAAACAGCATCATCAACGTATATATCGAATTTTGATCCAATATAACGTACCGAAGAAAATTTACTTTCGGGAGGTGGTGCAAAAGCTTCAAAACTCTTGATCCAAAAGGGTCTCCCATAACTTGCACTAACAGTATCTTGCTGATTGGTAATACCATCAGCATTCGCAAATGAATTTGAAGCAACAACCATCAAAAAATCTGTTTTGATACTATCAGGGAGTGATTCAAGGTTTGCATATGATTCATCAGCTAGTCTAATAGTAAAAGTGCTAACAAATTCTGCCCCAGAGTCTGCCTCAACAGTGCCGTTCAAATTTTCATCACCATTTAACACCGCAAAAGATGCTGCGTTTATATTAGCTATTGTAGTTGGCTTATCCAGTGCAACAGATAATGTGGAATCCAACAAATTAAACTTCATACCCGTTATCGATGGTGCAAGAGTATCTGCTTCATACTGCACAACATATGTACTGTCTAATGGTAGGACACTACAACCGTTATGAAAGGGGCTTGCTGAGTAAAATGCAAAATCATCCACATAAAAAAGCAGATTTTCTCTGTTTTCAAAACTTTCTAACAATATTTGGTCCTCTTGGCTGAGTAGAATATTGGTTTTCTTCTTATTTGGATGATAATATACCATACCTGAGTGCAATGATAATGTGTCTCCCGTCACAGGGTCAAACAAGCCAAAACCGATTAACTCACTGAATTCAGTAGCATTGTTTCTGCTTGCAATTATATCTGTGTGGAAATAGCCCACATTAATATTCCATTCAAATGAAAGAACGTTATTTAACGCACTATAAGAAATATCACCGGGGGTGATTCTTGGTGGCTGATAATTATTGGTTGAATTACCATAATAAAATACAACGGGGATATTTTCTGATGGTATATTGCCATTAAACAATTCATCATAAACACTGTAGCCATCCAAAGTGCTTGTTATTGTAGTGGATTCAGGCAAATTATTAAACATTTGCTCAAGCTTCCTCTGATCTCCAAGTAATAACTCCTTAGCCCAGATTTTGTAACCGTCTTTTACTAAGGGGCTTCCACTAGTGCCATACAACGAAAATATGTCATTCCCATCTGAAAACGAAATTTTACCCCAAACAGGGGCTGGACTTATGGAAACATCTCGACGAAGTTCTTCTGTTGAACGAAAATAAATTTGTAAATCATTTTGTGTTATATCATAATAGACAGAGTCAGCGAATAGCGGCAGTGAATCTGCAATAACAGAAACTATAATATCACTGGCCGGATTGGGATTGTAAAGTGTGTCTCTAAAAGCGCCAGATAATATATTTAATGAAAGTGCATTTAAATCTAAAGATGTTTCCAAACGCTTGGCATCATTGGCCGTCAATATAATAGAAATCGTATCATGATCAGCAGTTTGTATTACTTGATCTAAGCCTTCCAGCATAATACTTCCGTTTTCAACATCTTTGAAACCAATTTTGAACGCTATAATATTCTGTTCGGAATCCAATACACCATTACCATTACGATCTTCCCCGGGATCATTGTTGGGAATTGTCGGGTCTAAAAAACCATTCCCGGGACCGTTGTCCACTGATCTGTCTTCAGCTATTTGATCAAATTGTACTATTCTATCAAATAGAAAATAAGCTGTATTTGAATTTGCATCATAAGTGGCATACATAATCACAGGGTTACCTGAGCCAGATGTTTGCACGCTACAACTGAGAGTGTCTGCTTCTACGCTTATTTCTGAAGCATTGATAAATGCACCATGATCGATTATAAGTTCAAGAGCATCTAAATCCATGGCTTCTACATTATCTAATTGAGCTGTATTAATACCCCAAAATTCTAAATCTTGAGGTGTACCATAAATTGTTTCTCTTTTTTCATCAATCGAACTGCCATAAAGCAAAGAAATAATCACAGAAGATGAAAGTGAATCACTAGTCAGGATGGTACCGCCCTCTAAAATAATATCCGGCTTGCTGCCACCAGAATCATCATCAATTGAAAGTCTGCTTAGCAAGATACTTGTTGTATTTATTTCATCCGTAAATTGAATTGTTAGGGTATTTTGATCAATATCAATAGATGCAGATGATATAGTGGTTCCGTAAACAGTACCCATGAATAATAAAGTTAGTATAAGAATATTTTTAAAATAATTGCTCATACTAAAATCCTGCTGATATTGTAACTTTTTTTACAAAACCGAGCAACCCATAATTAGACATAGATGCATCAAAACGCAGTGCTGTGCCTGATGGAACAAATTTGCTCAGATCAACTCCAAAACCACCCATAAATGATGCTGAATTATGAGTTGTATAGAATCCGCCTCTAAGGTATAACACTTTCAATAACGCATATTGCGCACCAATATTAAATCTCTCTGCAGAATCACTGGTATGTACGCCATCGATAGCCACAACTAGATCATGCATCTTATTTTCAGTGAAAAAATCATATGAAACACCCACCTGAAAAGTTAGCGGCATGTGGTAGGGTCTAAAAGATTCCGGCTCTGGCAGGATTTCTCCGTTGTGATAATCATCGAATGTTGCATCTTTACCATCGGCCATGAAGTCCATTTCGGGACCAAAATTTCTTACAGACATACCCAGTCTAAGAGAACGAAAACCTGTCACATAATACGTTCCAATATCAACCGCCCAGGCACCAGCTGTGTAACTATACAAATCAATAGACTGTGAAGCTCGATAAATGTTCATACCAAATGAAAATCTATCTGTTAGTGCGTTCGCCCACGTTCCTCCAACAGCTAAATCATTCCAAACAAAAGACCGACCAGTGCCATTTTGCTCAGTTACTGTTGTTTCCTCGATATCACCCGAAGATAATGATCGCAAATGCAAAGCTAATGTTCCATATTTCGTTTTCATTCCAGCAGCAAAAGCATTGTAATTAATACCAGCAAACCACTGAACATTTGAGGAAAATACACTCTTGTTCTGCATATGCACTAACGTTCCCGGATTGTAGAATACCGCAGAAACATCATGGATTGGCATACCCACAACACTATTTCCCATTCCGGAAACCCTGGCATCGGGACTAATATTTAAAAAATGCGCTCCGGATGAACCTGTTTTTTCAAACTCCTGCTGACACCAGATTGTAGTCAATAATATGATATAAACTAGGAATGTAGATTTAATATTTGTTCTCATTTATCTAAAAATTGCAAGTTTACCAACATATTTTGATACATCCCCTGAAGATTCCCCAACTACTGATATTGAAGATGCTTCAACGACAAAAACATATAAACCACTAACCACAGACTGATTATTTCTTGTAATTAAATCCCAATATTCTTCAGCCGTACCATCATTATGATCCAGTTCTTGCACCAGATCGCCTGACATAGAGAATATGGATATTTTTGCAACCGGAGGAAGATTGGTGAATTTAATTCTATCTTCGTATTGCTTTTCCCATTCCGCTGTACCGCGGTAGGGGTTTGGAACCACTTTTACATTTTCCACAGATTCAACCGGGTCACCGGTTTCATAAAGCTTACCAGGGTAAACTGGCATTGGAGCATTGTCGGCAGATTTTTTATAATTACTTAAAGGAGAATATGAAGGAAGTAATTCCTGGCCAGCTTCCTGTGCTGATTTATAACCATCATACGCTGAAACAGCATAATAATATGGTAATCCATTTAATGGAGATACTAAAGTAGAACCCCATAAAGTTGTACCCCCATAATCATCAAAGCTATTCTCAATATTAGGTAAATCCACAAGTATCCATTCTCCATTTCCATCAATGTTATTTAACGTATCGCCACCAACAGAAACAACATAAACGGGTTCAGATAAATTGTCAAATGCTGTAATTAAATCCCAGTCTTTCGGCAAATAAGTTGCTCTATAAACTTGATAACCTTCAAAATCAATGCGTCCCAGATTTTGATCAAAAGAATTTTCTGATCCTGTGTCCCAAGCCAGGCGTACACCAGAATTCAATGGAGCGTAAGATAGGCTCGGTACTTCCGGTGGTATGGGCAAATTCCAATGGATATCCTCATCAAAACTACTTGGTTGTAATGGGTTGCTGGATTTACTACCAGAATAATAACCACGAATAGCGTTATCGGCATTTGCCCTTAAACCCTGTAAACCCCGACCGCAAATAAGAGCAAACACTATTTTTACCGTATCGCCCTCCACCAAATCAAAGGGGCCTGTGGACAATAAGAATCGATAATCGAACTGGGGAAATCCAAGCTCGAGAGGGTTGTTTAAAAATTTCTTACCTTGACTGGAGGTATGCTTTCCTTCAACATAATCTCTCTTCGCTTCATCTGTATCCGGATCGCTTTCCCAGTTCCACCATTGATGAGAACAGGCCCCCATATATGCTTGGCCGCTTTCTGTAACATTATATGGAGCGGGTGTGTACATAATTGCACCCCCTAAAAATCCTTCATTTGTAGGCGATTTTTCCCTCTCACCATAATCATTAGCTGAAGAACCAGGATTATCACCATCATAAATGTAGGATATACTTCTGGGGAATTGATATCCTATAAGAACCTCACCATCTAATATTGCGGGTTCTCCCGCAACGCGACCTAAATGTTCAACATCGGACTGCCAAAACAGCGTATCACCATCTGCATTAAACATCACTGACCATTCATCCCAAAACCCATCCGGTTCTGAGCCAATGCCATTATTATCATCAGCTACGTTTGTAGTCCAATTAGGGTTTTGAGGTCTATCCTTGGCATAGGGAACACCCCATTCATCATAGCCTGTATAGCCATCTCCATCCAAATCATAGGGATCCACGGCATCAAATTGATCAGTATTCGAATCTGTGCCATCCCAACCATCGTAATCCACCAAATCATCAATATGGGGTTCTGTATCGTCAGATGAAGACACATCAATGTCGTACCAAAACGAAACGTAAATATCTTCCAACGAACCAACCAAGCCAGTATTGACTAAGGAATATTCAAAGGCAATAAAATCATCAAAATCCGGCAGACTCCAAGTCATTGCCCGCTGGAGAATTTTCACACCTAATTGGGAATGGCTACTTTCGGTTCTGTCTTCAATATCATCGTAGACCATATAACTATCTTCAAGAGACTTAGATTTTGAGCCATTCACAAATGAGCCCATTTCGCCGGGATATCCTGCTGTGGGCAACCATTCAATATCCGGATTATAAAAATAGGTAGTAACTGCTGCTTCACCCGCTATTTTTCCACTGATCCATAGACCAGCATCATACAGATAATTATTTCCAGAACCTCCGGGCCATTGGGCAGACGGTCGGCCAGTAGACGGTGAATTTGGATCACCATAACTGCCGTAGTTTGTTATGGCCGACCACATATTGTTGGTCGTGTGATTAAAAAATGCTTTTTCCGGTCGGGTTACCATTCTTCTATATTGCGTCGGGGGCAGTTCCTTCATATTTTTACTATTAGATTTGGCAGAAACGTCCATACAAAATATTAATAATAATATTAAACAATAATGAACCGGTCTAAATACAATCATCATGCAATTAAAAACTTACAGTAACACCTAACCTGAATCTGCGCACATCCTGATAAATTGCTGGATGTAAATAAGCACCTCGTTCAGGGTTTAATTTATTTTTGTCTACAAAACCATCATGATCTAAATCTACATTTGACATGTAAGCAAAAAAGTTTTCCTGTCCATCAGCTGATGTTACCTTACCATCATCATTAGAATCATATTGATTAATTAATTTTGAATACTGAAAATACCAATTAGTATCATTCACAACTCTGAAACGCTGTAGATTGAACAGATTTGTAATATATAAAAATACACTGCCCTTAATATTTGAAACATTGAAGCTATAAGACATCCTCATATTCGAAGTTAAATACCACGGTAATAATTCTGTATTTTCTAAAATAATTCGTCCTTGTTCCGGCTTTGTAAATCTGGTGCCGCTACCATAGTTCATATTAACTGATGTTAATAAGCTTTTATATAGAAAATTCACATTTGCGTTAAAGGTATGACGCTGATCCCAGCTTAAATAGGATTCAAATGTTGGAACAATATTCCCAGACCATTCCGTTAGGTAGCCTTGCCCAACTGAACTGCTTTTTCCTTTGGCAACCGAGTAAGTATAGTTTAATTCACCATTTGCCCACCCTGATGGACGTTTCATCAATATTAACTCAAAACCTCTGACATTGCCATAATCTCGGTTGTAATAGGTTGTATACCAATCACTGACCGTCCAGTATATGGGCCGAGTATCTGTAAGGCCAAAAATGTTTTTATAGAATCCTTTTGCTTCAACCATAGCATGACTAGTCAATTCCCGCCTAACGCCAACTTCATAAGCAACCGTCATTTCAGGATCCATATTCACATTGCCCACAATAGGGAAACCTCCACCCATATTATAAGTATTGTTTCTAAACAAATAAGCAAGGGCAGGTCGCTGATAGTAACGACCATAATTAAAATAAAGCATTGCTTTATCAGTTATATGATGGGACACTCCTAACCTTGGGGCTAAAATTATTTTATTGTCAGCATCAGCCGGGTTTTTTAAGTCGTTCAATCCATGCATATAAAGCCCGGCATCATTTTTCCACTGTTTATACTGCTCAGCAACGCCATCTCCATCCCAATCATCTACATCATCGCTAGTCCAAGTTGGATCAGTTTCATCTATTGGGTAACGTTCATTTGGTTTGAAATATTCAGCCCTTAACCCAATATTTAACGTAAATCCCGGATATTCCATTTTATCTTTCACGTATCCCGAGAGTGCCGCAGGATTAACAATATAATGTTCAGCATAGCCATACCTGTCGGGCGGCCAATAGTTCGTTAAATTATGATTGTTCAGTTCAAAGCCTGTTTCCAATTTATTGTTTTTGTTTATTTGGCTGACAAAATCAAACTTAAAAGTAGTCCTTACTTTTTTATCATAATGATAATGGTCGCGGTTGAATGTAAAAGGGTGGGCAGAGCCGACCCCGTAGAAATTTCCTGTGGTATGCTTAAAACCTTCATCGGGAATATCACTCCAATCTAACCAGCCATAACGCTTATCCAATTCATCAATATCGCCATCACCATCCCAATCTCTTTCAGATTGATCTACAAAACCGTTACGATTTTTATCGTAGAACATATCCTGTGGGTCATCAAAACCAGTAATGTCCTTTTCCGGATTATAAAAATCTAAAACACCATTGCCATTTAAATCTTCATTACGGTTGTCACCATCGCCATCCACATCCCAAGCCAAATCTAGATCATATATTCCATTGCCATTCAAATCTGAAAATATTTCATTCCCATCTTGCGTGCCATTGCCATTAACATCAATAAAGGGTTCGGTTGCATAATAAACGTCCAGAACACCATCATAATCCACATCTTCATTTAATCTTTCAATAATATTGGATTCCAATCCTGTAGTATATTGGGCTACCCGAATAGTATAATATGTATTTTCGCTTAAAGAGTGCGTAAAACCCAAGTTCCATAAAGAACTTTCCCTTTGCCATAAAGGTAGACGGTCAAACATATTAAAAGATGTGAGCGCACCGTTACGATCAACATCCTCTGTATCTAGAACGCCATTATTGTTTATGTCTTCTCCCTCATCCAATGTTCCATTGCCATTTACATCTTCCGTATCCAGTTGTCCATTTCCATACCAAGCATCAATGGGATCTTCAAAATCCAAATAAAAATTGTTGTTAAAGTCTTCATGTATCATGTCTCCATCCGCTGTCGTTATTTGTCCAGTATTATCTAAATCAACTTCGTAGGAAATAGCAATATCATACATTCCATTTCCATTTATATCATCATAATATTCTCCATCATCCCATACCCCATTTTGGTTCCAGTCAGCAAAAGGCTCTGTAGAAAAATACATATCCAGTCTGTTGTCACCATCAATATCCTCAGTCTGTAACCCATCTGTTGAAAGCCATGTCATATAATAATCTGGCGCTTCACCAGATTGCATAATACCATCCGGGACATGACCAATATCACCATCATATTGTTTAATATATGTGGGGATATATTCAGTCAACCCATCTTCGGATAATGTGTGGCTCCATGAATATGAAAAACCATCTTGAGTATTTGCTTGTGAATAGAGTCCTGAAAGAGTAAGGATAATTTTATCGGATATGCGCCAAGATAAATTTCCAGTGTAATTGTGTAAATCAGAATATTGATTATCAAATCTTCCATAGTTTTCATTAATTTCACCTGAAAGTGCAAAAAACAGTTTATCTTTAATGATCGGACCACTGAGTGCAAATTCAGCACCTGTAAAATTTTGCGGATCTTCATTCACCAGAGCATTGGAAATACCGTTAGAAGTAGTCATCCTTATATCTCCTGAAAAAACATTGCGGCCGCTCCTGCTGTAAACGTTGATAATGCCAGATTGTGCATTTCCATAATCAGCTCCAAAGCCGCCTGTAATTATACTGGTTTCTTCAATAGCAAACAATGGGATGTCAGAATCATTGGGATTTCCCGTTAAAGGATCATTTAATGGAATTCCGTCAAACATATAAATGGTTTCACTAGAGCGACCACCTCTAAAATGTAAACTGCCACCCGCATCTTTAACACCTCCCGCAGTTTGAGCAACAGCATCTTCCAAAGATGAAACGGCCATATTCTGTAGTTCTTCAGAATTCAATGATCTTCGGCTTGATGTTTGATCTAATTGAACCAAGGGTCGAACTGCTTCAACCACAATTGCGTCCTCAGTGGTTAATATTTCTACCTCCATCGATATGTCTTGAGTTGTGGTCAAGTCGCTTTTGACTAAAACACCTTTTATAACTACAGGAGCATAACCGATCATTTGAGCTTTCAAGTCATAAATGCCGACTGGTAAGTCCAACAGCATATAATACCCTTCAACATCAGCCGCTGCTCCAAAAGGCGTGTTTAACACAAGGATGTTTACCCCTGGTAATGATTCATTGGACTCCTTATCAACGATTTTTCCTACAATCTTACCTTTTCCTGCGGCAAATATCGGCGCTACCAGTAAAAGGAGAAGTAAACACGTAAGTATATTTTTGATAAAAACTTTATTATTATTCATAGTTCTTCCAATAGTTAATAATCCCTCAATTGTAAACATATCCCTAATGACTGTTTTTAACAATAAACATAATATTAGCAGGTTTTGAAATACGTGTCAAGTAATTATCAATATAATTTACAAACTGGGTATAATAGAATTATAAAGGGCTACGATGCAATCTGTTGGCATTTCCAATGATAGTGATAGAAGACATCGTCATAGCTATTTCGACGATTACAGGATGCAAAAAAGCAACAAAAAGATTAAAAATTTACATGCCCAACTTGCGGTCCTAAACATTATTGATCTCCAGTCATGTCAAATTATGTGCTTAGTATGATGGCGGAAAATATTAGTGGCTATGCATCTAATTACTACAAAAGCTTGTATCCAATACAATTCTACTTGCGGAGTTTTGCTTTTGAGAAACGGCTTTCAGGTATATCCACATCAAACTCAATATCGTCAATATGCCACTCTGTCCCCTTGCTATTGCGCTTCAATTCATCCTTGAAGATAAATCGTGAGGGGAACCATCTGCCTTGGACCTTTTTGATCCCATCCATGGTAGATGTTTTTAGTAACTTACCGCTTTTCCCATAGAGCTCTTCTTTCATAGGCAACAGGTATTCCTTATCGATCCAGGCCCGGCGTTTGGAATATGATAACCCTTTCACTTTTGCTTCCAGATGCATGATCCAATGATCACGTCCATCAATTAATACCGATCCTTCCAGGGTAGCTTCATAAAGTTCTTCCAGGGGGCGGTCTTCCATCATATCGTTATAGGACATATCTGAACCCATGACTGATTGACGCAACATGTGCCCAGAAATCTGGATCACACGATCCGTCTGAGGTGAGTAGGTCCAAAGCTTATCATATAATTTCAGCATCTTGGTGCCGGCTTCTCGGGGCGGAGATAAATATTCGGTGAAGGCCTGGTCAATACCCACTACCCAGTTACGTGATTCAATGGTGCGGCTGGCGCGGCGGCCGTGGACAATCATTTTGCTGGTCAAAACCCGGCTTTTTGCGTTCAGGTTATCATCCATAGCTTTGATAATATCCTGAACTGTCATTTCATCTGATTGCCCCAGCAAAAAAGAAAATGATAAAAGAAAAATAACTATCTTAATCATGTTTCCAGTTCCTTAAACAATTGGGCCATTTCCCGCTTGTATATGGCCCGACCAGCAAGCATAGTCCCCAATACAGTGGCCAGGACACCGGGCATAAAACCGATATAGTAAAGTTCCGGGGTTACCTGGGCATAGAAAACATTGGACATAATAATTTCGGTTGAACCCAGGCTTTCCATAGCATCCGAATAATCCAAACCCACTTCCTGCATATAATAGGTAAGTCCGAGCCCCATGGCTGTGCCAATAATAGTGCCAATGAACCCAATGACGACTGACTCCATGATCATAGAGCGATAGACCTGGCCTTTTGATTCCCCCATGGCCAGGCGCATCCCGATCTCACCGTAGCGCCGCAGACCGTTCATTAGACCCATGTTCCAAAGCACTATCATAGAAATGACCAAGAAAACGCCCACTATTAAACCACTAGCTGCACTCATATAATCCACCATGGTGCCCATCTGATTTACATCCCGCAGAGCCATCATGATCGGGCTAAAAATATCGGTGCT
>ERZ651768.1233-NODE-1233-length-18888-cov-12.981925_pt1 | contig 18888 bp, 18 predicted proteins | sample MGYA00514754_ERZ651768 | MGnify/ENA metagenome assembly ERZ651768
GGTTTGTCCATGCTGCACTGGACTATCGCTGTTTTTGGTGAAGACGGCTACCTGGACTATTGGAAAAAACTGCAGAAGAATTTGCTCTCAGTTACAGATGGCTGGTCAGCAGCTTACGGAATGTTTACTAAAGGTGAGGTTCCAATTGTTTTGAGCTATGTAACAAGTCCAGCCTACCATTTAGAATATGAAAAAACTGAGCGTTATCAGGCAGCATTGTTTGAAGAAGGACATTACCGGCAAATTGAATTTGCGGGGATTATAAAAGGTACTAAGAAAATCAAACGGGCACAGGAGTTTATTGATTTCATGCTTTCAGAAAATTTCCAGAACGCCATTCCACTGACAAACTGGATGTATCCGGTCATTCAGCATCAGCCGCTTCCGGATTCTTTTCGGATTGCACCGGAACCAAAAGCTGTACCGGAATTAAGCTCCTCTCTTGTTTATAAACAAAATACAAAGTGGCTGAAAGCATGGTCACGTGCCATGTCTGAATAATTTGCACCTCCATTGAGCTTTATATTCAGTCTGATCCAAGAAAGCTCTGGAAAAGAATAGCACTTATATGCATTTTTAAAAAAATAGACTAATGAAGCATTTTATAAGGTATTCAATATATTAGAATCTATCCAGACGATCTGAAAATAAGATTATTCCCAGTATAAATTGGGAAAAAGACTGATTAGTTTAAAAATATTCCACAATTATTTTTTTACTCATAGTGCGTTTTTGGCAAAAAAACTCAACCCCGCTCAGCCTGCGATTTTTGCAGATTTCAGCACTCATATTACTGGTAACCGGGTTTTACTGGCCTGTTCTGAATTTTCTTTCCGGAAGTAACCCTTTACATCCGGAAGACAATTTTTTGCAGTGGTCATTCTTCAAGGATTTTTTAAGTGACTCATGGAATTTGCGTGTAATAATTTTCTCACTATATCAGGCATTTTTAAGCGCGGTCCTTTCAATTATTATCGGCTTTCCCGGGGCATGGCTGCTAACGCACTACAATTTCCCTGGTAAGCATTGGTTTCGCATGCTGACCTACCTCCCATTTATCCTGCCTTCAATTTTGGTAGTTCTGGCGATGGTGTTGTTTTTTGGCAACAACGGCTGGATCAATCGCGCGATGATGTCATTGCTTGAGACTGACGAACCTCCTGTGCATTTCCTTTATTCTTTATCTGGAATATTGATTGCTCATGTTTTTTATAATTTCCCGCTTGCCATGAAAATCATTGCAGATCAATGGGAAAATATTTCTTTAAAATATCTTCAGGCCGCACGTTCTTTAGGCGCCGGAAACACACGGCGTTTTTTCAGTATTACTTTCCCCTTGCTTTTACCTTCAATCGGCTCGGCCTTCATTCTGATTTTTATACTCTGCATGAACAGTTTTGCAATCATTCTTGTTCTAGGCGGCGGTATCCGTTACACCACAATTGAAGTTTTAATCTATCAGCTTGCCCGCATTGAACTTGATTTCTCTGGAGCTGCAAGTTTAGCTTTCCTCCAGGGTGGTTTGAGTCTGTTGGGCATGGCGATTTTACTCAGAAGGAAGGACCGCAGTGTTGAACAGAAGTCCGGATTCAAAAGCTGGCTTCCGGAATCACTTAAGGACGGTTCGCCGAAAGCATGGCTAGGTTTGTTCTGGATTGCTGTTGTTTTGATATTTGCACTGGGTCCTCTGACTGCCATTGTTGTAGATTCTTTCCGCAAGTTTGAGAACGGCCAATGGATTTATACTCTGGAATGGTACAGCAGACTATTCAGCTGGAGTGAAAATAATCAATTTCTACTATCTCTCTGGAACTCACTGCGTATTGGCCTTGGAAGTGCTCTTTTATCATCCTTATGCGGCCTTGGGCTTGTAAGTTTAATTGCGTACAGGAAAGGCAGGCAGCGAAGTTTGTGGGAAATACTGACACTTTTTCCGCTTGCCTTGTCAACAGTAGTTTTTGGCGTGGCATGGTTTCATTTTTATCAGAGACATTTGATTGAGATATTTCCGCTTATTTTTGTGGTTATGGCAATGCACGCACTGCTGACCTGTCCTTATTGGATAAGAGTTGTTTTACCGACTTTGGAAAATATTCCAAGGCAATGGCACAATGAATCAAAAATGCTGGGGAAACAACCTTTTGAACACGGTTTACGGATTCTGTGGCCGTGGCTGCGAAAAACCTTTTTGATTGCCTTTTTCTTCAGTTTCTCGCTTTCTCTGGGAGAACTAAATTCCACAATGATGATTGCTGATGATTCAGTTCGCACACTGCCGCTTGAAATTTACGGGGCAATATCTGGTTACCGTTTTTCTTATGCATCAGCTGTTGGAGTAATTTTGCTTGTGCTCTCGGTATCAACATTTTTTGTGGTTGAAAGGAGTCTTGGATACTTTGGAACATTAAAATAACATGATAGCGGTTCTTTAGAAATAAACTTTACTATTGGAAAAGGAAGGGGATAACCTGAAGGTATGAAGCATAATTCAGTTTGACTTCCAAATAACAATGCAGGTAAGTAAAAAAATTGTGAGCAAAAAAATGGTAGTCCTGTTGAGTGTAAAATTGGTTTGGAACACTTCGCTGCTTAGAAATTTGAACAAGAACTGGAAGCGGCAATTCTAAAATACATCTGCATACTCCCTTTCTCCGGGAACTTTTAAAATATACAATCTTTTCATGAAAATGAGCTACAAGATTTGATTGAAGAGCTTATTTTGAAAGAATGGAGAATGCTGGATTCTGCTTTAAAGAAATTCAAAAATCCCGGCTTTATTTTTTCCGATCATGTGTATTAAAGGAAAACATCTGATACTTTTGTTTTTTTCCAAAACAAATATGCGTTAGTATTTCAAATATAAAAGGTATTTTTCTATTAAACGGCAACAATATATTAATTATCTTAAATTTCTACCCTGCTTAATCATTCCTGATTAGATAATATTCCCTTTCAAAATTTTATAAATTTATCTATGACAACGCCTTTGGTCCCCCAATCACTGAGGAAAACAAAAACTGTTAACCTCGCATTGATAGGTATGTCCGGTGCAGGCAAGTCATACTGGTCCAAGAAAATGGAAGAAAAGGGATACCGATGGTATAACTGTGACGAAATGATTGCAGAAAGACTTGGACCGGAACTTCCCGGAAAAGGCAATACAACACTAAATCTTGCCAAATGGATGGGACAGCCATTTTCTGAAGGGTATATTAAAGCAGAGAAGCTTTATCTTGAACTAGAAGAAGCTGTTGTTGAACATATATGTGATGAGCTTGAGCAGGCTACTGAAAATGAACCTGTGGTAGTTGACACCACAGGAAGTTTGATTTATCTGCAAAAAAAGCTGCTCAACCGATTACGTGCTTTGACAAAGATGGTCCATTTGAGGCTCCCTGAAGAAAAGCATGAGCAGCTTTTCGAGAATTTCATCAACGATCCAAAACCGGTAATCTGGGAAGGTAAATTTAAGCCTCGAAAGGGAGAGACCCCACAAAATGCCCTTAGGCGCTGCTACAAAGATCTTCTCTCATTCCGTAATGAGCGGTACAGTTTGCTGGCCGATTATGTGCTGGATTATTCTTTCCATCACAGTCCAGAGAGAGAAGTGGATGAATTGCTGGACCTGATGGAAAGAAGTTTTGAAAAAAATCCATGAATCCTGCCTGCATGCTTAATATTGGCATTTGAAAAACCTTTAGCAATCAATTATATGATAAAAATGCTTTTTAATAGCTTCTTGGTTTATGGATAGTATCAACATTTGAGATTGTTCTGCTGTATGATATTTTAAGTGAGAGATTGCCTGTTCAAACTTTGTAAAATCAGTATATTTTTCTTGAATAATACTGAATTACAATGTAGTATTTAAACATTAATTTTGTTAATTTTAACTAGGAGGCACAATGGAGATTTTCTCAGTTCAAGGATGGGATCTGTTATTACGCTGGATTCATTTTCTAGCCGGCATCACATGGATTGGTTTACTGTATTATTTTAATTTTGTACAAGGTGAATGGTTTAAAGAAACAGATGCTTCCGCAAAATCAGCGGCAATTCAGAAACTAGTCCCCAGGGCACTTTGGTGGTTTAGGTGGGCTGCCATGTTTACTTTCCTGGCAGGTGTACTGACTTTGCACAGCAAAGGAATGCAAGGAGGATGGGGAGTTTTTGCGTCATCCTGGGGCATATTAATTCTTACAGGCAGTGTTCTCGGAACATTAATGTTTTTAAATGTTTGGCTTATAATATGGCCTAAACAGCAAATTGTAATTGCATCAAATAATCAGGTTGCTGAGGGGGGTGAGCCTTTGCCTGAAGCTGCCGAATGTACAGCCAAAGCAGGATTAGCATCAAGAACAAATACATTGTTTTCTATTCCGATGCTATTGTTCATGGGGGCAGCCAGTCATTATCCTCTTGTTGTTACAGAAGAAACGAGCTACACAACACTATTTTGGGTTTTGGCCATTATTATTGGTTTAATTCAAATTAACGCCATAATCGGCAAACCGGGGCCTATGGCAAGTGTAAAAGGTGTCATCACTTCAGGTGTTATCCTTAGTATAGTTCTATTCGGAGCTATAGGTATTCTGGTGTAAGTGCTGTTTATTCATCAATGAAAAAAGTACTTTTATTTCTTGCTGAATTTCCGCAAAAATCGCACTGATAGTAATTATCAGGCACTACCTGCCACTACTTGTTACTGCTCCCTGTAAGCCATAATGGGAGCAGTAAAGATTTCCGCTTTCTAAATATAATATATAAATACATTACTGATTATGTGCAGATTATTTTTTGCTCTTCTGTTGATAATGCTTATTTCCAGCTGTGAAAAGAAAAGCATCAAACAGGAAGAGGCAGAATCGGAACAGGATCAAAAAAAACTCAATAATACTATTGCATTAACAACTGATATTGAGAAAGGCAGGATGGTTTATTTTGCAAATTGTGTTTCATGTCATAATAATAATCCAAAAAAGCCTGGAAGCATTGGTCCGGAAGTATACGGAGCATCGATAGATGTTCTGACCCAAAAAATTGTTTTTGGGAAATACCCTGAAAATTACAGACCAAAAAGAACATCCAAAATAATGCCTTTAATGCCTCATTTGAATAAGGAAATTTCAAATTTACATGCATTTATAAATTCCTCTTAACAAAAAATTTAATTCCGCTGTTGCAGTTTTAAAACTTCAAAATAGAATAGATTCCTGAAAGAAATCTACTACAGATAATTATTCATCCAAAAAATCAGGAATCACCTGATGCTGTAGTGCATTAATAGTTATTATCTCTATACGGTTCTTATTTGAATTATTAAAAGTTATTAGAATCTTTAAAAACTATCCCCAACTTTTTGCTTTCCTTCTCGTAGCCATTTTGTGGCATGAGAATTGCCTTTTTGTGACAGATATATGTAAGTAAATGAGCTAAGTCTGCTCTTAGTTTAAGTCTGATTTAGGCACAACATAATTCATTGTAATTATTATTTCGTTGCCATGCCTGTTTATCAGCTTATCCCTGATATTACTTTATTTCCTCCTGCAGAAGAAGCTGAAGCTGATGGTTTATTGGCGGTTGGAGGTGATTTAACAAAAGAACGATTGCTTGCGGCATATCGACAGGGAATTTTTCCATGGTATGAAGTTGGACAGCCCATTTTGTGGTGGTGCCCGGACCCTCGTCTGGTTTTGTTTCCGGAAGAGCTTAAAATATCCCGAAGTCTACGCAAAGTTCTGCGCAAGCAGGAGTTTGAAATTCGCTTCGATTCATCATTTGAAAATGTAATCAAAGCCTGTGCTGATGTCAGAACCGAGCAAGGTAAAGGAACCTGGATAATTCCTGAAATGCAGCAAGCCTATACTGAACTGCACCAGGAAGGCTATGCACATTCTGTTGAAAGCTGGCTTAATGGGGAACTGGTAGGAGGCCTGTACGGAATTTCATTAGGACAATGTTTTTTTGGGGAATCAATGTTCAGTACTGTTAGCGATTCTTCTAAAGCGGCATTGGTCGCACTTGCTGAATTTTCCAAGCAGGCAGGAATAAAAATTATTGATTGCCAAATGACCACACAACATCTTTTAAGTTTGGGAGCACGGGAAATTGATCGGCAAGCATTTTTGAGGAAACTTAATCAATACCTTGAAAAACCAGATATAAAAGGACCATGGAATGGCAGAGCAAATTAAGTTAATAAAAACAAATAATTGACATGATTGAACCACGAAGAAAAAAAGTTTTTCAAATTCAACTTACACTACCCGTTGTTGTACTTTTAACAACTCTGAGTACTTTCAGTCTTGCTGCAGCTTTTTATCTTGGAATGGTTACCGAAAAAAGCATGCAGCGCCCGCCGGAGTATCCTGATGTAGAAACGGATATTTCTGCAGAAAAACCTTTGTCAGAAGAAGACCTGAAGTTTTTCGGACTGAGTGAACGTAATAAAGAGCAGGAATCGATTAATCTGGAGGAACTGCGTGACTTGAAAAAGAAGACTGAAGAACTGACAAAAGTGCCGGAAAAACCTGAGCCTGTAACACCTGAAAAACCAAAGTCAGCCTCCCCTGAAAAAACTGAACTTACCACAAAAGAAACACCTAAGCCAAAAACACCTGAAGTGCCAAAATCAGACACTTCCATTGTAGAAACCCCAAAAATCCCCGAAGCTGCAGAAGAACCTGCAGTAACAAAACCAGTAGCAACCACAGAAGATGCAGCATACACAATCCAGGTTTTTGCTTCTAGAAAGCATGAAAACGCAAAAAAACTTGTTGAAAAACTTAAGGGGAATGGTTTTGAAGATGCATTCATCTTTAAACACACAGCAGGCAGCAAAACGCTTTATCGTGTGCGCGTTGGAAAAGTTGAGCGTTCAGAAACTAAAGAATTGGCAGACAAGCTTAAAAACCTGAAATTTATTGAATCTGTCCAAGTTACCCGTTTCTAAACTGTGTCTAATTTAAGCTTCCAGATTTTATCCTTACATTTCTTAACAGGCATAACAGGCAGCGAATGAGCAATTATTGGCGTTATTCACGCTCAGCTTATTACTCCGCTGTTGCAGCTCTGCCTTTACTGGTGATTTATGAAATACTGATTGTCCTTAGCCAATCACGATATTGGGGGATCAGAAACGCTGCCGATGTATGGATCCGTACTTTTTTAATGGCTTTTGATCTCCAGGCACAACACTTGACCTTTGTGTTGATTGGGATTTCACTGGCTTTGATCCCAATAGCCAAATCAAGAGCACGAGGAATAAAGTTGAAAGCAAATTACTTTGCATTGATGTTTGCTGAGTCTCTTGCTTTCAGTCTGGTTCTCGGAGTAGTGTTACAATCCATTTTACGAATGGGCGGACTTTCCTCCGGAGGCCCTGGAAGCGGGTTAATGCAGAATCTTGCTCTTTCAGTTGGTGCAGGCTTATTCGAAGAAATAATTTTCAGGGTACTTTTATTAAATTTACTTTTTTTGCTGCTAAGCCCTTTGTTCAAAAAAAAGGTAGTCTCGGCAGTTGTTGCAGTTTTACTAGCTTCCTTCCTGTTTTCACTTAGCCATTATGTAGGCACCATGGCAGATACATGGCAGCTTTACAGTTTCATGTTTCGCTGGGCTGCGGGATTATTGTTTACTGTCCTCTATTTTATACGTGGATTTGCCATAACAGCTTACACGCATGCGCTCTATGATATTTGGGTTCTTGTTTGATTTTGAGACTTCAGATTAAATTTGTGAATTTTATCTTCTTAAACCATATTTTGCCTTAAATATAACTAATCCTTAAAACACCGTTACCTTTTTTAAATGAAAGTTCCATTGCTTGATCTGCATCCTCCTTTAAAGGATTTGCGTGATGAAATAGTTGAAGCAGTAACCCGGGTAATAGATTCAACCCGCTACATCATGGGCCCGGAAATTGATGACCTGGAAAAGGAAATCTCTGAATATTGCGGAACTGAAGACGCAGTAGGAGTATCTTCGGGAACAGACGCGCTACTGATTTCTCTTATGGTTTTAGACGTTGGCCCTGGAGATATTGTTTTAACCAGCAATTTTTCATTCTTTGCCACTGCAGGTGTAGTTGCACGATTGAATGCCACTCCGGTTTTCGTTGACATAGATCCGGAAACCTTCAACATTGATCCGGAGCAGTTGAAAGCTACATTGGCCGAAATGGATGAGGAAAAAATAAACCGGGTTAAGGCAATAATTCCGGTTCATCTTTACGGGCAATGTGCCGATATGGCTGAAATATTAAAAATTGCAGACAAGTTTGATATCCCTGTCATTGAAGACTGTGCCCAGGCAATTGGTGCAGAATGCAAAATTGATGGGGAAATAAGATGTGCAGGCAGTAAAGGTGAATTTGGATGTTTTTCATTTTTTCCATCAAAAAATTTAGGAGGAATAGGTGACGGAGGGATTGTAACAGTCAACAAATCCGAACTGGCCGAATTGCTTCGTCTGAAAAGGGTACACGGTGGTGAGAAAAACTATTACCATCGTGTGATAGGAGGCAACTTCAGACTTGATCCAATTCAGGCAGCAGTAATACGAATCAAGCTGCCTCATTTAAATGGATGGCACGAACAGCGCCAAAAAAATGCCCAGAATTACAACAAGTTATTTGCTGAATCAGGTTTAAATGAGAAAATAAGAACACCCATAATCAGGCATCCTCAAACAATGCAAAATCCTCATATTTTTAACCAGTATGTGATCAGAACAGAAAGGCGAGATGAATTGCAGTCATTTTTGGAAGCGCAGGGAATCACAACCGGTGTGTATTACCCTATTCCTTTTCACCTGCAAGAGTGTTTTCAATTTTTGGGAGGAAAGAAAGGGGATTTTCCCGTTTCAGAGACTGCAGCAAAAGAGGTTCTTGCCCTGCCGGTTTATCCTGGAATGACAACTGGTATGCAGGAAAGAGTGGTAGAGCAAATTAAAGTATTTCACCATTCTTAATCATCATTTTCCTTGAGCCTCTCCTGACGTTCCTTAATCACTTTTTCCTGAACAAATTTCGGACATTCTGAATATTTTTCAAATTCCATGGTGTAATTTGCTTTTCCCTCAGTCATGGAACGTAGCGTTGTAGCATAACCAAACATTTCTCCCAGGGGAACACCGGAATTGATAACTGTCTCATCACCTTTCATTTCTGTACCATATATTACTCCACGCCTTGAACTTAGATCACCGATCACTGATCCTTGAAATTCACTTGGAGATACTATTTCAACTTTCATAACCGGTTCAAGCAAAACGGGATCTGCTTTTTCAACTGCCTGACGCATGGCATACCGTGATGCGAGTTGAAAAGCCAAATCACTGGAATCAACCTCATGGTATTTACCTTCATTAAGGGTGACCCTGATATTAACCATTGGGAATGCGGCAAGGGGTCCTTTTTCCATCACATCTCTGAATCCTTTTTCGCAGGCAGGAACATGTTCTGAAGGGATTGATCCTCCAAATATTTTGTTTACGAATTCAAATCCCTCTTCATTATCCAATGGCAGTGGTTCAACAGAACCATTCACACCTGCAAACTGTCCTGCTCCTCCGGTTTGTTTTTTGTGTAAATAATCAAACCCAGCAGTTTTGGAAATTGCCTCTCGGTAGTTGACTTGTGGTGCGCCTACAATTACATCTATTCCATATTCACGACGCATCCGTTCAATATAAATATCCAAGTGAAGTTCGCCCATTCCGGAAATTACCGTATCTCCAGACTCTTCATCAGTAGCAACATGAAAAGTTGGGTCCTCCCGAGTAAATCTTCCGAGTGCTTTACTCATTTTCATATGCTGTTCGTTATTTTTCCCTTTTACTGCCAGCGAAATTACAGCATTCGGCACAAAAATAGATTCACATGAAACATGAATTCCATCTCCACAAAAAGTGTCTCCAGAAGCACAATCCACTCCAACCATTGCAACAATATCTCCTGCTTCAGCGACATCAATGTTCTCTCGGTCATTTGAGTGCATTCTTACCATGCGCCCAATTCGCATTTTGTTGCCAGTTCTTGAATTAATTACCTGCTCTCCTTTACGCAGTTTACCCTGATATATCCTGGTATATGTCAGCTGTCCAAACTGCTCTTCCGTAAGCTTAAAAGCCATGGCAACTGTAGGCTTTTCAGTATCACAACTCAAAACAATATCTTCCTGAGTTTTGATATCTTTTGCTTTGGTTGAAACTGATTCCAAAGGAGAAGGCAAATATCGGGTTACAGCATCCAGCAATAATTGAACTCCTTTGTTTTTGAATGCGCTGCCCATGTAAACGGGGCATAATTCAAGTGACTGTACCCCTTTTTTTATTGCTGCGTGGATGGTATCTTCTTGAATTTCATTATCTTCAAGTAAATTTTCCATCATTTTATCATCAAACATGGATACTGCTTCCAACATCTCAGCCCGATGCCTTTCTGCGTCTTCCTTCATATCATCAGGGATTTCCTCGATGCGAACCTCATCTCCATGTTCACCATCAAAATAATTGGCTTTCATTCTGATCAGGTCAATCACTCCTGCATGATCTTCTTCAAGTCCAATTGGTAGCTGTATTGCAACAGCATTCAGTTTAAGAATGTCACAAATGCCTTTTATCCCATTATGTGGGTTTGCACCCATCCGGTCCAGTTTGTTCACAAATGCCAGTCGTGGAACATTGTAGCGTTTCATTTGACGGTCTACTGTAATCGATTGTGACTGAATACCAGCCACACCGCATAGTATCATTATTGCTCCATCAAGAACTCTTAGAGAGCGTTCAACTTCTACTGTAAAATCAACATGACCAGGGGTATCAATGATGTTTATTTTCTTGTCATTCCAGTCTACACTTGTAGCTGCAGATGTAATGGTGATTCCTTTTTCTTTTTCCAGTTCCATGTAATCCATCGTCGCACCGGAACCGCCACCACGCACTTCTTCAATTTTGTGTATTTTTCCTGCATAGTACAAAATTCTTTCCGTGAGAGTTGTTTTACCACTGTCAATGTGGGCAGAGATGCCGATGTTTCTGGTGTTTTCAAGTATTTTTTGAGATGCGGGGTTCATAGCCCAGTCTGATGAATTTATGGAAAAAAGTTATATATAATAAATATAGTTTAACTTATTATTTTATCCAGAATACTTAATTTTTTTCAAGCTAATAAGTTCGTTTAGAATTCGAGAATTATATTTTAGTGGAGGGGGCTTTAGCTGAAGATCAGCTTCGCAATTTTGAATTTACTAACGAAGCCAACTTGTTTGGAGGAAGTGATCCCTGCATTATGAAGAGCACTTATAACTGAGGCAGATTGGTCTCCCGGAACAGCAAATAAAAGACCACCACTAGTCTGTGGGTCAAGTAATAACTCCTGTTGCTCAAATTTACTTTCATGGGGGAAAGACCAATGTTGTTCAACCATTTCACGGTTAAATTTATTTACCCTTGTAGTGATACCATTCAGGTACATTTGACTTGCTTCTCTAAAAAAAGGAATTTTGTCTAAAGTAAAATTCAATGTCAGCTCATCTCCCGGAACCATTTCCAGAGCATGTCCAGCAAAACCAAATCCTGTTATATCTGTTGCTGCATGTATCTCAAAATCAGCCATTAATTCTGCTGCAGTTTTATTAAGTTTGGTCATTGATTCAATACATTCCTGCAAAGCATTTTGAGAAACCAGTTTCTTTTTGTTAGCATTTAGCAATACTCCACTGCCTATCGGCTTAGTTAGAATCAAATGATCTCCTGGTTGCAGGCCGCTGTTTCTCCAGATTTTTTCAGGATGTACCAGACCGGTCACAGTCAATCCAAATTTTGGTTCATCATCGTCAGTTGTATGTCCTCCTAAAAGAACTGCGCCTGCTTCGGTTATTTTTTGCAGTGCACCAGCAATTATTCCTTCTAAAACTTCGTTATCAAGTTTTCCTGAAGGAAAGCCAATCAGATTCAGGCAGGACAATGGCTTGCCTCCCATTGCATAAATGTCACTGAGTGAATTCGCAGCAGCTATCTGTCCGTATATCAATGGATCATCTACTGGTGGTGTGATGAAATCAGCTGTGAAAACCAGTGCCTGTTCATCATTCAGACGATAGACTCCGGCGTCATCACTGGTGTCAAAACCAACCAGCACATTTTGATCAAAATTTTGCGGTAACGAAGACAGAAGTTTTTTCAGTCCGACCGGACCGAATTTGGCTGCTCAACCGCAGGATTTTGCTAAACTGGTAAGAGTTGGCATTTTAAATATTGTTTTTCAATTTAATGTTAAATTTAATCAATCTATAGAAAACAAGATGAACAACATACTTGAATATTGTCGCTGTAAAAAACGAATATAACAGCTTTAAACAAGCTATTTTCAGGATTTCAAGATGGAAGTAAAATAACAAGACTTATCCCTCAAAGCGGGCTCTGAGAGAATCAGGAATAGATTGCGCCTGCAGCCTATTGGGGTCTTCAGGATGTGGTTTAGCCCAGATACGTACTTCGGTGCCCTTTACTGCAAGCCGTCCCTTATTATGGATTTCATGTGATGTAATCAGTGTTTTATCCCTCCACTCGCTCACCCAACTTGTAACTTCAATCAGGTCACCATATGAAGATGGAACAAGAAATTCTGAATGAGCATCAACTATCGGTAACCCCACAACTCCAAATTCCTTCATCAGATTGCTCATGTTTGCCCCTGCTTTATCAAATAATAGATGAGAACTCTGATCGAACCAGATGAAATAATTCGGATAAAAAACTATATTCGCAGGGTCACAATGACCCCAGGCTACATTAATGGAGAGTGTATTTTTTAACATAAAAGAATATATGATTTGATGTTTCTCAAACAGCTGAAGCATTACATAAGCTTTTAATAACTCAGCAAATGATTGTATAATTCAAATTTTTACTGATCTTCTAACCTGCTTCTCAATTCATGATGAACAGCATAAGCAGAACAGAGTGATTATGCAATCATCTATGTTGACAAACAAGCTTCGACAAAACAAAATGATGGTTGAAGTTTACTTAAAATTAAACAATGGAATTAAATTGAATCTTTTTAAAAATTTATAAACATTTTGATGAGTTACGTTTTTCCAATTCATGAAATTCCTTTACTGTCTGTTGAGGGCACTGAAGACGTTTTTCCTGTCCATAGAATCTATTGCGTAGGTCAGAATTATTCTGAACACATGTATGAAATGGGATCAAACCCTGAACGTGATGCCCCATTTTTCTTCAGCAAACCAGCAGATGCAGTTTGTCATCAGAACTCACAAATTTCTTATCCGCCCGTAACAAAAAATTTGCACCACGAAATTGAATTGGTTGTTGCTATTGGAGAAAAAGGGAACAAAATTTCAAAATCAGAAGCACTCAATCACGTTTTCGGTTACACAGTGGGTCTGGATTTAACCCGGAGGGACTTGCAGCAGGAGGCAAAAAAGAAAGGTCGTCCGTGGGCTGTAGCAAAAGGTTTTGACCATTCTGCACCATGTTCAGTTTTGCATAAAGTTGATGAAGTTGGATACCTGGAAAAGGGCAGTATCACTCTTAAGGTAAACGGTGAGATTCGTCAGCAGGGTGATATATCTGAAATGATCTGGTCTGTACCTGAAATTATATCCATCCTGTCAGGATTTTTTGAGCTCTGTCCGGGTGACTTGATTTTCACCGGGACTCCTTCAGGTGTTGGCCCCCTGAACAGAGGAGATAAATTAGAAGGAGCAGTGGAAAAACTGACAAAGTTGGAAATAAAAATCGTTTGAAAATTGAACGCTTCAAATTAGTTCTAAAGTTTAGTGATAAACTGCCGAAGAAAATTACAGTTAATTTATACTGTAAAATTGATGGAATTATACTTCGTTTGAATAATTTAAGAAACCATTCAACAATTTATATTAAAAAAAAGAATAATTGAAATGATGCAAAGAGGTTTACTGTTATTTTTTCTCTCCGGAATTCTTCTTATTTGCTCCGGATGTTCAAATTTTGATAATATTATTGGTTTTGCCAAAGAGCAAGCAGTACCGACAACCTGTGCAAATCTTGTGATTGAAAGAGCCTTTAAACTTCATGAGGATGCCAAGTCAGGCTTGGCCCTGTTTTTTGATGAAAGAAGTGACAATCAACTTTACCAGGCATTTTATGCAGCATCAGACTCAGTGTATGAATCCCGGAAGGTCAAAAATTGTTGGGACAGAAGAGTTTCACATTATTATGCAATGCAAAATTTACAGGAAATGAACACCTCTTTAGCACGGATAATTCGCCGCAACATGCCTGATGATGATCAAGGAGAAATGATCTCCGTTTACCGCGATCAATATGAATGGGTAATGCCAAACATTCGCTGAATTTCCCATCTTGATCATTTTATTTCGTCCCTCTACCCTATTGCACTTTGTTATACCAAAAATAAATCAGTTAAGTTAAATTCTCTGAGAAAATTCAATCTGTAATAATTTTCAGCTATGAAAGAATCTTACCCCGTTACCAAAAAGGGTTATGAACTTTTAAAAAAAGAACTAAAACAACTTATAAAAACTGATCGGCCTGCGGTAGTGAATGCAATTTCCACGGCAAGGGAACACGGAGATCTAAAGGAAAATGCTGAATATCATGCCGCAAAAGAGCAGCAGGGATTTATTGAGGGCAGAATACAGGAACTTAATGCCAAGCTGGCAAATGCAAATGTAATTGATATTGAAAAACTATCCGGAGATAAGGTCGTATTTGGAGCAACTGTCACCTTCGAGGATATTGATACTGAAGAAGTCAGTAATTACCAGATTGTAGGTGAATATGAATCAGATATAAAGCAAAATAAAATTTCAATTTCCTCTCCAATAGCGCGTGCATTGATCGGCAGATCTGCTGGAGAGACTCTTACTATTCCTATTCCAAAAGGAAAAATTGATATCGAAATTCTGAAAGTCGAATTCATTACATGATGATTTACATTTAGTCATCCAATCCCATCAAATGATTTTTTTGAATCATTTCTGTCCGGAACACCTCTATTAAATCCTGAAGAGTCTGAATATCCTCAAATGGGAGATCTAGAATTTCAGCACTTTGCTGATAAACAATAGTTGGTCTATTATATTTATTCCGCAAAAATTTCAATGAATGATCCCCAGATGATTTTGAAAGTTTTTTTCCTGATTCATTTTTCATTAACATATGGTGAACGAAGTGAGCAGCTGGAAAAAAAGAATCGTTCAAGCATTTTGCCAGGAAAAGTTGAGCCCCTGTAGATGTAATTAAATCAGATCCCCTTACAATAAGATTTACACCCAGTTCAATATCATCCATCAGGGATGCAATCTGATAAGCTGGGAGTCCATCCCTTCTTCTGATAACAAAGTCCCCAATTCCTGTTGTCAAATCAATATAGTTCTTATTGTTTGTTAAAGTTCTGTAGCAAACAAAAGTTTTCTCAGGAACAATAACACGCCATGTCTGATTGTCTTTCAGAAAATTTAGATTTTTGTTTCTGCATATTCCAGGATAAATTGTGCTGGTTGAAGATTTTCTGATTTTCGAACGAGAGCATTCACATGCAAACAAGTGACCCGCTTTCTGAAGAACTTCAATGGCATTAAAATAACGATCCTTGCGTAATTGTTGTGAAAACCTGGAGTATAAATCATCGGGTCCGGATGGACCAAAATGATAATCAATACCAAGCCATTCCAATTGAATAAATATGTCCTCTACAGATGTGCGTTCAACTCTAGGCCCATCCAGGTCATCAATTCGAAGATGCAAAACCCCGTCATGGAAATTAACAAGCAAATATGTCAGCAAAAAATTAAATGCATTGCCAAAATGCAGATAACCACTGGGAGTTGGCGCCAACCTGGAAATGAAATTAGAAGACATAATACTTGGTCTTTCAGTAGAATTTTTTTTGCGTCATTCAAATGAAAAAAGCATGTTTATATGCTAAACAAATTTAACTGAATCATGTTCAGATTTATACCATATTGAGAGTCACAAAAAATAAACTAGATTTGTTATTATTCTTGTTATACCCTTGCACTCTTTAAAAACATATTTTGAAAAATTATGAGCATTCATACTCACCTTTCAAATAAAATCAGAACAAAGTTGATTTTCTCTGATTCATGTTAATAACATCAATTTAAATAAAAAAAATATTTTCAGACAACATAATTTCAGTGTACGAAACATCAGATATTAGAAAAGGGCTGAGGATTGAAATGGACGGAGAACCGTTCATAGTAATCGAATTTCAATTTGTAAAGCCGGGAAAAGGAACAGCCTTTACCAGGACCAAGGTCCGCAACTTGATAAATGGAGCTGTAATTGATCGAACATTTAAGTCAGGCGAAAAACTCAAACCCGCAGATACTGAAGAACGTCCCATGCAATATCTATATAGTGATGGTAATTATCATTTTTTGGACTCAAGTAATTATGAACAAGTAAGTTTGGGAAACAATATAGTTGGTGAGAATGCTAATTATTTGACCGAAAACATGAATGTGGAGGTTAGTTATTACAAGGGACGACCTATTGGGTTGTCATTGCCAAATTTTGTTGTTTTGGAAGTAACTGAAACTGCTCCGGGAGAGAAAGGTAACACGGTCACAGGAGCTTTGAAACCTGCTGTGGTTACAACCGGTTATTCATTAAATGTCCCATTATTTATTAATGAGGGTGATCACCTGAAAGTCGATACACGGACTGGTGTATATGTGGAGCGAGTAAAAAGTCAAAATTAATTTTTACAAATCTAAAAGTAATCGGTTTTTAAATACATTTCCATTTCAGCTAAATATATTTTCCATATCTGCTTTACCTTAAAGCAAATAATTTACTGGCTCATAGTCCCATAGTAATTCAAAGATAGCACAGCAATTCCAGCTGGTAAATCTAATCCTTTATTATTCCTTTTAAAAGCTGAGTTTTCTATTCCACTCAAAAGTTTACCGAAAACAATTAAACCAATTGCTGATTATGTCCGGCTCTTTGCAAAGTCCCTGTGACAATCTGCCTTCTGGTAATTACCATGGACGGGTTATAGAACAATCTGAAAAATCCAATCAAATAATAGTTTTGATTAAGGATCGGCTGTTTCGGTTAATTATGGAAGAAACAGTTAAACTACCAATGGGATCATTAATTTTTTTCAAGGTAAATCTGGACAAAAAGTTGGAAAAAATAAAAATTAAAAATTCTACATCAAATTTTGAAGCAAACGGAGATATTTTTCGCTGGATAAAATTGACAAAAAAACCTTCTAGAATGGAATTTCTCCAGACCCGTCACCAAATTATTCGTGGAATAAGAAAGTGGTTTGACCAGCAAAATTTCATTGAAACGGAAACTCCGTTGCTGGTTTCAGCACCAAGTCCGGAAGCACAGTTGTTTCCAGTAAAAACAGAAAAAGGATATTTAATAACTTCTCCTGAATATCAAATGAAGCGGCTGCTGGTTGGAGGTTTTGATAAAATATTCCAAATTACTCGGTGTTTCCGTGATGCCGAAAACAGCCCCCAGCACAATCCTGAATTCACAATGCTTGAGTGGTACAGGACTTACCAGCCATTGGAGAAGTTGATGACTGATATTGAGAAATTTGTCTTGCATCTCTCAGATTCAGTTAAGTCAAATCTACTCTCCAAAAAGATTCCCCTGCCACCATGGCCACGTAAGTCTGTGAGTGATTTATTTAAAAAACATATTGGAATAAATCTCGATGGTTCTGAAACAGCTTATGGACTGCGACAAAAGGCAGAACTATCTGGATATGAAAAGCTATTTCATGACTTGCCTGATTCTTCAAAACTTACAGATTCACTGGCATATGAACAAACTTTTTTCCGGCTATGGAACTATATACAAAACAGGTTTTCACAATCTACTCCTGTTTTTGTATTTGACTGGCCTCTGCCACTTGCAAGTCTTGCCAGAAAAAACCCAATGAGGCAAGAATTCGCCGAACGAGTAGAGCTTTATGTCAACTGCATGGAATTAGCCAATGGCTTTGCAGAATTGAATGATCCTATTGAGCAACGCAGACGGTTTGAACAGGACTTGAATAACAGAAATTCAGAAGGACGTGAGACCGTTCCTTTGGATAAAAAACTCTTGAAAAGCCTTGAACAGGGACTGCCTGAGTGTTCCGGAATGGCTTTGGGGATTGACCGATTAATAATGTGGCTTTGTTGTACAGATAATATTCAGGAAGTGATTTGCTTTACAGAAGATGAAGTTTAATCATCGTTTTTGTTTCCCAAGATATTTAATAACAATGCTGACAATTACAATATGGAACGTACCATAATGCATGTGATCCTCCATTTTTTTGTGCCATTTGCTGTGGCTAAGACTGTTTGGCGGGAAAAATGGATTCGGCCGTTTTTGATTATGGCATTAACAATTGCTGTTGATTTGGATCACCTTTTGGCTGAACCAATTTTTGATCCAAATCGTTGTAGTATTGGCACACATCCCTTACATTCATGGCCTGCTATTGGTGTTTACCTGGCCTGTCTCCTCTCACCTCATTTAAGGATTGCAGCTTTAGGCCTGCTGATTCATATGGCATTAGATGGTACTGACTGTTTGTGGTTGTTCTGACTTTATCTGCCTTTTTTCTGATTCAAATTAAAATAATATTTAGGTTTTTTTAAAAAAATAATTTTTTAAAAAAAAGCTTGACAAGCTGGTAGCACTCCTTTAAAGTGAGTGCTAACAATTTTCAATTCCCAAATATCTGATGATAGTACATAGGACTTTAAGGTCTTAACTATTTGTCGAAAGGACTTAAATGCAGGCTGCATTCAGATGGGAGTTTTTAACAGTTTTATTTTTGATTAAGGTAAAAAATGGCTAAGAAATCTAAAA
>ERZ651768.1234-NODE-1234-length-18861-cov-2.721944_pt1 | contig 18861 bp, 12 predicted proteins | sample MGYA00514754_ERZ651768 | MGnify/ENA metagenome assembly ERZ651768
AGATGAAAAGAGAAGAATTGAACAATTTCCTAACGAACTCGTGGGTTATTTAAGTGCTATGATCGATTCTCAACTTACACCGCGGGCTATCGTTAACCGCGACTCACTTCGGAACGCGATGATAGTTTCTATGGCCATAGGAGGCTCAACAAATGTTCTTCTTCATAGCCCCGAAATAGCGAGGGCAGCTGGTTTTTGTAATTTTTCTGAAGAAATCATGTCGCCAGAAGAATTCAATCACTTGTCCCAGCATGTAGTGCCTGTTCTAGTTGACGCAAGGCCCTTCGGAAATTACTCGATGGTTGATATTGATGAAAAGGGCGGAGTTCAAGTTATCGTGAAGGAATTGTTAGACGCTGGTTTGTTAAATGGTGAAATGCTGACCTGCACTGGCGAAACCCTTGCTCAACAGGTTGAGCGCCTAAATCCGCCTGCACCAGATGGTGTAGTGATTTATTCAGTAAAAGATCCCTACAAACCGACAGGTGGATTAAGGGTGCTCGGAGGTAATCTCTCACCAGAATTTAGTGCGGTGCTGAAACTTGCTGGCGTCGAGGGTGGGTTAGAAAATAATATATTTGTCGGAAAGGCGCGGGTTTTTGACGGCGAGAATGGCCTGTTATATTCGCTAGAAAACGAACCTAATATATTCAAGAATCACGACATAATAATTGTTCGCTACGAAGGACCAAGTGGCGCACCAGGCATGCCCGAAATGCTTGATTCTACTTCCAGAATTACAACTCTTTGTCGAGATCAGGGAATTGTCGTAGGCCTTATGACGGATGGTAGATTTTCTGGTGGTTCGGTTGGGCTCGTTGTTGGACATGTCGGCCCAGAGGCAGCTTTAGGCGGAGAAATTGCATTGATAGAAGATGGTGACGAAATTGTGATTGATCTTAATATTAATGAAATCAACTGCACCGAACTAACTGATAGAGCAACATTAAATAAAAGAAAATCGGCATGGGAAAAAGTTGTGGAAGACAACAATGGAATACACCCCTCTGTTGGTAAAGTGGACACTAGACTGCTCAACCGCATGCGGCGTTCAGCCGTATCTGCAAAATTCGGTGGTGGAATGCATCCGGATAGGAAGCTTTGGGTCAGTGATCCTCGTGACCCGGTAGAGACGTCTTTTACCCCGTCAAATAAGTACCGACCAGGTACCGGAACAGCTTTCTAGTTTTTGTTTGGATCTCCACGTCCCTGCTTAGCACGGGGTAAACAACAATAACGAAAATTTAGCACTCTGGCGCGATCTAAAGGCTACATACGCTCAATTGTTTCGAAGGTTGGCGGCGATGATTTCACGCCACTTCAATTAGTCGCCACAATGGAGATTATCCCTTTATGCTCCAGATTTTATAACTTACCAAGATTTCCTTTTGTCATCTCATTTAACGTCTCTTGCAGTTTTTTAAGACGCTTTTCCAGGTCTTTATCAAGTTTTGCTAATTGATTATCGAAGTTTAATACGCGCTGAATGTGATATTGGCGCCGCCCTCTTTTGAAGTAGTGGTCAATCCTTCGAAAGCCCCATATCGCCAAAACTGAAACCAACACGCCACCCGCAATTATAAGAATGAAAGCGGCCGTTTGCCGGTCCGTCGCCGCATCTGCAGCTAAGATCGTTCCCCATATACCAATGGTTAAGAGCGAAGCCGCACCAACTGAAATGCTGCGAGTGAAGAAACGTTGATCGCTGCTTAGGTATTTTTCCGCATCTCGTATAGCATTAGCGACCTCCAGCACCGCCATTTCTTGCCATTTTCTAAAGTTAATTCCACCGTCTTCAGTTCGTCCTTCTCTGATAAAATTTTCAAGACGCCTAACAATCAAATCAGCGCGTTCATGAGGCGTCGGATTTTTTTGTTGTGAAACTTTGGTATCTTCGTGGGCATTCAATTCCTGTTCCTGGTGAGACGAGGATCCATCAATACCGTCGATTTGTTGTTTTGGTTTCATAATTTGATGTAGCTGTAACACGCGAAAGATTAAAAAGGTTTTACTTCTTTTGATAACCTCATGGGAAACAACGGATATCTATTTAAATTCTCATTTAAACGAATTCCTGGGGAAAGCTCTTTATTTTCGACAACACTTACTTAGGACCACTCCTGTATCTCCGCTAAATTGGTATTGTATCTTGATGGCAAGGTAGGTTGCCAAGGTTTTTCTGAGCCATCTACTTTGACCACCCTACAAAGCAAGGCCCGAAGTTGATAGGTTCCCATAGCGGAACAATATGGAGGGTCCATGCTTGTAAGCGTATTGGCATTCGATCGCCAAATCCCATGATCGGGACTATCTTCTTCCGGAAACCACCACCCATGCTGAACGTGAACCACTCGAGGATCAATTCCTTCAAATATTTTTACTTTTTGACGGCATTTTCCCCGCTTTGTTTCAATGGAGACCCAGTCGCCGGTCACCACACCAAGATCGGCAGCGGTTTCCGGGTGCAACTCACACTCTGGCTCAGGCCGACCTTTTCGTAGCTTAGGTAGCTGGCGATATTCTGACTGAAAAAACATGGGAAGCCGAGCTCCAGTTATGAGAATAAATGGAAATTCGTGTGCCAATTCAGGGGTGCTGTAGGGACTTTCCGGAGGCTCTTCATAGTAGGGTAGAGGGTCGTAACCGAATTCCTGTAAACGGGTTGAGTAGAGTTCAATCTTCCTTGTGGGAGTATCAAACCCGTTTTCTTTGTATTTTTGCCACTTGAATTCAGGTTCATAAAAACCCATTTGTTTTAATTCTTCCCAACCGAAGTCAAGCTTGCTTCTCAACATGCCATCGTAGATTTCCTGGGGGCTTTCCTGACCATGCTCTGTGCCGAGACGACGACAAATTTCCACCATAATATCTTCATCTTGTTTACACTCTGCGTATTGGAATGTCTTCTGCTGGGCCATAATAACGTTCTGTCCGTAAAATGGCACCGCCGGTAAGGCGTCAACTTCTGCCCAGGTAGCAACCGGCAATATAAGGTCTGCTATTTCCGCTGTTGGTGTCATGTAAAGTTCAGCAACAACTAAATAGTCGAGAGCCATGAGCGTTTCGAAAACCGTTTTGACATCACCATAGGTGGAAAGCGCGTTATTACCAAAGATGAAACCGGTTCTAACTGGGTAGGGTTCACCAGTCCGGATTGCATTAAAAATTGTAGGGATATGAGCCGACGGTAATTGCGCAAGCTCCCCACTTAGGACTTTAAAGTCGTCATATCCCAGCCGTTTCTTTTGTTGATCCATAGGCATCTTATCAAAAAGTTGCGGAAATGGTGGCAGAGGTAGCATGCCAAACGACCAACTCCCCGGCTGATCAATATTGCCGGTAATAGATGGCAAACACAAAAGGGCTCGGACGGTTTGGAAACAGGCTGGCGTGTGCTCAATAGCACAGCCCCATTCCATCATGGAAGGTTTAATCTCGGCAAATAGGCGTGCAGCCTTCCTAATTTTTTCAGCGGTTACCCACGTGATCGGCTCAGCCCATTCCGGGGTATAAACTTTAACTCGTTCAGCAAGGTCCTCGAAACCATGACACCATTTTTCTACAAATTCTTTGTCTTCGAGTTCCTCTCCAATGATCACGTTGAGCATGGCCAGTGCCAATGCATCATCGGTACCCGGACGAAGCTGCAACCAGATATCAGCTCGTTTAGCTAGCCAAGTTTCGCGGGGATCTACGACAATAGTCGCAGGTTTACGGGCAAGCGCCTCTTTAACGCCAAATCCTAACTCACCGTCAGGTCCCGTGTAGATGGGATTATGCCCCCAAAACGTAATCAGTTCCGGGTAGATTTCATTGGTATAAGTACAAATGGGAAGCTGACCCATGGTGATAATACTGCCATGCACGCGCGGACGGAAGCATTGCGCCGTGCCTGGTTCGCACCAATTCGGTGTCCCGATAGCATTGGCAAAGCGGGAAACAAAGGGAAAGTGGTGCCGCCCCGTACCAGTGCCAACCCAAACGGATTCGGCACCGTCTTTCTCCGTAGCTTGCCTAATTTTGTTCACCATCTCATCGTAGGCTTCATCCCAGGAGACACGTTTCCACCTACCCTCACCCCGAGCCCCAACACGACGCATCGGGTACTTGAGGCGGCGAGGGTTATAAATCTGCTCGAGACTTGCAGCTCCCAGCGGGCAGAGTTTTCCCTTATTCATTGGATTGGAAGGATCACCCTCTATTTTTGTGATATTACGGTCATCGACATGGATCAAGACACCGCAACCTCCATGACACATGCGGCAGGCGCTTTTGTAACTCCTGGGTTCTTGTTCAGCTACATCATCGTTGGAGTTTACAAATTTATCCATCTATGGGGGCTCCTGGACATCCAAGGTTACAAATTAGTTTGCTGCATTATTGAGGCATTCACAGACATATCAGTATAATAATAGCTAAAATTATAAAGACAAAACACTGGAAGATTAATCTTAGAAATTTCCATTCTAGAAATCCCCAACGTAATTATCACCATTCGGTGTTCCAAATAATTACCGCACCAAACCTAATAAATAGTCCCTCTTTGTTAGTCTTTTTTTACCGTCATTAATGTCCCAAATAGTGTTAAAAACTGAAAATTCAATTTTATCAATAAATTAAAAAAAATCCTACTCCTTCGTCTATTTGCTTCTTTCTATTGAGATTATTGTTAATAGTGTGGTACGGATTACTCCCACGGGATAATTAATAGAAGAATATACCTGTAAGTATGTACACCAACTTCAATTGGAGGACTTTATGAGAAATAAGATCACATCTGTAATTGCTGCTTTAGGAACAGCTGCAATTATGTCGGCAACTGCCAATGCAGGCACGCTCGACGATGTAAAAAAACGTGGCGCACTACGTTGTGTCGTAAGCACCGGCATCGCTGGCTTCGCTTATCCAGACAAGAGTGGCGTTTGGAAGGGCTTTGATGTCGATTTCTGCCGTGCAACTGCTGCAGCTGTTCTAGGCGACGCAAAAAAGATTAAAGCTGTCACGTCAACAGGTAAGACCCGCTTTACCAAGCTCAATTCAGGCGAAGGTGATGTGCTTTGGCGTAACACCACCATCACATTCTCGCGTGATGTCGGCGTGAAGCTCCGTTTCCATGGTGTAAACTATTATGACGGCCAAGGCTTCATGGTAAATAAAAAGCTTGGCGTTAAAAGTGCTAAAGAACTTGGCGGTGCCTCGGTCTGTATCCAGACGGGAACAACTACTGAGTTAAATCTGGCTGATTATTTCCATGAGCATGGCATGAAATATGAAGCTGTGACAATTGAAACTAACGATGAAGCCAGGCAAAACTACATGTCCGGGCGGTGCGACGTTTATACGACAGACGCATCAGGTCTAGCCGCAACCCGGTCGACATTTCCAGATGCACAAAATCATGTGATTCTACCTGAAATTATCTCAAAAGAACCCTTGGGTCCGGCCACCCGTCACGGTGACGATCAGTGGTCTGATATTGTAACTTGGGTATACTATGCGACAGTTACGGCCGAAGAATTAGGCGTGACGTCTGCTAACGTCGATAAGATGAAAAGCTCCAAAAACCCAGAAATCTTGAGAATGCTGGGTGTTGAAGGTAACCAAGGCGAAGAACTTGGTCTCAGCAAAGACTGGGCTTATCAGATCATTAAGCAGGTTGGTAACTACGGCGAAATTTTTGAACGCAATATTGGTAAAAAGACACCAATTGGCCTTGCCCGCGGTCTGAACGCACTCTGGACCAAAGGTGGGTTACAGTACTCGCCTCCATTTCGTTGATCGATTACTGATTCTAGTGAATCTAAAGCGTGCTGGTTTCCATTTGGGACCCAGCACGTTTCTTTTTTGTTATAGATTTAGATATTTACCGTAGTTTTACTGAAGTTTTTTCTGGGGTATTTATGTCCCCCGGCTTCGGCGAAATGGCTTGAATTGATTAGGGTACCAGTCGTTGTTTGAAGGTCTTCCATATCACCCATTTAGGCAAGACGCATTTGAAAAGGGACATTTTGCGCTATGGCCGTAATTTCTGAGACAATCCCTGGCACACGTAACTCATTAACGAGACTTTGGAATAACCAACAGGCTCGATCCGTTATTATTCAGATATTAACGATAGCGATCGTATTTGCCCTACTCGCGTTAATTCTCCGAAATGTCGTTAACAACCTTGAGGCAATAGGGAAGGAATTTAGTTTTAAGTTTCTACTGTCCCCGGCTGCATACGATATAACGTTTTCTCCATTTATCGAGTACTCTTCTAGGTCTACCCATTTGCGAGCTGCTGTGGTTGGTATCCTTAATACTTTATTGGTCGCCGCATGTGGCATTGTCCTGGCTACTGTGATGGGTTTTCTTATGGGGATATTACGCCTCTCTAGAAATTGGCTAGTAAACCGAATGGTTTATTGTTTTCTGGAATTCACACGAAATGTCCCCGTTCTTCTGCATATCCTTTTCCTTCACGGGATTATTGTTACCCAGCTTAACCCCCCACGCCAGGCGATGAATTTAGCAGATACTTTCTTTCTTTCGAATAGGGGCTTCTATATACCGCTACCCGTTTGGGAACCGATTGCATGGATTATAGCAGTAGTATTTATAGTCTCTGTCACGTTTGTTTTCTTTTTTAGACGCTGGGCTAAAAAGGTTCAGGATGAAACAGGCCGGGTTTACCCTATTATCTGGATATCCACTGGGGTCATCGTAGGCGCGACAGCCGTCGCCTTCTTTGCCACGGGAATGCCGCTTTCATGGAGTATTCACGAATTAAGAGGATTTAATTTCAAGGGTGGACTAGCTATTAAACCGGAATTCATCGCGCTGTGGCTAGCGCTTTCCTATTATACGTCGTGTTTTATAGCGGAGATCGTCCGTGCGGGCATCCTTGCAGTCAGCTATGGACAGACTGAAGCTGCCGCCGCCCTTGGACTGACCCGCAACAGGACGTTACAACTGATTGTCATTCCGCAGGCCATTCGGGTCATCGTTCCGCCCCTAGCGAGCCAGTACCTCAATATCACTAAGAATTCCTCTTTAGCAATTGCCATCGGTTACATGGATGTTGTTGCGACGGTCGGCGGTATCACCCTTATGCAAACCGGCAAAGAAATGGAAACTATGATTATTGTTCTCCTGACATATCTCGTTATTTCTTTAGTGATTTCTGGATTCATGAACTGGTTTAACAAAAAGACAGCACTGGTGGAGCGATGAACCATGGCTGAAGTTACTAGGACTTACAAAGTGGGCCAGCATCCGGACCTGCCTCCACCGCGCAGCGAAGTCGGCGTTATCGGATGGGTCAAATATAACCTCCTGTCTACGCCTTTTAACGTGATAATGACGTTGTTAGCACTCTGGTTCCTTTGGTCGATAATTCCACCGCTTTTTGAGTGGGCAGTTCTGGATTCTGTTTGGACCGCAGAGTCCAGGAAAGCATGCTGGGCAAAGATGGAGGTTCCGGAGGGGGCCGCATGCTGGGCCTTTATTAAAGATCGCATTGGCCTTTATATTTACGGTTTTTATCCTGCTGAATTGCGCTGGCGTGTGAACCTGTCATTTGTGCTTTTGGTATTAGCTATCGTATCCGTACTCTATGAGAATATGCCTGGTCGAAAGTACGGCCTCTGGTACGCGGTAGCTTTTCCTTTTATTACCGGATGGCTTTTGGTCGGAGGTCTCGGTCTAACCCACGTCGATACAGACCAGTTCGGTGGGATCATGCTTACTTTCATCATCGGAATTACCGGGATTTCATTTTCCCTTCCCATTGGAATACTTCTCGCTCTCGGGCGACGCTCAAAGTTACCGGTTATAAGAGTACTCTGTGTCTTAATTATCGAGTTCATCCGGGGCGTCCCTCTAATAGCATTGCTATTTATCGCCTCAACAATGCTCAACTACTTCCTGCCCCCTGGTACGGTATTCGACCTGCTAATTCGAGTTCTGATCATGGTAATATTGTTTCAATCGGCCTACATTGCCGAGGTCATTCGTGGCGGTTTACAGGGAATCCCTAACGGTCAATACGAAGCTGCTGATTCCCTTGGTCTCACTTACGCGAAAGCTCATTTACTGATCATTCTGCCCCAGGCACTCAAAATTTCAATCCCTGGGATCGTCAATACCTTTATTGGACTTTACAAGGACACAACTCTCGTCTTGATCATTGGAATGCTCGATCCCTTAGGTGTCGGACGGGCATCCCTGGCCGATGCCGAGTGGGCAGGATTGGCGCGTGAAGTCTACATTTTTGTTGCGGTGTTCTTCTTTATCTGCTGTTTCAGTATGTCGCGATATTCTTTATGGCTGGAGAAACGGTTAAGTACAGAGAATTAAGGATTTATCATGATTGAAAAACTTAAACCAGAACCCGCAATTCAATCGTCAAAGGATGCATCTAAGGTAATTATTGAAATCACCGGTATGCACAAATGGTTTGGTGCGTTCCATGTACTTAAGAATATCAATCTGGCGGTTAACACCGGGGAACGTATCGTCATTTGTGGCCCATCAGGATCGGGTAAATCCACTCTAATTCGTTGTATCAACCGCCTTGAAGAACACCAGGAGGGCACAATTGTTGTCGACGACGTCGAACTGACTGGAGATCTTAAGAATATCGAAATCATCCGATCTGAAGTCGGGATAGTTTTCCAGCAGTTTAACCTATTCCCTCATCTTACAGTCCTGGAAAATTGTTCTCTAGCACCCATTTGGGTGCGAAATATGGCTAAGGCAGAAGCCGAAGACTTGGCGCTCAAATATTTGGAGAGAGTGCAAATCCCTGAACAGGCCAAGAAATATCCAGGCCAACTTTCTGGCGGTCAACAGCAACGCGTTGCCATAGCACGATCTCTCTGTATGAACCCCAAGATTATGCTGTTTGACGAACCAACATCAGCCCTAGACCCTGAAATGATCAAGGAAGTTCTCGACGTGATGGTTGAACTTGCGGAAACAGGTATGACTATGCTGGTTGTGACGCACGAAATGGGATTTGCCACCGCGGTTGCAGACCGGGTCATTTTTATGGATGAAGGTGAAATTATAGAACAGAAACCGCCAAACGAATTCTTCCATAATCCAGAACACGACCGAACCAAATTGTTCCTTAGCCAAATACTGGCACATTGATGGATTTTAATCTTTAATAAGGACTGGCGAACAGAAATTTAACACAGTTATCAGCCGATATTTATTTAATGACTGAAGAAAGCCGTTCAAGAGCTTCCGCTAACTTAACTTTTTTCTCAAACGCAGTGGTTTTTCTTTCTCTTTGAATTTCAATTACCTCAGCGGGCGCTTTTGAAAGAAATCCCTTATCCGACAATTTCTTGTCAAATTTTAAAATCTCCGTATCAAGCAAAGATATTTCTTTATTGAGACGGGCGCGTTCCAAGTCTAAATCGATGACGTCTGAAACTGGGAGAATAATTGTCGACCCACCTAATACAGCCTGTATTGAGCCCTTGGGAACGTCACCATCAGAAAAGGAAAGATCCGAAACACGCGCCAACCTTTTGATGATTGCCATATGGCTGGCACATGCTGCTACTACAGTATCATCGGCATTTAGAACTATCAATGGGATTTGGGCGCCAGGCGGTACGTTCATTTCTACTCGCAAAGATCGAACTTCCGAAACCAAATCGACAACCCAGTCCATTTCAATATTAACGTTTGAGACTATTTGACCGTCAAACTCCGGCCAGTCTGCTTTTATGAGCTTACCATCTCTGTCAAACCCAAGTTTTTCCCATAACTCCTCAGATACAAAGGGCATAAAAGGCTGCAAAAGTTTAAGAACTTGGTACAGCACCCAAGCTGCCGTAGCTCTCGTTTCTAAGATTATATGTTCTTCATCACCAAGAAGGATGGGCTTAGAAAATTCAACATACCAATCGCAAAATGTTCCCCAAGTGAACTGGTATATAGCACCTGCAGCCTCGTTAAACTTATAGTCTTTGATACCACGTTCAACTTGGAAGGCAGCATCCACCACTTTACCAACGATCCACTGATTTATTGGTTGTTCGCATGCAAAGGGGTCAAATTTTAGGTCAAATTGACATTCATTCAATTCGCAAAATCGTGCCACGTTCCATAATTTTGTAGTGAAATTCCTATAGCCCTCGACCCTATTCTCCGAAAGTTTAATATCCCGACCCTGTGTGGCAAGAGCTGCTAAAGTCATCCGTAAGGCGTCTGCACCATATTTGTCGATTAACTCCAGGGGATCGATGACGTTTCCTTTAGATTTAGACATTTTTTGCCCGTGCTCATCTCTAACCAATGCGTGGATATACACTGTACGAAAAGGCACATCTTCCATGAAATGCAAACCCATCATCATCATCCTCGCCACCCAGAAGAAGATTATATCGAAGCCGGTAACCAGGACGTCGGTGGGATAATGCTTCATTAGCTCTTTCGTGCTTTCCGGCCAACCCAGAGTAGAAAACGGCCAAAGTGCAGAAGAAAACCAGGTATCCAGCACGTCTTCATCGCGGGTAAGTTCTTTTTTCTCGCCATAGTGCCTTTCCGCTGCCAAATAAGCATCTTCTTCGTTTAGTTCGACAAAGATATGACCATCTGGGCCAAACCACGCTGGAATTTGATGTCCCCACCAAATTTGCCGTGAGATACACCATGGCTGAATATTACGCATCCAATCAAAATAAGTCTTTTCCCACTGTTTGGGCACAAACTTGGTGCGACCCATCTGAACTGCTTCAATAGCAGGTTTAGCAAGAGATTTGGCATCTACGAACCATTGGTCCGTCAGCCAGGGCTCAATAACTACACCAGAGCGGTCACCATATGGCACCGTCATTTCATTATCTTCTATTTTTTCTAAAAGCCCTAAAGAGCTCATATCTGCGATTATTTTTTTTCTAGCCTCAAACCGATCCATACCTCGGTATACTTTTGGTACGGTTTCATTCAGGCACGCATTCCGATCAAAGATGTTTATCATTTCAAGACCGTTTCGACGACCAACTTCAAAATCGTTAAAGTCATGCGCGGGTGTAATTTTAACGGCACCACTACCTTTTTCTGGGTCAGAGTATTCATCCGCAATGATAGGAATAAGGCGATCCGTTAGTGGTAGACGACACACCTTTCCAACCAAATGTTTATAGCGGTCATCGTCAGGATGAACTGCAACTGCGGTGTCACCCAGCATAGTTTCTGGTCGCGTGGTGGCCACAGTTATAAAATCATTTTTTGAGTTCTCGATTGGATATTTAAAATACCATAGTTGTCCAGCCGTCTCGCGTTGCTCAACTTCCAGGTCTGAAATTGCGGTGTGTAATTTTGGATCCCAATTGACAAGGCGTTTATCACGATAAATAAGGCCCTCTTGGTAAAGCTGCACGAATACTTTTAATACTGCGGACGACAACCCCTCATCCATTGTAAAACGCTCACGCGACCAATCACAGGAAGCTCCAAGGCTTCGCAACTGTTCGGTAATCGTGCCACCAGATTCTTTACGCCATTTCCAGATCCTCTCAATAAATGCTTCACGCCCCAGGTCATGGCGTGTTTTTCCCTCTGTCTCAAGTTGGCGTTCCACTACCATCTGGGTAGCAATTCCAGCATGGTCAGTTCCCGGTTGCCAAAGGGCATCGTCACCTTTCATTCGGCGATAACGAATAAGAATGTCTTGAAGCGTATTGTTCAGAGCATGCCCCATGTGGAGACTTCCCGTAACATTCGGCGGGGGAATAACGATAGTATAAGGATCAGATTCCTGCCTATCCCCGCTGGTAAAAGCTCCACTTTCTTCCCAGGCAAGGTATCGTCTTTTTTCTACTTCAGCGGGCAGGTAAAGTTTGTCCAGCATTGCTGAACGTTCCTTTCAACAATTAACGTGCAAAACAGCCAAGGATGGATCAGTCGCGAGGCCGCGCACCATATCACGGAAATGGTTAGTGTAAATGGGGAAAAAGCCTGGCGAAAATTAAGGACTAAAGGTCGAGGCGCTCTGCACGGTTAACCATATGATCAATTTCTTTTTTCACAAGGCGTTCTATTAAATAAGGTAAATTTTCATCAAGCCATTCCTTAAGAAGTGGCCGAAGTATTTCCCTAATAAGACCTTCAAGTGTCATATCTCGACTACCAATAGCAATGTCACGTCGATTAAGAAGTGCTTTTGCTAATTCCTGCAAAGGATCAGTCGAAGCCGTTTGCGTAGACCCAGATAAAATCGGTGCCCCCGCATCCACATCGGATGGAGAAGGTGCTATCATCTGTTGCGTTAGTTCAAGAATTTCATCCACATCCTCTTCGAAACCTGGCTCGGCCGAGACGACGTCAGTTTCAACTTTAGGCTCCTGCATCACCTGTGCAACAACATCCGGTTCTGGTTCTGGTTCTGGTTCTGGTTCTGGTTCTGGTTCTGGCTCTGGTTCTGGCTCTGGCTCTGGTTCCTCATTTCCATTTTCTCTCGTTGCTAATTCTTCATCAGAGCCCTGCTCGGGCATTGAATCAGATGCTTGATCAGTGTTTGGGGCGTCCTGCCCTTCTGCGCTTTTCCCATCATCTGACAAAATCTCACGAATGGACCCTAAGATTTCATCCATAGAGGGTTCTTCTGCCTGCTCTTGAGGTTCAATTTCTTGTTGAGGTTCGTTTTCTTCTGCCATCAGCCGACCATCCGGTTTAATAATAGTACCTAGATCCCTAACAAACCCTTACGGTTGATTAACTTCATACCCAAAGCGAATTGGGCCCTGGCAGTGGATTTTATTATTGTGAAACTGGTTTCACCGTCTCACTATATTCAAGCAATTTACTTATCCAAATTAATTAGGTTCAATTATTCAGTATCAAAAATTTTATCGCGAACCTTATTATAATAACTAGTTGGGTCAAATAATGTAACCGGCAATTCCAAATTCTTAGCAGTCAACTGGCCCGTTGCTTCCTTCAATTGGAAACTTGCTACAACCTCATCACGCTGTGCCCCCACAAGGCTTACCCTCGCATCAAGTAGTTCCTGTTCCGCATCTAAAACGTCTAGAACCGTTCTGGATCCAACTGAGGCTTCCCTTTGGACGCCTTCCAAGGCTATTTCAGCAGCAAGTATTTGGGCTTTGAAAGATTTAATTTGTGCTCGCGCAGACTTTAAAGACTCCCAAGCATTCTCGACATTCTCCAAAACAGTCCGGCGCGTGTTTTCCAAATCAATCTTGCTTTTACCAGCGTCAATTTTTGCTTTTCGCAAACCTGAAATGACTGTCCCTTTCTGGTAAAGAGGAACTGTTAAATCAAGCCTAACTTCACCGGTGCTTACCTGACTATCATTATTTACTGACTCCCAATCCCGTTTTAAGGTTCCAACTATATTCAGCGTTGGGTAAAGCTCACCCCTTTTTACTTTAACATTTTCTTGGGCCGTCCTCGAAGTCAAATTTGCAGATATGATGTCTGGGTGTTCTTTTCCCGCCAACTCCTTTGCTTCTCCTAAATTTTTTGGTAAGTCAGATAACGCCTTAGGTGTTATTAACTTCCCGGGAGCCTCTCCAATTACATTTACGTAGCTCGCCTTGGAAATCTTAAGATCCCCTTGCGACTTCAAGCGTGCCGCCGTCGTCCCAGCTAGTCTCGCCTCCGCCTGGCTAACATCCGTTCGTGTTATTTCTCCCACACGAAATCTATCAACAGTCGCTTCCAACTGACGGCGTAACACTTCCTCATTCCTGACATTAAGATCCAAAACTGCCTGGTTCTCCATAACAGTCAAAAACTTTGTAGCAGCATTTAAAAGAAGATCTTGTTCTGCACCTATCAAGGCTGCTCGCTTAGATAGGACGTTGTTTTCCGCTTGATTAACCTCAGCAACAGTCCGGAACCCCCTGAATAGCGGCTGTGTGACGAGTAATTGGACGTTGCGCGCTGAGCGTATTTGGTCCTTCTCACCCTCCGTCAGGCGCGTATTATTGCGATTAAACTCGCGTTCAATATCACCCGACAACTCAACATTCGGCCGCCAATTACCCAATGCTGCTGGCACGCCCTCGTCAACAGACTTAAGGTCGGCACGCTGAGCAAGCAATCCAGGATTGGTTGAATAAGCGCTGGCCAACGCCTCAGCAAGAGTTTGGGAATTAGCCGGCTGGAATAACCATGAGGTATGTACGCAAAATAAACCTGCTAACACCCAATTGGTAGGAAGTCTCTTTTTCATTACACTTTTCCTAAGCGCTTAATCCACTAGCATGCCTTAATGAGACGGCACTCACATACCATGTTATAGAACTTCTAAGGGTCCCAGTCACCAGGTTCATTACCTATTTAGATTACATTATAACTACTGTTTCCACGATCCAATAAACTACCTACAGTCCCAAGTATTGTGGGTCAGTATGATAATAGATACTATATAATGACTTTTATATAGGTCAATAGCCGAGTTCATTTAGCTTTCAATAACCTCATAAAAACAGTTCTTTAGCACTCTCAAAAGGCAAAGGATGGGGGAAGCTCAAAACCAGGAAGGATTGGAGTCCAAGCATCAAATATTTCTTCGGTCGAAATTGAACCACCAAATTTAGTCATTAGAACACCCTTTCCAAGAGAATCGTGCTTATTAACAACCGTAACCAGGCGCCCACCATCAATGAGCTGAGCAAGAATGCTTTCTGGTACTTTGGCAACCGAACCAGAAAGTACTATAGCATTATATGGATGCTGCTTTTTGTAACCTTCTGCTAATGGACTAGTCATAATAGCTGCGTTATCGACCCCAAGCTCAACCATATTATTTGTTGCTTGCTTTGCTAAGGCCTCATCCTCTTCTATCGCAACGACGGTATTTGCTATGCTAGCCAGAATGGCCGTGGAATAACCTGTTCCGCAACCAATCTCTAATACCACATCATCAGGCCTGATTTTTGCTGACTGCAGGAGTAGCGCCAAAACCATCGGCTGGAGCAGATAGCGTCCTTCAGTGATCATCAGTTTTTCATCTACATATGCTAAAGTAGCGAGGTTATCCGGTACAAATACCTCCCGGGGAATTTTCCCAAATGCATTAATAATTCCCTGATGAGTGACGCGGTTAACTCGAATCTGATTTTCAACCATGTTGTGCCGCGCAGCGGAATAATCCATATTATTTTCTATTCTCTAAAAATTTACAACAAAAGACGTTCAGCCATAACGAAAAATTTTACCAGATTTTATGACCTTATAACAGTATCGAGTCCAACAAATTTGGAAAAGCTAATTTTAGTAATACAATCATCATAATATCGACTATCGTTGTCTTATCATTACTATTGGCCGGGTGGCATAGTAACCTTACTATAATTTCATAACAGATAGCTTGACCGAAAAAACACCACAGACTAGATTTTGGCAACGGTTAGCTAAAGATGGAATTTAGGTTAGCTCTGTTGCCCTATTTGGGATCTCCCTGGAGAGTATTTATTGTGACCGATAGGTGAACTGACGCGATTAATGGGGCGCGGTGGCGGAGTGGCTACGCAGCGGCCTGCAAAGCCGTGGACCCCGGTTCGAATCCGGGCCGCGCCTCCACCTCTAAATTAGAGGATTGATTTTATTATATTTTATCTCTCTGGGGCACGCCATCTTGCCAGGTGCTTTGTTATCGGCTTGGCTTAAATGGTCGCATACCAATGGAAAATATTATAGAAGCGGGCAGCAACAGTGAATTACTGTTAAAAGAAGAGGTTACAAATTGGTTAGATAATGGCATTGGCCAATAGGATGGTGGAAATGATATGATGGCAAGGGTACGCTATATTTACACCTACACCGTGGTTGCTATTTTAAGACATGTTCATTTGTAAGATACACGGATGCGGGTTGTCCAGACAACGAATTTGTGTCAATTACACCCTTTAGAACGAGTAAGAACATATAGATTTATACAACGGTAATTTAAAAAATATAAGAGTTAGACGTAACCAGTTTAAATTTTGCAATTAGAGCCCTAACCCAATGTAGTCCAAGCAACGTTTAAGGTGAGATAGGTATATGAATACCTCAATTCGTAATGGGGCGCATCCCGTCTCCGTAATTTATCCGGCGTAGCTCAACGGCAGAGCGATCGGCTGTTAACCGATAGGTTGTAGGTTCGAATCCTACCGCCGGAGCCAAACTCCATGTGTTCAGAAATATCTTATTTAATTATCTTTGGGTAAAATCCCCTCCGGCATCTGTGTCTAAATCTTGAAATAACCGAATGTTGGTAACTTATTCTTCAATTAGTATGGCACATTAAAAGCTTACTTAGCGTGGACTTACCTAGACTTTCAAAACTCAGCAACAAAAAGATAACCAAAATCGAAGTTAAAATAATACGCTATTACTGGGTTTAATTTTGAAATTACCGCCGTACATGATAGTTTTGATATTGCTTCGGTGCATTGCCGTTAACGGTCTTGGCGTATTGATGAGTTTCGAAAATTGCAAATTAGTAAAATTCATAAAGTCTTAATATTAATTATGATTATTACGCTACCGGTCCTTCTTACCGAGAGAGCTACCGCGCAGCAAGTCAACACTTCTACGGCCGTACTTTCTGAACGCCTCTTAAATGCTGTTGATAAACGTGACTTAACCACCGTAAAAGCTCTCCTGTCTAGTGACTCGGGTCGGTCTCTGGCAAGACTTCCCATCGGTTTAACAGCCGCCGGACGTGCAATAGAGAACAGTCACTATAATATTGCCCACTACATTCTAGCTGTCAGACATCAACAAATGAGATTTAAAACTAAAAAGATTCCAGAGGCAAAAAAGACGGAAAATCTGACGGTTAAAGGGGGGTTTATAAGCTCCAAGTCTCAATCGCCAGCACAGACACGTCAGAATTCATTACCGAATTTTTCTCACCTCAAAACTGGGGATCCGCTAAAAAAGAAATTGGTCTCAGTTGATAATGGACGTCAACCATCAAGAAATCTGCCATCGAATCGCCGTTCTAAAAGACAGTTATCCAATCAAGCCAACCCATTTGATCCTTTAAATATACCTTCTATAGGACTACCAACCGTTAAATAATTACCAAAGACTTAAGACACCAGTCTAACCCGAGCATAACTTTCACATCACCCAAGCCTAGAAACACCTCACCTTTAAAATCGCTTGCCAGAAACATAAGAAACCGTTGTATCAAATCACTATGGTTAAGCCTAAGCATAATGCAACTACTACGGGAAATTTATCTATCTGCAAAAGGTCTGGTTAAAAAAATAGCAAATAAATTCAACAATCTAGATTGTCACCTTGCGAGATGGGCTAGAACGGCTAAAATCTACGAAGGTGGATACCATTGGCTATCAATACCCAATCAACGCAAATAAGGCTAGAATCATAATTGTTAGCTCGAACACTTTGAACAGGCAGAAAGAATAAAGTTAGACAAATGAGACATATTTCAATAGATGGCAGTAGTATTTACCGATTTATTTGGTTGTCATTCTAAGACCATATATAAATGATTGAATATCATTTTTAGTAGAATGCTAACTAACTGTTGAACGATAGATAGTTGATGATGCAAACGAAGGTTCAAATTTTGGAAAGCGCGGATGACCCAGTAGAAGTTGCAGGGGCGGAAATCCGACATTTAAAAGAAACTATTGGCGTCCTAAGAGTGGAACTGGAGCAGTATAGTTTCAACCAACAAACCGCTGTCCAGCAGGCGGTCCAACGCTCCGCAGATGAGATCCAACAATTAAAATCCACGGCCACCAGTCTCAGAGATGAACTCGAGAGCCTCCGCTTCGAGAAGGACGCTGCTGTCCAGCAGGCGGTCCAACGCTCCGCAGATGAGATTGAGCAATTAAAAAGTACCGCATCTAACTTGCGTGAAGGCCTCGAAAGCCAAAGATTAGACTATGAAGCAATGCTTCAGCAGCAGGACAAAAATAATCTTGACGAAAAAATACACCTACAAAAAACGATAGAGAACCTTCGTTCGAAATTGGAGACAGAAAATGCCTGACGATTTAACCGCCAACGCCGCAAATAAACCGGACATTAAGTCGGGCCGAGGAAAACGCCCTACCAATTACAGTGACCTCACTCAAGTACTTGATCGGACAGAAATTAAGCTTCACCGGACTGAAATGTTATTATCAGTCACCCAGAAAATTGCGGGTTTAAGTAACCTTAGCGAAATTTTATGGACTTTAATTGAAATGACTACTACGGAGCTTGGCGCTGATCGAGGTAGTCTGTTCTTGAACGATGCATTGACCGGAGAGTTATATTCGCGCGTCGCTCAAGGTGAATTAACTCGTGAAATTCGTATATTGAACACAACTGGTATAGCGGGCGCTATTTTTCAAAGCGGGGTCGGTGAAATCATTCACGACGCCTACACAGATGACCGCTTCAATGACAAGATCGATGAGCAAACGGGCTACGTTACCAAAAATATTGTATGTGCGCCGGTTCGAACCGTCCGCGGTGATATTATTGGTGTTGTCCAAATATTGAATAAGAAAAAGGGTCGATTTACGAAAGAGGATCTGGAGATTGTTGAAGCCATCACTCTACAAGCAGCCGTCTCCTTGCAAAACGCACAGGGTGTGGAGGAGATGGATAAAACCCGCGAAAAGGAGATGGAATTTCTTGATATTGTCTCTGATGTAACTGCAGAGATAGATTTAGGATCCTTGCTACAGCGTGTCATGGTAGAGGCTACACGCATGTTAGATGCAGACAGGTCTACTCTCTTCCTTAATGATGAAAAAACTGACGAGTTATTCTCCCGTGTTGCCATGGGAGAAGGAATTGGTGAAATAAGATTGCCTAATACGGTTGGAATTGCGGGCGCAGTGTTCCAGTCTCAGGAAACCGTCAACATACCTT
>ERZ651768.1236-NODE-1236-length-18851-cov-10.069138_pt1 | contig 18851 bp, 19 predicted proteins | sample MGYA00514754_ERZ651768 | MGnify/ENA metagenome assembly ERZ651768
GGTGGTTGAGCAGAACGCCCAGCGGATGCTCGAGGTGGCCGATCGGGCCTATGTGATGCGCTCGGGCCAGATCGTGACCGAGGGCTCAGCCAATGAATTAGCTGATCGGGACGACCTCTTCGATACCTACTTGGGTCGCGCCGGGACACTCGCGTGATCGAAGTCGTCCAGCAGGTCGTCGACGGACTTGGTCGGGGTGGTATCTACGCACTAATTGCGCTGGGCATTGCTCTCATCTTTGGGGTGATGCACCTTGTCAACTTCGCCCACGGCGAGTTGATCACCGTTGGCGCCTACACCTCCTACTGGTTGTTCAACACGGACCTCGACTGGTGGCTGGTCGCCCCGATTGTTGTAGTGGTGGCGGTGTTGACCTCAGTGGTCATCGAATTCGTGGCCTTCCGCTGGGTGCGAGGTGCTTCCGACTTCACCATGTTGATGACCTCCTTCGGGGTGCACTTTGTGGTCCAAGCCCTGTTTGTTATGTACGTGTCGGCCAACTTCCGACAATTTCCACGACCCGGCTGGATCTTCAATACGGTCCGCGTTGGTGGAGTAAGTCTTGAGGTGTTCGACCTAGTCGTGGTGTCGGTCACATTGGCCAGCCTTCTTGCCGTGTACTGGCTTCTACAGCGCACTCTGTTCGGTATCAGCCTGCGGGCAGCCGCCGAGGATTTCGATGCTGCCCGATTGATGGGGATTCGCAGCAACCGGGTGATTCGTGGCGCGTTCGCCCTTTCCGGTCTGCTAGCCGGGGTAGCTGCAGTGTTCTGGCTGATGCGCAGCGGCCAGGCCAGCCCAACCGCAGGGCTCACCCCGATGCTCAAGGGTGTGCTGGCTGCGCTTATCGGGGGCCTGGGTAGTCTGAGTGGCGCCGTACTGGGCGGCATCGTCTTGGGTCTGGTCGAGGTGCTGCTGATCTCCCGGCTGCCCGGAGGGATCGCCGGGCTGACCGACGGAATCGTCTTCCTCCTTATTGCTCTCCTGTTTGTGTTCCGGCCTCAGGGTCTGATCACCGTTCGACACGCGGAGCGTGTTTGATGTCACGCGACCCCATTCGTCATCTGGCCGTTCCAGCGATCGGCAGCGCCCTGCTGTTTACGCTTCTCGTCGCCGGTGGGCTTCTCTATACCTCGTTTGGGGGACTGGCCCGCGAAGGGTTGGTCACCCAGATGTTCATCAACGCGATCATCGTCTTGGGTATCCAGATCTACGTCGGCAACACCGGCGTGCTTTCTATCGGCCACATCGGATTCGGTTCCATTGCTGGCTACGCCTTCGCAGTGTGCGCAATCTCGCCAAAGCGCAAGGGCGGCCAGATCCCCGACGCCCCGTGGAACCTGGCTGAGGTGGACCTTACGCCCCTCGAATCGGGAATGGTGGCCGTGGGGTTGACCGTGATCGTGGCCTTCGTGATTGGTCTAGGCCTAGCTCGTTCGGGGGCCCAGTCGGGGGCTGTGGCGGCCACGGTGATCACACTGGCGCTGCTGTTCGTCGTCCATGAGGTAGCCCGTAACTGGATCGACTTGACGAGGGGCGGTAAGACGGGGTTGTCGTTCAGCCCGTTGGGCAATGCCACACTGCAGGGACGCGGTTGGGTCTACATCCTCCTGGCGGGGTCGATCCTGGTGGCTCGACTATTCCGGGAGTCGCGCACCGGCCGTTTGGCCCAGGCCGCCCGGGAAGACGACCTCGCCGCCCGCTCCATGGGTATCAGCCCGCCGGTTCAACAGATGGTGGCCCTGGTGCTCTCGGTAGCCGTCGTCTCGGCGGGCTCGGCACTTCGGGTATTCGAGTTGGGAAGTATCAACCCGCGCCTTTTCTTTTTCGACTACACGCTGCTTACCCTCACCATGCTTATCGTGGGTGGTCGTAGCAGCGTCAGTGGTGCCCTGGCCGGTGTGGTCATCATCACGGCAGGGAGCGAACTGACCCGCCAGCTCTCAGGACCCAACGTAGAGGTGGCTGCTCTGGACTGGCTACTTCGGGAGGGGCTAACCGACATCTTCCTCGGCGGGGCGATGCTCGGATTCATGATTCTGCGGCCGTCCGGCCTGTTCGGCGACCTGGAGGTCGACCGTTGGTTGATGCGGTTCAGCCGACGTCGTGAAATCGAGCCAGATCGTCCGCCAGTAGGGGCGGTTAGTAAGGGAACTCTGACCGCACGGGGGGTGACCGTGGACTTCGGCGGGTTCCGGGCCCTCGATGGCGTGACCATCGAGGCCTCGACCGACGAGATAGTGGGCCTTATTGGGCCTAACGGTGCTGGGAAGACGACTCTTCTCAATGTGGTCACCGGTCTGGTGGTGCCGTCGTCGGGCAGTGTGGAGATGGGGTCGCAGGTCCTGGATGACACTCCGGCTCACGAGGTGGCCCGGGCTGGGGTGGTGCGCACTTTCCAGAACCTGCGGCTGTTCGGCGGGCTCACTGTCAGGGAGAACCTCGAGGCGTCGCGGCTAATAGCTCAGCGCCATCGGGCCGACCGTCCCCAACCGCCGGTCGCAGCACTAGTGGTACAGGCCGGCCTCTGGGAGTTGCGCGACCGCCGGGCCTCACAACTTGATTACGGCAACGCCCGGCGGTTGGAGTTGGCTCGGGCTGCGGCAGCTGCTCCCGACTTCCTGTTTCTCGATGAACCGACCAGCGGCATGGGCGACGCTGAGTCGGTGGCCATGATCGAACAAGTGCGGGCCATGGCGTCCATGGTCGGTGCCGGGGTAGTGGTAATTGACCACGACCTCAACTTCATCACCGGAATCTGTGACCGGATCTACGTCTTAGATCAGGGCCTGTTGATCGCGGCCGGTACCCCCGAGGAGGTGTCGACCGACCCGGTTGTTCAGGCGGCCTACCTCGGGGCGTCAGCACCGGCCAACCAGTGAGCGTTTGGGGGTCACGGTGACGGACGGAAAGGACCTGGACAGGCAGGCCGCTCTGGTCACCGGTGCCTCCAGTGGGATTGGGCGGGCCATCGCCACGACCTTGGCCACCGCCGGTGCCGACGTTGTGCTGGTGGCCCGACGAGCCGAGGAGTTGGACGTAGTGGCCGCCGAGATCGTCAGCCAGGGTGGTCGAGCCGCCACGGTTATCGCCGATCTCTCGGACCCAGAACAGGTAGACACAGTCGTGGATCGGGCTGTTGGGGTCTTCGGTCAACTCGACGTTGTGGTTAACGCAGCCGGTCGGGCCGACTGGGCTTCGGCGCTCGAGACTGATCAGGCGTCGTTCGACGCACACCTGACCCTTAACACCTGGGTGCCGCTACGTCTGGCACAACTGGCTCACCCCTATCTATCCGAGTCGGCCGACGGGGTGGTGGTCATGGTTGGCTCGGTCGACGCCGCGCGCCCATCTTCGGGCGCGGCGGCCTACGGAGCGTCCAAGGGGGCGATGAGTTCACTGACAGTGGTTCTGGCCAAGGAGTGGGCCAGTGACGGGATCCGGGTGGTTCAGGTCGACCCGGGCCTGGTGCGTACCCCAATGGCCGCGGAAGTCGTCGGAAAGGTCAACTCGGGGGAGCGCAAGATAAACCTGGTGGGCCGTGCCGGGGAGCCGACTGAGGTGGCCGCCTTGGTCCTCTACCTGGTTTCACCATCGGGTCGGTTCGCTACCGGCACATCATTCCGGTTAGACGGCGGTGCACTCGCCGCCGGCCCGTTCGACCTCTAATTGGCGTCCCCTCACCGGGCCAACCAGCCGCCGTCAACCGGGAGGTGGGCGCCGGTGATCCACGAAGCATCGTCAGACATCAGGAAGGCCACCGCGGCGGCGACGTCCTCGGGAAGGCCGACCCGGGGGACGAGCAGTCGTCCAGAGAGTTCCTCGAGCGTCTCCGGGGAGGTGATTACTTCCAGAGATACGAAGTCGGTAGCGATCGGGCCAGGCGCTACGGCGTTTACCCTTATGGCTGAACGGGCCAGTTCCACAGCGAGGGCCTTGGTGAGCATCTTGACCCCGCCCTTCGAGGCGTTGTAGTGGACCTGGCAGTATCCCCTCGACGACACGACCACCTCAGCTTCGATGGTGGAGATGTTGACCACTGACCCACCGCCAGCCGACGCGATGTCGCGGGCCACCTCCTGGGTGACCAGCCAGGTGCCCTTGAGGTTGACGTCGATCACCAAGTCCCATTCGTCTTCGGTCAACTCGTCGAGCGAGGCCATGGTGACCAGGCCGGCACAGTTCACCAGACCATCGATCTGGCCGTACTCGGCCACAGCATCGTCGGCTGCTTTCCGGATCGAGCCCCGATCGGTGACATCGACCACCCGGGTCATAGCCCGTCCGCCGGCGTCAGTGACCAGTGCGACGGTCTCGGCACCGCCGTCGGCGTCGACATCGGCCACCACGACTGCCGCCCCGCCGTCGGCCAGTCGAAGCGCCACCGCCCGGCCGATTCCCGAAGCGCCCCCGGTGACAAGGACAGTTTGCGGCCCGGTCACCTGGACGCCCGCTCCACCAGCCAACCGAAGCCGGGATCTGGATCCGGCATCATCTCCGGATGCCACTGGACGCCCAGTATGCGTCCATCGTCGGATTCGACGGCTTCCACGATCCCCTCACTGGATTGCCCGCCCTCCGACCAGCCCACAGCCTGTAAGCCGTTGCCCACTCGGTCGAGAGCCTGGTGGTGTAGCGAATTGACACCTATCTCGGGGCCGTAGAGCCGCGCGGCCATAGATCCTTCCTTGAGGCGAACCCGGTGGATGGCCTGGTCGCACGGTTGGTCATGGCGGGCGTGGTCGGCTACGTGCTGGTGCAGGGTCCCCCCGACGTGCACGTTGAGGACCTGGATACCCCGGCAAATACCTAACACCGGCATGTCGGCCACGGCGGCTAGGTCGAGCAGTGGGAACTCGCGGTCGTCACGTCCGTGCTCGACCACCCCGAGGTCAGGGTCGGGCTCGGCACCGTAGGCGGCGGGGTCGACGTCGGCTCCACCGGTAAGCACCAGGCCGTCAAGTCGTTCCAAGATCTCCGGGCTGCCGTCCCGGGTCAGGTGGACACCGATCCCCCCCGCCATCTCGACCTGCTTGGCGTAGCTGGCGAAGTAAAGGTCGAGGTCCAACCCAGCCATTGCTCTGGGCATACGGGCCACGTCACCGGCAGTCCGGCGTCGGCCGGTAATCCCGATCAGCGGGCGCTGACTCATTGCGTTTCCCACCGGCAGTTCAGTGAGGTAGGACCTCGGAACTCGAAGCCGTGCAAGGTAACCGGCTCGTCGTCCGCCAATCGCAGATCGGGGAGCCTCTCGAAGAGCCGGGATGTCCCGACCCGCACCACCTGGCGGCCCAGCCACTCACCGAGGCACCGGTGCTCGCCGAGAGCGAAGGCCGCGTGAGGGCCCTCATGCCGGTGCGGCTTGAAACTCTCAGGGTCACTCCAGTGATCCTCGTCAAGGTTGGCCGACCGGAGCACCCCGGCGACCAGCGAACCGGCTGGGATCTCCGTGCCGCCCACCGCGACCCTTTGGGTGGTCTGGCGAGTGATCGTCCCGACTGGTGTGTGGAGTCGGAACACCTCCTCCACACATCTTCTCCACAGCGGTGGGTCGGCGGTCAGTTCGTCGAGAAGGCCCGGAGTTTCCAAGACAATGGTGGCCACCAGACCGATCCCGTCGCGGGGTTCGTTGATGCCTCCGCTGATCATCAACCGGACGTTGTTGATGATCTCGTCCCGGGTAAGCGACCCGCCTTCAGGAATGGCGGCACAGAAAGCAGCAAGGGCCGCATCGTCGGGACGGGTCTCGAGTTCGTCGATTCGCCGGTCGAGCGCCGCTCCCAGTGACTCCCGGGCCTGGTCGCCGAGTGCAGTCAACTCAGGGTCGTTGGCGAAGTTGGCGATGTCCGAGCACAGGCCACGGCACCATTCCCAGACCTGCTCCCATCCGTGGGCGTCAAGGCCGAGCACCGTGGCCAGAGAGCCGGCGCTGAGTGGTTCCGCATAGGCGGTCATCAACTCGGCCTGGCCGTCGGCGGCGAATTCGTCGATAAGACGGTCGGCCATGGCGGCCAGCTCGTTGGCTACGAAGCGACCGGCTACGCCACCGGCTTGGAACGAGGGGAGCATGGCTTCCCGAGAGCGGGTCGCCTCCGGGGGATCCGCGGTGAGCATGTTCTGGCCCAGTGCCCGGCGCAGGAACGACGGTTCGGTAGCTGCGCTAAATAATTCGGGGTGATCCTCCATGAAGGCCACGTCATCCCAGCGGGTGACTAGCCACATTCCCAACTCGTCGATGAAGCACACTGGCTCCTCGGCCCGCAGTCGGGCCAGGATCGGTCCGGGGTCGCGCTCAAGGTCGACCAGGGAGATCGACGCTCCGAGGCTCACTGGCGTCGGCCCCCGTCGTGGGCCCTGCGGTCGTCGAGTTCGGTCACTGGTCTCAGGGGTTCAGAGGTAGGGGAGGTAGGTGGAGAGTTCCCAGTCAGTGACATGGTTGACGAACTTGTCCCATTCGTTCCGCTTGGCCACCAAAAATTGGGCGACCATCTCAGCGCCGATGGCCTCGACGAACGTTGTGTCGGCTTCGAGTGCGTCAAGTGCCGCACCGAGGTCGTCGGGTGCGTGGCCCTCGCAGTCCACGTTCTCCAACCCGTCGCCGGTTTCAGCTGGCGGGCATTCCATGCCATGAGACACACCCAGACGGGCCGCGGTGAGGACGGCCGCTACCGCGGCGTAGGGGTTCGCCGCTCCATCGGGCATCCGGTTTTCCATCCGGGTGGAGGCATCCCTCTCCGGGTTGACCCTCACGGTGGTGCAACGGTGGTCGTGGCCCCAGTTTCGCCAGTAGCCCGACAACTGGGCGGGCTTAAGTCGCTTGTAGGAGTTCACCGTTGGTGCGCACAGCGCAGCCATGGCCTCGAGGTAGTGGAGTTGTCCGGCGATGCAGTGACGCATCAGCTCCGAAAGCCCGTCGTCGCCATCGGGGTCGACGAGTGCGTTGGCTCCGTTGGCGTCGGACAAACTCAGGTTTACATGCAGCCCGTTGCCGCCCACGCCGTTGATCGGCCTCGGCATGAAGGTCATCAGGTGACCGTGCTCGGCGGCCACTTCCCGGGCCATGACCTTGAACAAGAATGCCTCGTCCACGGCAGCCATGGCGTCGTCGTACTCGAGGGTGAACTCGAACTGGCCGACGTCGAACTCACCGTTCACGGATTCGAGACGCATACCGACTCGGTCGGCGGTAGCCATCACCGCGTCGACGATCCCCACTGGGTCGCTGAACCGCCCGGTGCCGTAGACCATCGATCCTGGTGAGTCGTAGGGTCGCCAGCCTCCGGAGCCGTCGGGCTCCATGATGTAGGCCTCGTATTCAATGCCCACCTTTGGGGTGTAGCCCATCGATTCCCATGCGTCCACGGCCCGGCCCAGTACGGTGCGCGGAGCAATAGCTAGACGCTCCCCGTGGCGTTGCAGATCACCGACTACGACGCCTACTCCGTCCTCCCACCCGGGCCGGATGTCAGTCATATCGAAGGTGCACTCAAAGTCGGGCATGCCCTCGAGGAACATCGACCCTGGAGCAGGCACCATCTCGCGGTCGTAGCCGAGGGCGAACAGGGTGAGGCACTGGCGAGTACCGCGATCGGCTAATCGGGCAGGTAGGTACTTGCCCCGGGGCATGTTGAGGTGGTCGGGCCACAGCACGCGGATGAGGCGATAGTCGTCGGTCATCTCTCCGGTCCCCCTCGTTGGTTAACCGGCACGGTAGCCAGTAGGAGGAATCCCCGCAGAAGCCGGTTGAGTTCTTCGGGGGCTTCGAGATTGGAGAGGTGACCGGCGTCGGGAAGTTCGACATAGCGAGCACCGGGGATGTTGTCGGCTAGGTATCGGCTGTAAGCCGGAGGGGTCTCGGTGTCTTGGTCTCCTACGGCCACCAGGGTTGGCGCGGCAACCCTGTCAAGGCGGTCGACCACATCATGGGTAGTGAGGCAGCGAACGGCGGCCCTCAGGCCGTCGGCTGGGATCCGGGACATAGCGGCTGCTGCCTCGTCAATGACGGACTGTGGGGCCTGGGGGCCGGCGACGGATCGCAGGACAGCCGGGGCGATTTCAGCGGGGGTCGTGCCGGCCTCCAACGGCTCGGTCCTCTCGGCGACCCAATCATCGGTGTTGGTTGAGCCGTCGAAACCGAAGGCCGGGCTGGAATCGATTAACGCAAGCGAGGACACTCGATCGGGGTAGTCGAGGGCCGTGTGCAGGCCGACCATGCCACCCATCGAGAGGCCGACGACGGTCGCCCGGTCGGCGCCCAAGGCGTCGAGGAGCCTGACGGCCGCCTCGGCCAGACCGGGGAAGGTCAACTGTCCGGTGGGGGACGCCGAGGCCCCGTAGCCGGGCATGTCCCAGGCCACGCAGCGCCACCGGTCGGAAAGATCGGACAACTGTGGCTCCCAGGCGGTTCGGGTACCTCCTAGACCGTGGAGGAACAGCACCACCGGTCCATCGCCGGCCTCCCGCCACGCCACCGGAGCAGCGTCAATGTCACGCGGTTGGCGGCCCACCTCAGTCTCCCCACACCCGGTCCGCCACTGTTCCCACGAGGTCCAGTTTTCGCCACTGGTCGTCTTCAGTGAGTTTGTTGCCTTCCCAGGTGGATCCGAATCCGCACTGGGTCGCCACAGCCAGGCGGTCCACGTTCAGCCGGATAGAAGCGGCCTCGATACGGCGGAGAACGTCGTCGACCGATTCCAGTTCGGGACGCTTCGACGAGATGATGCCCAGGACGATGAGCGGTCCGTCCGCCGGGACGTAGTCGAGGGACCCGAAGTCGCCCATGCGGTCAGGATCCTCCCATTCCACATGGATGACGTCGTAGTCCAGGTCTCCGAAGAGACGTTCAGCCACCGGATCGAGGGGTCCCTCGCAAAGGTAGCGGCTCTGGTTGTTGCCTCGGCAGACGTGCATGCCGACGGTCACCTTGTCGCCGAGACCGGCGGCCACCTCCTGATCAGCCTGGATTGCCAGGTCGAGCACGTCGTCGACCGACCAGCCGGTCGCCGTGATGGCCCGACGCCAGTCAGGGTCGCAAAGATACGGGTAGGCAGGGAAGTCGAACTGTACATAGCGCGCCCCCGCCGCTATCGCGTCGGTTACCAGCCCGCGTTCGATCTCAACGCAGTGGGCGACGAGTTCCCCCAGATCGGCGTACGCGTGGTCGTTGATACCGGGCTTGAAGGTGAACGGAAGGGCGAACAACGATGCTGCCGGGAACGTCACCTTGAACGGGTGGTCAGTGATCGTCGTCAGGTGGGCCGCCTCGTCGGCAGCTGGGCTGGCTATGGGGCGGAGACGGTCCTCAATGCGCTGGACGTTCCATGTGATGGTGCTGCCGTCGTCGGCCCTGAACTCGACCGGGTTCCGATCACTGGTGAACCCTTCGACAGCGCCCCAGAAGGAGTCCAGGAACATGGTTCGCCGGTATTCCCCATCGGTGACCACGTCTAGACCGGCATCGACCTGACGACGAACCGCCTTGGCGATCAGGTCGTCTTCCAGTGCGGTTATCTCGGCTGCCCGTTCAGGGTCGTTGCCGAACTCTGCAATGGCGGCCCGTAGACCAGGGGGCCTAAGGAGGCTGCCGACGGTTTCAGCGCGAGCGGGTGTCCGGGTCATAGAGGTGGGCGTTTGGCGGGTGGGCAAACGTTTGGGTCCAAACAGTAATATGGCAGGGTGCCGCGTGCCTTTGCAGTTGGCAACGACCAGTTGGTGGAGGCGGAGCGGCTAATCCGCGACCGGATGGCCTGCCTGGATCTGGACTTTCCCGCCTTGGCAGCTGTGTCGAATATCTTCCGGGCGGCCACAGCGGTTCGCAACCACATGGAGCGGGAGGTCCTGGCCGGCCACACTCTCTCCTGGAGCGCCTTTGTGGTCCTGTTCGTGCTTCGGGTGTTTGGCCGACAGGAGTCCCGTGATTTGGCAGCCGAGGCGGGGATCACTGGCGGGACCCTCACCGGGGTGCTTGACACCCTGGAGCGCAAAGGGTTCGTTGAGCGACGAGCCCACCCCGATGACCGGCGTCGGGTAGTAGTGGACGCCACCCCGGCCGGCCTGACCGCCGTTGATGAGATCATGCCGGTGTTCAACGAACAGGAACGCAAAGTGACCCGGGACCTAGCCGACGACGAAACCGCTGAGTTGGCTCGCCTTTTACGTGTGGTGACGCGTTCCGCAGAGGGTCCCGACCGGCGATGATCGTCGTGAGGACCGGAGGGCGAGGCGATGGGTGAGATTGTGGGTGCCGCGGTCGTTGCCCACGTACCAACCATTGTGATGCCCGAGGAGGTCCGTCGCGAACTCAACAACGGCCAGGACTTCAGCCTTGGTCCGGGCCTGGCGCGCCTGCGCGAGGAATGCCTCGACCGACTTGCCCCGGACACCGTGGTGGTCTTCGACACCCACTGGTTCACGACCGTTGAGCACGTCCTTACCGCCCACCAGCGTCGCTCGGGGTTGTACACCTCCGAGGAGTTACCCCGCACGATGTCGGCCGTGCCCTACGACGTGCCTGGCGATCCACAGTTGGTGGCGGCCGTCGTCGCTCAGGCTGAGGCCCGAGACGACACCCGCGTTCTGGCCTGTGACGATCCACACCTGCCCATCCACTACCCGACGGTGAACCTCCTCGGCTTCCTCCAAGGCGCAGAGCAGTGGGTGTCGGTCGGAATCTGCCAGACCGCCACCGTGAGTGACTTCCTGCTGTTTGGTGAGTTGTTAGGGGCTGCGGTGGCCAACCTTGATCGCCGGGTCGTCCTACTAGCCTCAGGAGGCCTCAGTCATCGCTTCTGGCCGCTGCGGGAATTTGCCGACCATGAATCAGCTTCCCTCGAGAATATCCGCACCCCCGAGGCCCGAGCCGCCGACGAAAAGGTCCTAGCCTGGTGGGACACCGGTGACCATGCCTCAGTGATCGACTTCCAGAGCGAATACCGCGGCCACTCCCCCGAGGGCTTCTTCGGCCACTACCTGATGATGGTGGGGGCCCTCGGTGGCCGGGACTGCCGGGCGCCGGGAGTCCGTTATTCGGCCTACGAGTCCGCCGCCGGCACCGGCCAGGCTCACGTATGGTTCGAGCCGCCAGCTGCCGGCTGGAAAGACTGAGCTGGAAATCGACGAGGGCCCGGAAGTGGCCTGAACCCCGAGCCTCTCAGGGGAGGAGAATCAGACCGACATGCGACTGGCCAACGTAGGAGGACGGGCGGCGGTGCTGGTCGACGACCAGGTAGTCGACGTCGAACAAGCTACAGACGGGGACCTTGGACCCGATCCGATGGTGTTGGTGGATTTGGCCAACCATCCCCGGTTGGCCTCCCTCTCCCCGGATGCCGCGTGCCCAAACCTCGACGAGTCAAAGCTCGGACCACCGGTGCCCCGCCCATCCAAGATCATCGCCATCGCCCTCAACTACCGGAGCCATGCCGAAGAAGCCGGCCGGGCCATCCCCACCGAACCCCACGTGATGGCCAAGTTCCCAACATGCGTGGCGGGACCCTTCGACGATGTGTGGATGTACGACCTTGAGATGGTCGACTACGAGGTGGAGTTGGTGCTGGCCATCGGACGGGAAGGCAGGGGGATCCTAGAAGTCGACGCTTGGGACCACGTTGCCGGCCTGATGGTCGGCAACGACGTCAGCGATCGAAACGAACAGTTCCGGCCCCCGGTGAGGCAGTTCTCGATGGCCAAGAGCTACGACCGGTTCGGTCCGATCGGGCCGGTGATGCTCACCCCGGACGGAGTCCCCGACCGGAATGGTCTAGCCGTCTCTCTCAGTGTCGACGGGGAGGTCCGTCAGGAGGCTCACACCTCCGACTTCATCTTCCCGGTACCCGAGCTCTTGGCGTGGTTGTCCCGTTACGTGACCCTTCAAATCGGTGATTTGGTCTTCACCGGTACACCCGGCGGGGTGGGTGACTCAATGGATCCACCGACCTACCTCACAGACGGCCAGGTCGTAGAGGCAACCGTCGAGGGCATCGGCAGCATCCGCAACCGTTTTGTAGCCGGACCCTGAACATGCGGGTGGTGACGGGTGGTGACCGAAACTCGACTTACGGGGGACTTTTCACCGGTCAGGTCGAGTTGGAGATGCTCAACGAGACTCCTGCCGACTCTGAGCCCGACACGGCGCGGGTCCACTTCTCCGATGGGGCGGTGACCAACTGGCATCACCACCCGGGCGGCCAGCTCCTCTTCGTAGTCTCCGGCCGCGGCCGAGTTGGCACCCGCGACGATGCTTCCATCTCCCTCGAGCCGGGCACCCTGGTGGTGGCGCCACCCGACGAGGCCCATTGGCACGGCGCGGCGCCCGGTGTCGACTGCACGATGCTGGCCGTTACCTGGGGGACCACCTGCTGGCACGATGAGGTGCCCGACCTCGGTGGTTGAGTCGGTGACCGAAGTCGCCATCGTCGGCTACGGCACGGTGGGCGCCACGCTGGCAAACCTGCTCGGTCGGGCCGGAGTTTCCACGGTGGTATACGAGCGGTCGTACGACCCCTACCCCCTGCCCCGAGCCTGCCACCTCGATGCGGAGGTCATGCGGATCTTCCAGGCGGCCGGCCTCGCTGATGAGGTGTCCGACGTGGTGGAACCAAGCCAGGGGATGGAATTCGTCGACGCTCTTGGCCACCAGCTGTTCACCTACGAGGACTTCCAGCGGGCACCGATTCTCGGTTGGGAAGAGGACTACGTGTTTCAGCAACCGCTTCTAGACGCGGTCGTACGAGCCGGGGTGCACCGGCTCCCATCAGTGGAGGTGAGGCTGGGTTCCAGGGTCAGCGACCCGGATGAGCTCGACGCTCGGTTCGTGGTGGCCTGCGACGGTGCGTCAAGTGATATGCGTCAGGCCTCCGGAATCGAACTCCTCGACTCGGGTTACGACCAGGCCTGGTTGGTCGTCGACCTCATGGTGGATGGCGACCCGGGGCTTCCCAACGTCATCCAACAGGTCTGTGACCCGGCCCGGCCGACCACCTATGTGCCGTCGGCCGGTGGGCATCACCGGTGGGAATTTTGTCTTCTCGACGGTGAGGATCCAGACGAGATGTCCCAGCCGGCACGGGTCGCCGAACTGCTTCGTCCGTGGATTGGCGTAGGAGTCGGGAAGCTGTTGCGGGCCGTTGTCTACCGGTTTCATGCCGTGGTCGCCGACCGGTGGCGGGAAGGACGGATGCTCCTGGCCGGTGACGCCGCTCACCAGATGCCCCCCTTCATGGGTCAGGGCCTCTGTTCAGGGGTGCGCGACGCGGCCAATCTGGCCTGGAAACTAGCCACCGTGGTCGATGGAGGCGCCCCTGAGGGTCTGCTTGACACCTACGAGGTGGAGCGGCGACCCCATGTCGAACGGTGCATTGAACTCTCGGTTGAGGCTGGCCGGCTGGTAACCGATGCGGCACCGTCCTTTCCGGAGGCGGACGTGGACGACGACGAGCGATGGTCCCGCCTACCGCCGATTCGGGGTGGCGTACTTGCCGAAGCCCACCACGGACCCCGGGTCGGGCACCAGGCTCGGCAGCCGACTGTGGAGACCGGCGGTCGGATGGTTCTACTCGACGATCTGGCCGGACCCTGGTGGTATCTGGTGGTCCGGGGCCCGGTGGAACCGAGCCCCTTCGTCGTGGTTAATGCCTTGGAGCTCGGCGACCCGGACGGTTGGCTTGACCGTCTGTTAGGTAACGACTGGGCTGTCCTGATCCGTCCCGACCGCTACATCTTTGGCGTGGCCAGGACCCCGGACGAAGTATCGACCCTGGTCGCCGAGGCTCTAGACCGTATCGCCCTACCCGGTGCCTGATCGGAGGAGAAATCATGTCTCATCTTGAACCACTAGACCGGAAGGACCTTCCTGAACTGGAGGAACTCTTCTCTCATTACGACGAAACCCTCAGTTTTGTCCCCAACAGCCTGTTCACCATGGCCCGTCGCCCCGAGACTCTCCGAGTGTTAAGCGATCTCATCACCGTGATCTGGCGGACCGGGACACTCCCCATCGAGTTGAAACCGCTTGTGGCCTTGGTGTCGAGCATGGCAGCCGGATGCCGGTACTGCCAGGCTCATGAGTCGGTCGACATGAGAGAAAGGGGCGTTCCGGAGGAGAAGATCTCTGATGTTTGGGACTTCGAATCCAGTCCACACTTCGACGAGGCCGAACGGGCCGTGCTCCGGTTCGCTCGCGATGCCTCGGTTTTACCCAACGCAGTCGGCTCCGGCCACTTCGACGATCTCCGTCGATTCTACGACGATGGCCAGATCGTCGAGGTATTGACCGTGATCTGCCTGTTCGGCTTCTTGAACCGGTGGAACGACACGGTGGCCACCGAGTTGGAGATCGACCCCCTTCGGTATGCCACAGCCATCCACGAGGCTTCCGACTGGAACCCGGGGAAGCATTCCTGACCCCGGTCAGGACGGTTCCAGCTCCAAGGGGAGGTGCTTTAGGCCGTTGATGAAGTTGGACCGGATTCGCACCGGCGGTCCGGCCCGGTGGAACCGGTGGATCTTCCGACAGATTTCTTCGAGGAACACCCGGACCTCGAGCCGAGCCAACCAGGCGCCGAGGCAGATGTGGGGGCCTCCGCCCCCGAAAGTGGCATGTGGGTTCGGGGAGCGTCCCAGGTCGAGGGTAAACGGATCAACGAACGCCGCCTCGTCGTAATTGGCCGAGATATACCAGGTCACCACCTTGTCTCCGGCCGCGACAGAGACTCCGCGCAACTCGGTGTCGACCTGGGCGGTACGTCGGAAATGGAGTTGCGGGCAGGACCACCGGAGGATCTCCTCGACCGCGCTGGGCATGAGTCCGAGATCGGCGCGGAGTCGGTCCAACTGGTCGGGGTTGTCGGCCAGGGCCAAAGCGGCATGGCTGAGTCCATGACGTGTCGTCTCGTTGCCTGCAATCACAAGCAGTAGGAAGAATGTGTTGAATTCCTGGGCAGTCAAGTCGTCCGAGTCGGCAAGCAGGGAGACGATGTCGCCGGCCGGGTCGATCCGCTTGGCCTCGGCCAGGCGTTGGGCGTATTCAAACACCTTGACCGAGGTAGGACTCCGGAACGGCAGGAGCCTGTAGGGGTCGGTGTCGTCCCTGTCGAAGACGACGTCGGCGAACTCCGGGTCGGCGTGATAAATGACCGAATCGGCCCAGTGGAATAGTTGCTCAGCATCGTCATCCGGAACGCCTAGGACCCGGCTGATCATGAGAATCGGCAGCCGGCGGGCCACGGTCTCCACGAAATCGTTGTCCGGATCGGCCAACGCCGTGTCGAGAATCTCTGACATCAGGTGTCGGGCTTGAGATTCCCAACGCTCCACCGCCCGCCGGGTAAAACCCCGCGACACCATTTTACGGATACGGGTGTGCTCGGGCGGGTCGGTCTCGAGCATGGTGCGGCGAGCCTCCCGAGCTTCAGGGTCGCGCTCCAACTCCTCGAGTTCAGTGCCGCCGATCTCAGAAGAAAATGTTCGATGGTCCCGGTGCACGGCAACCAGGTCGTCGAGTCGGGTTACTGCCCAGAACCCAGCGTTCTCGTCGGCCTCATCGAAGAAGGCCACCGGCGCTTCAGCGCGGAGGCGGGCGAATTCCGCGTGGGGGACGCGGTCGGCCCAGATGTCATTGGCAAGGATGTCGCACCCGGGGGGAGCGACCGGCTCTCGGGTCACCGGAAGGCCACCTCATCGACGAACCAGTCGACCAACTGATCGGCGCGCCGCCGGGCCTCCGGATGCTGCCGTGTGGTTTCGGCCAGCAACTCGACGGCGTCGACTCCTTTACGATCGACCTCGTCGCCGAGCTGGGACAGCCAGCGAGCCACCAGGTCGGGGGTGACCTCCGGGTGGAACTGGGTGCCGAGGCTACGGCCGGATCGGAAGGCCTGGACACCGTGTTCGTTGCGGGCTAGTTCCACTGAGCCCTCGGGGAGGCTGAACCGGTCGTAATGCCACTGGAACCAGGGCCCCTCCGAAAGGTCGTCCGGGTGCTCCGATTGCACGGTATGCCAACCGATCTCCGGGTCCTGGGCCGCTTCCACTGTGCCGCCGAGGGCTGCCGAGAGGACCTGTCCACCAAAACAGATGCCCAGCACCGGCCGGTCGGCGGCCACCGTCTCAGCCACCATCGCGATCTCCCTCCCGATCCACGAGCCGATGGTGGCCATGTCGTAGACCGAGTGGACCGAGCCCATGATTACCACCAGGTCGTAGTCGACCGTGTCAGGGAAGGGCCGGTCGGAGTGGGAGTCGTCCGTGCCGTCGAGGACCTGGAACGACTCAAGGGTGAAACCCCGAGTGTTCAGTCGGTCACCGACACCTTCGGCACCGCCGTCGAGGCCATGTTCGATCACCAGGGCGCGCACCTCCGGACTGTAGCTACGACAGTGGTCGGGTCTGGAATCACGCTCTGTCCAGCCGTCAGTGGTCTGCCCGGAGTGGCCGGCCACTGTCGCCGTAGGTGCGTAGTCTCGGAGTATGGAGTCCTTGGCTCTGGTGGTCGCTCTAATAGCTGTTTTCGTGGCCGTCGGGGCGATGGTCTGGGCTGCTCGCCGTACACCGCGGCCGCCGACAGATCTCGCCGACGCGGAGCCCGATTCGTCGGGGCTGGCTCAACAGGTTGCGGTCGCCCTGGACGCCCAGATGCGCAAAGTGGCCACCCAGGCGCTCACCGACAACAACGAACAGTTCCTCACCCTGGCTACCGAGCGGTTCAACACGGTTACCGAGCAGACCAAGGGCCTCCTACAACCAGTGACCAGCCAGATGAAGCAACTAGGCGAGACAGTGGCCGAACTCCGGAAAGCCCACGACGCCGAGAAAGGCGCGGTCGACCAGATGGTCACCCAAATGGGCACCCAGATCAACCAACTCAACAACTCGACCGTGTCCCTGGCTGAAGCTCTGCGCTCGCCTACCTACCGGGGATCGTGGGGAGAAAACCAACTCCGAAACGTCATCGAGATGGCCGGGATGACCCGCTACTGCGACTTCGACGAACAATCCTCTGGGGAAAACCGTGAGGGGGCCGGTGGCCGGCCCGACGTGCGGGTCCGACTACCCAACGGCGCCCACCTGGCTGTCGACGCCAAGACTCCCTTCGACGCCTACTGGCGGGCCCAACAGGCCACCGATCCCGAGGAGGTCGAACGCGAACTGGTCCTGCACGCCGCGGCCCTCAAGAAGCATGTCGACGATTTGGCTTCGAAGCGGTACTGGGAGCAGAACGAAGGTCCAGCACCCGAATACGTGATCCTGTTCGTGCCCGGCGAGTCATTCCTAGCCGATGCGGCCCGGGCCCGCCCCGACCTCCTCGAGGAGGCCATGCGCAAACAAGTACTCCTAGCTTCCCCCGTGAACCTTCTGGCTCTCCTGTGGGCGGTAGCCCGAGGGTGGCAGGAGGCCAGGGTTTCGGAGAACGCCCGAGACATCGCCCGGCTCGGCGAGGAGGTCCACGATCGGATGGGCCGGGTCCTCGGCCTCATCGACAAGACGGGCCGTGGACTGACCAGCGCGGTAAAGGCCTTCAACGAGTTAGTGGGATCAGCCGAGGGTCGCTTGGCCGTCACCCTCCGGAAGTTCCCTGAACTGGGCGCCGGGTCGGGAGACCTACCTCCGGTCGACGAAGTGGAGGTCCTTCCCCGGCAGGTCCAAGCCCCAGAACTGGAGGCCCCTGAAGACCACCACCCGGAAGAACAGCCCTAGCCCCCGGGCACCGACACCCGGTCGCAGAGCGCGTCCACCATCGCCACCAGCCGGGCCCGGTCCGGCTCCACCAGGCCGCACATCCCTAGCTTGAGCATGGCCGACGAGCAGACCGGACCTACCGAGACGGGCACAACCCGCTTCCCGTCGAGCGCGCTGACCATCTCATCGAGGCGGCCCATCTCCTCGGCGATGGCGGCTAGGTGGACAGCCGCGGTGCGGGTGGTGAACGTGACCGCCTGCACACCGCCGCCACACACCGCGTCCACCAGGGCCCGGGCAGGATCCCGGTCGTCGGGCAGCCCCCACCGGTAGACGGGGATCGGTAGCACCTCGGCACATGAGGCGGCCAGGGGTCCGACCAGGAGTTCCTCGTCGGTGCCATCCAACTGCACAGCCAGGCGCCGCCGCCCCCCAGTGGCCGCGATGTGGTCCACCACATCGGCGAAGATTTCCCTTGGGGCCTGCCAGGCCACGGTCATCCCCGCCCGCCGCGCCGCGCTGCTCGCCTTGGGCCCACGGGCCAGCACTTCCACAGTGGCCAGCACGGCCCGTAAGTCGCCACCGACACCGATCCCGTCCATGGCTTCTAACCACATGGTGGTACCCATGCCGGTTTGGAGTACCAGAGTTTCCGGAGGGTCGGCCACCAGGGTCTCGCTCACCCCGGCCAACCGGTCGTCGTCGGTGAGGTCAAGGGTGCGCATCGTGCAACCGTGGAGGACCTTCGCGCCCCGCCGGGCCAGCAGGTCCAACTGCGCTTCGGACCTCCGGTCGGCGGTTACCCCGACCGTCCACCCCTCAAGCGGAAGCTCGTCCTGGTCGCCCATCAGCCAAGCATGCCCCATCGATCGCCTTCGGGTCTTGCCGCCACAACTCGGGTAGCTATCCCGGCCTCCGACTTCCGGTGTTGCCCCCTTCCGGCTGGGGGCCGAACCGGGAACGGGGTACCCTCGGTGCCTCTCAGGGCGGCCACTGGCGGCCCACACGGCTAGGTCGTAGGTGACGAGCAGCAAGGGGACACCGATGGGAAGCGAGGTCCGAGCGGCCATGGTCCAGACCCGCTGGACCGGCGACAAGGATTCGATGATCGACGTCCACGAAAAGTACCTGCGCGAGGCCGCCGCCGAAGGCGCCCGGGTCATGTGCTTCCAGGAGTT
>ERZ651768.1238-NODE-1238-length-18849-cov-75.991477_pt1 | contig 18849 bp, 15 predicted proteins | sample MGYA00514754_ERZ651768 | MGnify/ENA metagenome assembly ERZ651768
TGCCGGAAACAATTTTCCCGGTCAAATCATTGACATGGACGCAGACTACTTTGAAAATAGCTGGAAATCATGCTGCTACGGCGGCTTCCTGTTTGGACGTGAGGCCATACGCCGCATGGTCCCAAAAGGTGAAGGAACTTTGCTCTTCACAGGCGCCAGCGCATCTCTGAGGGGTCGTCCGAATTTTGGAGCTTTCAATTCTGCAAAGGCCGGTCTGCGTACTCTTGCTCAGGCAATGGCCAAAGAATATGGCCCTCAGGGCATTCATGTTGGACACGTTGTAGTTGACGGCGCAATTGCTGGTGAAAAGATAATGAATCGAATACCGAATTTTGCTGAAAAACTGGATGATGGCCGACTGATAAATTTAGAAGGAATTGTTGATGGTTATGTGTTCCTTTATAGACAGTCTACGCAGGCCTGGACTTTTGAACTCGATCTTCGTACTTCCAAGGAAAAGTGGTAAAATAAAAATGCTGTTGCAAAGCATCACCGAAATCAGCTTAGCATTTTACTGATTTTTCTGAAAATCTAATTGAAAGTGATGGAATCTTTTGAGCGTATTCCAATTATAGACATAGGAGAAATCGATCAGGCCAATGGAGCCGAAATTGACATACTTGTTCAGCAGATCAGGCAAACTTATGGAGAAATAGGTTTCTCATACATAGTCAATCATAATATTGATCCGTGCCTGGTTGAGAATCTTTTTCAAAAATCATACGAGTTCCACTCCCTGCCTTATGAAGCGAAAATGAAAATAGAACTGAATGAACTGCATAGGGGATTCATACCAATAAACACTTCAACTGACAGGAATTCCAAGCTTGCAGTGGTTACAAAGCCCAACCAGAGCGAGTCATTCATCATGATGAGAGAAGCATTTGCGGATGATCCCGCGGTGAAAAAAGGGGACTATCTGGCAGGACCAAACCAGTGGCCGTTAGAAATACGAGGGTTTAGGGAGACGTTGAACCCATACTTTGATGCAATGACTAAACTCTGCCAAAAGATATGCCGTGTAATTGCGATAGCACTGGGAACAGATCCTGAATCTTTTGCGGCTGAGTTTGAACCGCCCACTACATTTCTGCGTCTGCTGCGATATCCTCCGAGTCCTCCTGATACACCCAGTGATATTTACGGTTCTGCACCACATAGTGATTTTGGATGCATTACATTACTTGCCCAGGACGAAACCGGAGGTCTGCAGGTAAGGAACAGACAGGGAAGCTGGATTGATTCACCATACATAAAGGATTCTTTTGTAATGAATTTTGGTGATATGCTGCAACGCTGGAGCAATGGATTATTTATTTCCACACCGCATCGAGTGATTAATACTTCCGGAAAGGAACGTTATTCCTGCCCTTTTTTTTACGAGCCCAAAATAAACGCAAAGGTTTCACCGCTGCCCAGCTGTATTACCGCGGAAAATCCACGGAAGTTTGAAAGCATTGTATATGGCGAATTTCTGCGTGCAGAACTGCAAAACGGATACGACATGCACTCGAAGACTAATTAACCCTGGTAAATTTAATTACTTTAGACAGAAACAACCTTTAACTGACAAAGAAGGCATGTTAATGAAAAAGAAGTTGCTGATCACCACATTCTGTATGTTGTTTTCTGGATTATGTAACTGGCATCTGTTGCATGCCAATACGGCCCCCTTACACGCTGAAGTAATTGAGCTTAAGCGACAAGGCTGGAAAGTCACTGAAACACACAGCAGCGTTGAAGCACGTCCCGGAATTAAACCTTATCAAAACCTGAAGCGCGTAGTTCAGGTAGTCAAATACAGGCTGAATAAAGGCACAGAGGTTCTCTTCTGTGTTGTTGAGTACGACAGCCAGTGGGACACGATGCGTGAATCCTGTGCTGAGAGTATGCAGCAGGCTGAAAAGAAGCTGCGACAGTAGTTTCGATCATGAAACTTCCTCTTCTCAGGATGCGTTTTATACGTCAATCCTGTTTGCAAAACCTCACCCCTGTCCAGGAAATACGAAACTATGTCTCGAGCAGAAACACTCGCGATGCCTTCGGCAAGTCGATCATGTTCTGAACTAAAATTTTATTTTGCTGATTATTGAAATTTATTGGCAATAGCTACCTTCACGACACCTTCCAAAAAAATATACATTTGAAAGAGACGTTCCCGTGGGGTTGACGTTTGATGCTGGATACGCATCTATACTGAAATGATATTGATGCTCATTTCTTAGCAGAGAGCACACATGAAAAAATGTTTGAGCGTTACCCTCGGCTAACGCGCCATGCTGTGACAAGTCCCACAAACATCAGCGGGATGAAGGCTGCAAAGCACCAGAACGCCACATTCTGTGCTACGGCCACACTGCTTGCTTCTGAAAAACCGGAATAATTAGCAATGATTCCGCTCAGGGCTGAGCCGAGAGCCATTGCTACGCGCATAAAGGTTGGAATGGAGGCCGAAGCCCGGGTTCGTTCTGTTTCAGGAACATTGGCGATGATACGCTTGGACACAAAGCTCCAGGACATGCCGAATCCCATTCCCATTATGACCGAAAATAGTGCGATCACCAAGAGAGGACCTGAGGGCATGGCGTAAATCAAGCCAAGCATCGAAACACTAACAAAAACTGCTCCCATCCTTATCAGTCTAGGCTCAATGCGTTCCCTTAATCCCGAGGTGAAGATCGCAGTCAGGGTCCAGGCCAAAGATTCAAGTGCAATAATGTATCCCGCCACCAGTGGTGCTGCCCCGAATATGATGTACATCAGCAGTGGTCCATAGACTGTCAGAGAAATGGTGGCCATGAAGAGGGAGGATATCATCAACAGGCCTGATCCTGAGACCGTCCGAGGGTTGAGGATGCCCCTTGGGAAGATGCGGTTTTCACTGTCCATGTCCTGCTTGAGAAAAATTAAAAGCAAAACAACACCTGTCGCGCAGAGTCCGCCTGCAAACTGCGTGGAAGTGACCACTCCAGCCTGACAGATAGCCAGCACCGCTATGCTGAGGATGCCCAAGCGGGCAAGAGGCAGAGGCTGAATTTGTTCCGTCTGCGATTGAAAATGCTTTCGCAAAAGAGGAGGAGCAACAAATATCGTGACCAGTCCTTGTAAAGCAAATGCCCAGAACGCTCCCCGCCAGTTTCCCATGTTAACGAAATACCCACCAATCAATGGCCCGCACAGTGAAGAAACTCCCCATACTGCTGAGATCACTGCAATCACTCTTACCCACAGTTTTTTGGGAAACAGCGTTGAGGCTCCAATGAATGCCAAGGAAACCAATCCACCACCACCCATGCCTTGTAGAAGACGTCCTAAGATCATTATTGACATGTCAGGAGCGTAAGCGCTTAAGGCGCAGCCTAATACGTAAAGTACTCCTGCAGCAATTTCTGCACGAACAATTCCAGTACGAAGTACCACCAGTCCGGCAATCGCACCTGTAACAACTGATCCTAGCTGGTAAAGGGTATAGGTCCAGCTCAAGTATGGGAGTCCTCCGATATCCTCTACAGCAACCGGCATCAAAGTGGCAACCAGTGTGGAATCAGCAGCATAGAGCCAAACTCCAAAGCTCATCACCAGCAAACGTGGCAAGTTTTCAGCTTCTGTCAGGGCTGACAAAGGGACGCGTTCTCCCTCGGCTTGGGACATGTTTGGTTATTTAAAGATTAGGTGGAGACAAGTATCTGAGGATTTGAGAAAAGTATACTTTTCATACTGATTAAAAAATATTGTTACTACCAATCAATCTTGCAAAAAGGGTTTTTTGAGACAGAGAATTATAGCATTTCAGTGTTAAATAATAAACAGATCTGTTTCAGATGCAGTGCCTCCCGGGTGCATTCGGAGCATAATTTTTCTTGTGTAATTATAGAAACGATGTTACAAATTTCTTTCACGGAAAACCGCACCTTGTAAAAACCATTATATGCAGTCCAATTAAATTCATAATTTATTAACATGCCTGAATCAACACCCAGACGCAAACTTGCCGCCATTCTAGCCGCCGACGTGGTTGGCTTCAGCAAAATGATGGGCGAGAATGAGGACCGCACGCTGAGAAACCTCAAAGTCTGTCGTACTCTAACCGATGAATCGGTCAAGACACACCACGGAAGGGTATTCGGCAGTGCCGGAGATTCAATAATTGCAGAGTTCGGCAGTCCTGTGGACGCCATCGTGGCGGCAGTGGAGTTCCAGAAAAACCTGCGGGACCGCAATAACGAAGTCGATCCAGAAGATCAGATGCAGTTCAGGGTGGGTCTGAACATGGGGGATGTGATCATTGAGGGAGATAACCTTTACGGGGACGGGGTCAATGTTGCGGCGCGGCTTGAATCAGCAGCGGAGCCTGGGGGAATCCTTGTCTCCGGAAAGTTTCACGATGAGGTGCGTCGCAAGCTCGAACTGGGCTTCGAAAGCAAAGGCACACAGGAATTGAAGAACATCGATGAGCCGGTACACACCTTCAAGGTCCTGCTGGGACAAGAAGCCCAAGCTGACTCTCCGGCTTCTGCTCTATCGGCAGTTCCCTCGGCCCCTGCAGCTCAAGCACCTAAGATTGCCAACGAAAAGCCTCGCCTGATTGTGCTGCCGTTCAGCAACCTCAACAACGTGGAAGACAATGACTTTCTGGTGGACGGGATCGTGGAGGACATTATCACGGAGTTTTCACGGCTAAACTCCATTGAGATCATTTCACGCAACACAGCCTTTGCCTTCAAGGGAAAGGAAGTGGACAACGCACAAATCGCTGCGGATTACGGCATCCATTTCATCGCTACCGGGAGTGTCCGGTCCTCCGGAAACCGCATCCGCATTTCCGTGGAACTGACCGATCCCGCCACGGGCAGTTCGATATGGAGTGAACGCTACGACCGCACAATGGACGACGTCTTTGAGGTTCAGGACGAGATCGTACGTAAGGTCATGGTGGCACTAGTAGGCAAACTGGAAACAGCCAGTCTGGAACGTGCCAAACGTAAACCCACCGAAAGCCTGAATTCCTACGAGTACTTGCTGCGAGGCCGCGACTTTCACCACAAGTTCTCCAAGGAGGGAGTGCTTTCTGCCATAGATATGCTGGACAAGTCAATCGCTGCCGATCCAGACAACGCTCAGGCTTATGCCTGGAAGGCATGTTCCATCGGACAGGGGTTAAGCAAAGGTTATATCGAAGGCGATTTCCAGGAAGGCCTCGAAGAAGGTAAGGCCATGATCCAGAAGGCACTGGAACTTGACGAAAACGACTTTGAGTGCAATCGCCTGCTTTGCGAGATCAACAAGTTCTTCGAGGATTTTGAGCAATCAGAGTTTTTTGGTAAGAAAGCCTACGACATGAACCCTAATGATCCCCGCGTTGTATGTGCCTATGGAGAACTGCTGGTGCTGACTGGCCGGGCTGAGGAAGGTACAGAGCTGTTGATCAAGGCTTTTGAACTGGACCCGGTGGGAATGGGCGCGTCCAACGCCGACAAACGGCTGGGAGATGTGATGTTGGGGGCCTATGTGAAAGGCGATTATCAGCAGTGCCTGGAGTACGACAAAAAAGTCGGCAAGAAGCAGCCCATCGCATGGGCTGCTAAGATCGCCAGCCTCTCCGCCCTCAGCCAGACTCAGGAGAAGGAGGAGGAACTGACCAAGTTTTCGGCCGCCTATCCGGAAATTGTGCTGGGTGAGGAAATCGATAAGCTGCACTTTCAGGACGCAGAAGTCAAACAGACCATGAAGGAGCTACTCACCTGACTGACCCATCCTCTCCCTTTTCTACTCCTAAAGATAAAGGTTAAACCTCTGGCGGCGAGTGAGGATAAATAACTTAGTTTTCAATACATAACTGTAAAAACAGCATATTCACTGGATAAAAAATGAGCGAAACCATATACAAAGGCAGCTGCTTTTGCGGCTTCGTTGAAATTGAAACTTCAGGTGCTCCTGCAATGATGGGCTACTGTCACTGCAAAGACTGCGCGTCCTGGTCTGCCTCCCCCATCACTGCAGCCACTCTTTGGCCGCAAGAAAGTGTCAAAGTAGTCAGAGGGGAAGAACATATCTGCACATTCAACAAGACTGAGCACACATACCGAAAGTTTTGTCGAAATTGTGGAGGACACATGATGGCGGACCACCCGGAAATGGCGTTAGTGGATGTCTACGCTGCAGTATTGAAGGATTTCACATTTGAACCAACGCTTCATGTCCACTATGAAACCAAGACTGTTTCGGTGAAAGATGGACTGCCCAAATTCAAGGGCGCCCCAGGAGGAGAAATGCTTCCGGATTAAGCTAGGTACATATCAGGTATTGTACATTTCAGCTCTCCCTCTCTCCCAATTGAAGAATGGGGACCGCTGGAGGTGGTTAAGTGAGAAAGCAAGGTTGAGTACTTTTTCATTGTAACTAAATCTAGATCATCTATTACTATTAAGATTTTTGGTGATTCCCAAAAACGATTGGTCCTCCGCTCTAATCATTTCTCGCTGTAGTTTTGGGCGCCTGCAAACAATCCAGCGATACCGGGGTTGTTCGTCTCAGATGGGTCCGGCAGTTCTGCATCCATGTCGTACTGGATCACAGGCCTGGACATCACCTCGCGACATCGTTTAGCAGCCTCCACGCCCGAAAAATCGCCTTCAGGCATCCCACCATTCACATCGGTGAACCCATATTTTACAGCTAGTTCTGCTGTCTGGACGACCTTCCCGCTCATTCGCGCCTGATCCTCGTTCGTGGCTTTGTTGAGGAGAGCCGCGACGGACCGTCCCGTAAACACAGGGGTCTCTCCACCAGGGAAAGCTGTAACCTCCGTGACACCGGCTCCGGGGTACAACGTCACTGCATGTACATTGTATGGTTTAAGCTCTGCCGCCATATCTGCAGTGAGGCGGTCGAGTCCTGCCTTTCCGACGCCATACCCAACGTCGAATAAATATTGAACTCCCCCAAAGCTCGAAACCTGCACCATTAACCCGGTTTTGTTCTTAATCATCAGCGGAGCGACAAGGGCACTCATCACATGGGCACTGCGGAGGCCGATGTTGAGCGATTCATCAAACACAGAGAGGGGCCTTTCCCAGAAAGGCTTGCCAAAGTGAGGGGTCATGGCAATCAGTCCGGCATACGCGCTGTTCACCAACAGGTCCACCTGATTCTCTTCCGACTTCACCTGCTCCACAAAGTCTTGCACCGCGGCGTCATCACTCTGATCCAGCGTGCAAACCTTCACAACGCCGCCTTTGGTTCCGGCAGCCGCCTCTTCTGCAAGAGCCTTCAGTGCCTCTTCATTCCGTGCAGTCGCGTACACCGTGCAGCCTTCTTCTTGCGCAAGCACCAGGGCAATTCCACGCCCAAGCCCGCGAGAGGCTCCTGTGACAATGCAAACTTTATTGTTTTTCATATAACCTTTTTTGTGTAAATGGTTTCAGTAATTAATATACACCTGCACGCAGAATATAGTAGATTTGGACTATGCCGATGGGGCGATTTTCCGGATCCGCGACTACAAGACAGGTGATGGAGTGTGTTTCCATGACATGCAGGGCCTTCGCGGCAAGTTCTTCCGGCGCAATCGTTTTAGGATCAGGATGGGCAAATTCAAGCAGGGGTTTGTCAAGAAAAGACTGCTCATCCTCAAGCAGCCGCATTAAATCTCCTGTCGTAAAAACACCGCTTATTTTTTCATCCCGGTTTACAGCAACCACTATTCCAAGGTTTTTCCTGGAGAGAACATTCAGTGCTTCACGCATTGGCATATTTTCAGGCACTACAGGCAATGGTTCCCCTGACACCATCACATCCTCTATCTTGATGGTCAATTTACGACCGAGACTACCACCAGGATGAAACAAGGCAAAATCATCTTCACTAAACTGACGCTGCTCAAGTAAACACATGGCAAGTGCGTCACCCAAAGCCAGAGTTGCTGTACTGCTTGCTGTGGGAGTCAGTCCCAGCGGACAGGCTTCCTTTTCAACAGCAATGCTCAAATGAACTGTAGCCGCCTGTGCCAGGGTCGAATCCGGTTTTCCGGTCATTGCAATCAGCGGGACTCCAATTGCTTGAATATGACCAATCATCTGCAGAACTTCATTGGTCTCACCGCTGTATGAGAAAGCAATTACTACATCCTGTTTGGTAATGATTCCCAAATCACCGTGAGTACTTTCTCCTGCATGTAAAAAAAGCGCTGGTGTTCCTGTACTGGTAAGTGTCGCAGCAATTTTTTGAGCAATCAAACCACTTTTACCCATTCCGGCCAGGATCACTTTTCCCCCGCAGGCAAAAAGCAAATTTACTGCTTCCTCAAATTCAGAATCGAGTCGTTTGATCAGCCCTTCCAGACCCGCAATTTCAATTTGTAGCGTCTCGAGTGCACGCTCTAGCAATGGGGACATTTTTGTCATCCGTATAAAATACCCTGCTTCGTAAAATGCCGCATCGTTGCAGAATCCCTCAAATCACCTGCCTTAAGAATAACTGCATCTGTGTTGTGGTTCCCTTTTTTACTTGGCAGTGAACCTCCAACTGCAAGCCGATACGGTGGTATAACCGGCAGCAAAAACTTTTTGTCACCTACAATACACTCTAAGGGAGATACAAAATCGCCCGTATCTTCATCATATATTTTCTTACCGGATGCCATTATTACTCCGCTGGCAATAACTGAACCTTCACCAATAATTCCAGTTACCTCACACATCGCACCAATCTTAACGTGATCTTCAACAATTGAAGCTAACCTGCCTGCCGGTTCAAGAATTCCTTCAATTCCGGATCCTGCGCCAAACTTTACGTTCTTACCAATTTGAGCACAGGAAGCAACTCGTGCACCTCCGTCAATCATGCAGCCTTCTCCGGAAATATATGCTCCGATGTTGACAAAAGCCAGGTTCATGATAACTGTCTGGGGGCCAATGTAAGCACCCGTGCGCACCATGCAACCGGGTGCATAACGAACTCCGCCCTGTTCAAATTCCTGATCTGTGTAGTTTGCAGTTTTCAGTGGAATTTTATCCCAGTATTTACCCTCCATACGGGCATTGCCATGAGTACCGAAATAGTTTAAAACACCATCAATAATATATGGTTGGGGTACCCAAAAATTATTAACTTTTTCTGCCGCCCGTAATTTACCCTGATTCAATAATTCAATAAAAACCTCGCATTCTTCTGCAGAAGCTTTTTGATCATACAGGTTGTTCAACAGGTTTGAACAGGTACTTTCCACAATTTCTATCCGGAGTGACTCTCTGTTTTTCAATCCCAACAGCAATTCAAGTTTCTGATGTTTTCCCGGATTTTTCTGTGCGTCTTCAACATGTTCGCCAAAAAGCCTCAGTCCCTCTTTTGCTGCTTCAAAGTTAATTTGACCCTTTGCGTCTGCAAGATGCTGAAAGACCCGGATCGAACCCTGTCGACCGGGAATATTAGGAATGATCGAAACCAGTTCTTCTCGCTCATTATAGAGACGCAAAATGACTGTATTTTCGACAGTTGGGATAGTCTTTAAGTTTTCTGCAAATGTGCTCATGTATCGTTGTTAGTCAGAGTTCTTTAAATATGTAGTTCATATATAAACTACCTTTCCTGTAACAGTAAAAACAAGTAAATTTTGGCTTTTTTCTAATTCCATCAAAGATGCTTCAGCGGCATTTTTCCCAGCGGAAAAACATTAAAGCCAATTTCATAAAGTTTTTTGTGATCAAGATGATTTCGTCCATCAAAAATAAAAGCCGGTTTAGCCATTGCTTGAAAGATTCTTTCAAAATCCAGTTCGCGATATTCTTTCCACTGGGTGACAAGGGCCAGTGCGTGAGCACAATCAGCAGCTTCATATACGTCTTCTACAAAACTAATATCACCCTGTATTTCCTTCAGATCCTGACGGGCATTTTCCAGAGCTTTTGGATCATGGACCCTTACGCATGCATGTTCAGCCAGTAATTTTTCACAAAGCGGAATTGCAGGAGAATCCCGTGTATCTCCCGTATCCTGTTTAAAGGCAAAACCAAGCAATGTAATGGTTTTACCGGCTAATGTATTGAATTGTTCCTGAAGAATGCTCTGGAAAAATCTATCAGTTTGCCATTCATTGATCCGGACAACACTTTCCCAATAATCTGCAACTTCCGGCAATCCATAATATTCACAAAGATACGATAAATGTAATATATCCTTACGGAAACATGAACCACCAAAACCGATACTGGCTTCTAAAAATTTTGAGCCGATTCGTGTGTCCATACCGATTGCCTTGGAGACTTCCGCAATATCTGCTTCAGTACGTTCACAAAGTGCGGAAATACTATTAATTGAAGAAATGCGCTGTGCCAACATTGCATTGGCCACCAGTTTTGATAATTCACTGCTCCATACGCTGGTCAGCAGTATGCGTTCCTGCGGAACCCAGTGTGCGTAAAGTGCCGCCACCGTTTCTGCTGCTTTACGGCCATGCTCATTTTGTTCTCCGCCAATCAAAACTCGATCCGGATTTGTTAAATCTTCGATTGCAGTTCCTTCTGCCAAGAATTCCGGATTTGAAACAACGGAAAATTTTGTCGAACTTTTTCCTGATTCTAAAATTTTAGCCATCGCTTCTGCAGTACGTACCGGCAGGGTGCTTTTCTCGACTACAACAACTTCCGGCTTGCGGCAATTGGCTAATATTTCATGAGCAGTTTTTTCCCAGAATTGTAAATCTGCGGCTTTTCCTGCACCTTCTCCAAACATTTTTGTAGGTGTGTTGACTGAAACAAAAATGATGTCTGCATCCGTTGTTGCCGCGGCCACATCGGTCTGAAAAAACAAATTCCTGCCGCGTGCTTCCTTTACAACTTTCAGCAGTCCCGGCTCATAAATCGGCAGTTCATCACTGTTCCAACGGTCAATCCGATCCTGGTTGATGTCAACAACCGTTATTTTGTGTTCCGGACAATTTTTGGCAATCATCGCCATCGTTGGTCCACCTACATAACCGGCTCCGATACAAAGTATATTACTCATTTATTTAGTCGTCTGTAAAAATTATTGGTTTATTATCTGCTTCAATCTGCAAAAAGTGAAGGTGCCAAATCGTCCGGAACAGCTTGTCCCAAAAGCAAAAAATTTGTTGCTGCAATATTACTTAAATTGTTATTGTAATCCTGACCAAACGGTTTAAGTCGATAGTCTCCATTATATAAAGGATCATAAATTAAAAACGGGACAGGATTCAGCGAATGTTTTGTACTAATTTCCAATGTTCCGTTTTGATTTGAAATCAGCATTTCATCTGCATTACCATGATCTGCGGTTATCACCAGTAGGCCGTTTACTGCATCGATGGCACGTACAATATTGTCCAATGCCGCATCCGCAGCTTCAACTGCTCGAACTGTGGCCTGGAAATCTCCCGTGTGGCCCACCATATCTGCATTTGCAAAATTTATCAAACCGTATTGATATTCTCCGGAATTGATAAATTCAACAGCTTTTTTGCTGATTCCCGGAGCTTTCATTGCCGGACGCTCTGCAAAAGAAGGAATTTTGTCTGAGGCAATGAAATGATAATTTTCCTGCAAAGGATCCAGCGGTTCACGATAACCTCCATTGTAGAAAAAAGTCACATGGGCAAATTTTTGCGTTTCAGAGAGTCTAAACTGTTTGAGTCCCAGTTCCAAAATACGCTTGCCGAATGGTTCTTCTACTACAGGTGTTCCAACCAAATAATCCGGCGGAATCTGGTTATCCTGATCGTACTGTGTCATGCCCGCAAACAGCACCTCTGGGCACCTGTAACGCTCAAAATATGGAAAATCATCTGCGAGAACAGCCTGTGAAAACTCAGTAGCACGGTCACCGCGAAAGTTTGTGAAAATGAGTGCATGCTGATCTTCTATTCTGCCAACTGCTTCCCCATTGCGAATAATCACAAATCCGGGAATGTCCTGATCGATGATCTCCGGATTTTGTTTTCGAAAATGTTCTATTGCATCCCGGATTGAAGGAAACTGGTTTTCAGATTGACCCTGAACATGAATCTGCCAACCAGTTTCTATTTTTTCCCAATTGTTGTCACGATCCATCGTGATTACTTCACGTCCACCGCCGCTTGCAAAAGCATAATCGATTCCGGGACGCTGCCCCTTTAATTCCGAAAACAGCTTTTCAAAAGGTTCTGTAAAATCCAAAGCAGATTGAACACCAACGTCTCTTCCGTCCAGCAAAGCATGCAGATAACAGCGTCTTATACCAGACTGAAAAGCATGTCGAATGATGGCTTCAGTGTGATCAACGTGGCTGTGGATATTTCCATTTGAAAGCAAACCCAGCAAATGCAGTGGCGTGTCGCGTTCCACACAATTTTGGATGATTCTGCTTAACACCGGATTTTCAAAAAACTCACCGGATTGAAGCAGGTTCTGTATCAGTGTCGGTCCCTGTTCCATGACCATTCCGGCTCCCATTGTCATGTGCCCAACTTCTGATCCACCCATATCTTTTTCGTTCGGCAAGCCAACATATTTGCCGTGTGTCCAAAGCTGGGTGTATGGACAACCGCGAATCAGACGACTCATTACTGGTAAATTAGCCCTGTTGACTGCATTAGTTTCATCTGCCGCACCAACACCCCATCCATCCAAAACAACGTGAATCAATGGTCCGCGTCCAGAAAAATACTGTTGGAGGTTTTTAAGAAACAACATTACCAGTTTGATTAACCTTGTTATTCAAAACGAAGAATACATTCTTCAGGCAAACGTTCACAAAGAAAATTTAAGGCTTTGTCCAAATACTCAGAATCCCGACATTCAAGAGTCAACTTTACGTCATAATCAGATCCTGATACTTTCGGATATGAACCCAGCATCAGCTGCGGAAATTCTGCCATGGTTGCATCAAGTGAATCCGCGATTTCGCCCTCATCTGCTTTGAGATAAATTTGCTTCAAAACAATTGGAGTTGTCCGGAAACGTTCCTTGATACTGGCAAAACGGATCTTCAAATACTCTGGAATTCCCGGAAAAACAAATATATTGCGAAACTTCAGTTGCGGACCCCGGCCTTCGGCATACTCAATCAGTTCAGAACCTTCCGGAATCATTGCCATTCTGCGGTGTGCGGCAGTCATTTTATCACCATGATAATTTTGGATGGCTTTCATGATCTGAGGTGCTTCAAATAGTTCTATACCAAAACCTTTGGCAATTGAGGCAACGGTTATATCGTCATGAGTCGGTCCGATTCCACCACTTGTAAAAACCCAGGAGAACTGCTCCGAAAAATCCCGTACCGTCCGTCCAATAATTTCCGGAATGTCTGGAATTGTGATGATTTGCTGGACCTCTACACCAAGAATTCTCAGTTCTTTACACAAATATGGTGAATTAATATCCGTCACTTTTCCGGATAAAATTTCGTTACCAATGATGATGATACCTGCAGTTTCCAAGACTTAACTCAAAACTAATTGTTTATTTAATTCGTTTGATAATGTGGTAGCCAAATTGAGTTTCGACTACTCCACTTACTTCACCCGGTTTCAGGTTAAAAACGGCCTGATCAAACTCCGGAACCATTTGTCCCCGTGTAAAACGCCCTAAATCCCCTCCTTTTGGTCCGGAAGGACCATCAGAATGTTCCCGCGCCAATTCTGCAAAATCTTTTCCTCTTTTGAGATCTTTCAGTATTTGTTCCGCTAATATTCTGGCTTCTTTTCGATCCCGCTTTTTGGTGGCACGTAGAGCACCTTCGTAAGTTATAAGGATGTGACTGGCCGTTACAAGCTCAACTAAAACCCGCCGAAAAATTAAATAGCCAAAAGGAGAGTCTACCGGATCACTTATTTGTCCTACACCCAATTTAAGTGCGGGCTTGAGAAAGTCCGGTAAGCTCGGCTGTTTAGCAGATAATAAAGGAAGTTTAGACTGTTGAGGCAAGTCCGTAAACTGGTTGATTAAATCAGAAAACTTGATACCTTTTCGACGTGCATAATCTGTCAGTTTTTGTGCAATTTTTTCTGCACCAGACTTGTCATAGAATATATTTTGTTTGGGTGTCCTCGCACCTTGATAAGCAACCACCAGCATATCAACACTAACTTCGCCTGCTTCTGCATTATCAGAGTCTGGAATTTTTGCAGGATCTAATTCAGTTGTTGCGTGAGGAATATTTTTTTTATTTTTTTCAGCAAGTTTTTTGTTACGTTCTGCAATTAACTTTTCTGCAATTGCAGGATCAAAGGCCATGGCTGCTTTACCTTTGCGAATTATTGTCACTGCCTGAATCAGGTCTCCTTTTTCGATGGCATTGACTACATTCATTCCTTCAACAACTTCACCAAAAACTGAATGCTTGTTGTCCAGATGCGGTGTTGGGACATGTGTAATAAAAAACTGGCTGCCGTTTGTGTGCGCTCCAGAGTTAGCCATTGAAAGAATTCCCGGCTTATTATGTTTCAGTTCCGGATGGAATTCGTCGGCAAATGTGTAGCCGGGGCCACCAGTACCGTTAGAAAGTGGATCTCCACCTTGAATCATGAAATCTTTGATCACACGATGAAAATTCAAACCATCAAAAAATCGTGTTTTTTTGGCTTTTCCAGTTACAGGGTCTTTCCAATCCTTGCTGCCTTCCGCAAGTCCGACAAAGTTGGACACTGTCAGAGGCGCACGTTTAAAATAAAGCCGTAACACTATTTCACCTTTTGACGTCTTCATTTGTGCGTAGAGGCCCTCCTGAAGCGTTCCTCCCCAAACCGTTCCCGAAAATAATATTGCTGCCGCGCTAAGATACAGTGTTACCTTGAATGTCTTAATTGAAAGTCCTGTATTTAAATAAAAAGTGTTCATGTTGAATTTTGTAAAAAAATTGTAATAAATTTAAGAGGTCCTGTGATTTAAAGCTTTAAAAGAGAAAAAATAATCTTTCAGGCTAGCCTGTTTACGCTGCAGGTCTCAAGTTATTTGTGTTTGTAAAAACTTATTTCTTTAGCAGACATTTTCGAAAAAATTCTATTTTGAAGATCAGGAAGCATTTGCCAGCAAAAACTCTACTGCACTCCATAAATCATCCTGCCAATAATCCGGATCTGCTTTTGCCTTGCTGTCCTGACCACCATGTCCGGTGTGCACCCCGATTGAACATATCCCCCATTTCGAAGCTGCTGCAAAATCACTGGTAGAATCTCCGATTAAAATCGATTCCTCTGCAGAAAATCCATGTTCCTCTGCTGCCTGTTCCAGTAGTAGGGTTCCAGGTTTTCGGCAAGCACAAGGTGCTGGCACTTCACGACGCTCTCCGTTTTCCCAGTCCGGATGATGCGGACAATAATACTGCCCGTCTAAGTGTGCTCCGGCCTTTTGGAGTTCGTGTTGCATTTTGTCGGTTATTGCCTGAAATGCAGACTCACTCAAATCACCTCTGGCAAACGCAGCTTGATTCGTAATAACGAAACACCTAAAGCCCTCAGCATTAAGACGTGCAACTGCAGCAGCGCTTTTTGGAATCATCACGAACTGTTCCGGAGTCAGTATCGGTCCAGGCTCCTCGTTGATTACACCGTCACGGTCCAGCAGAACAACACGTAAATTATTGAACAAAGATTTAGACATTGATTAAATTCAGTTCAGAAGTTCCAATTGTTGTTTTCGTTCTTTGTCGGATACTTTAGCAAGTTCACGTACAGCCTCAAAGAACTGCGACCACTTTCGTCCTTGTTTCTCAAAGAGGTGCGCAAATTGTTCTACTCGACTCTGGTAGCGTTGCACACCAAGCAAATGTGTATTGTTCAGGTTTTTGGCAAACCAGTTATCGTATGAAAGTACTTTAAATGCTTTTTTATCTATTTCATAATTTTCGCGTAATTGATCATAAAGCACCTGTTTGTTACGGAGCTTTTCTGCAACTGAAAGTTCTGATGCAAACAAGATTTTCATTTTATCATAAGTGGTTTTAATCAGTTGTTGGAACAACTTACGATCTTTTCTGGCATTCAAATACCACTGGTAAATTTCTTTTCCGTCACCATCAAAAAAATCCGAATTACTGGACTGAATAAGAAATTGCCGTAGGCCCTCCTGTTCAACAAAAACTGCAAATGACTCATTGAAGGAAGTATCATTGTTGACAAACACCACCTGGTGGGCCATCTCATGGATCAGGACTGCTATCAATTCGGCATCGCGCCGGTGAATAAAAGTACTAAGAACCGGATCCGAAAAATAATTCGGCAGCCAGGGTTTGTTAAGCCAACCGAGTGTGGAATAGGCTGTTACCGGTCCCACCGAAACATCCAGTTGTTGTTGCTCCATTTCTTCCGCATATAACCTGGCATCACCTTCATCAAAATAGCCTCGATATTCCTGACAGCCAACAAACCAGTAACACCATTTGTGTGCTTTTAATTCCAGCTCAGGAGCTGCCGTTACCACCATGGTCACATAAGAACGTCCCAGATCTACATAACCGGTGTAGCCTTCATTTTCAGGAAGTGCCATTTGACTGACTGCAAAAGCCCGCACGCTCTCCACCAATTTCAGTTTCCGTTTTAGTTTCGGAGATGTATCAGGAGAATCCAGTAACTCACGAATATCTTGCTTACGGTTCAGCAAGTCGAGGTGTCCGGATGCGGCCTGCCAATAAAATCCTAAGTCTGAGCAACCACTTAAGAAAATGACAGACCCAAGAGCCAACAATAATAAATAGCCTGTACGCACAGCAATAATTTGTTTGGGAAAAGTTAGTTCAAGAATTGTAAAAATTCCTTTGCAGGATTTAAAATTCCAGCATGTTTGGCAAGCAAATTGTTATCTGAATCAAGTATTACGTATAACGGAAGGGCAACCGTTTGGAATCTGCTGATCTGCATTTGTTGATTGGCGGCAGCCTTGTCTCCACCATCAGTATAAAGCTGTACAAGTACAAACTCCTGCTGAAAACGAGCCATTACATCCGGATGAGAAAATATGTTTATTTCCATCCAGCGACAGTTTACGCAGGTATATCCGGTAAAATCAATAAATACCCGTTTGTTTTCAGCTTTTGCCTGGATCAGGGCATCAGCCAAATCATTCTGCCATGGTAAAGAATGTGACACTGCTTCTCCTGAAGTTCCCGAACTAGTTGCAAAACCCTGCCTGCTTTCTGATAATGTTCGCAGAACCGGAGGCAAATATGTATCCACCCACGGATTAAGCGGTACTCCAAACAATCCACGCAGCAGATATATTCCCAAAAATGCAAAAAGGAAAGCTGCAGTAAATCCCGTACCACTTGTTTTTTCAACACGGACATGATGTATTTTAACAGCACCTAACAAAAACAATGCTCCAATCACACAAAGTACAACCCAGGCCGCCAGTACAAAATCTCTATCAAGAACACCCCATTGCCAAACCAAATCCGTGTTACTGAAAAATTTGAATGCCGCAGCTAATTCAAGTAAACCCAAAACAATTTTCAGGTGCTCCATCCAGTTTCCGGACTGTGAACGCATCGTCTGGATAAGCCGTGGGAAAAGTCCCAGCAAGAAAAATGGAAAGGCAAATACTGTTGAGAAAACAAGCATTCCAACAATCGGCCAAAACCACATTCCCTGTGAAGCGGCAATCAGCAAAGTTCCTACAAACTGCACGGTACAGGTGAAAGACGTCAATGTGAAAGCCAGCCCCATGGCCAGTACCCCTGCTGTTCCACTCAACTTCCTGGACCAACGGTCTGCAAGGTTTCCAAATCCTCCCGGTGCATTCAATTGAATAAATCCCATCAAGCTGAAGGCAAAAAGAGTGAACATTACACCAATTGCCAAATTAACCCAGCCATTTGTGGCAAACTGTACTGCTCCTGCAGCACCTAAAACAACAGAAAGCAGCATACCTGTTACTGTATACGTTCCTACGATTCCTGCTCCAAACAGTGCCGCTAAACGTAATGTTTCTTTGGAATCTGCTTCGCCCTGTTTAGTAAAAAAGGCAACTGTGACCGGAATCATCGGAAACACACACGGTGTCAGCAATGCTAACAGACCTGCAATGACTGCCAGACCGATAAAACCCCAAAAACCTTCCTTGAGCGCATCTTCGATTTCTGAAACTTCTTCAGGAGGTGAGTCTACTGCAAACTGTGGAATTTTGTATTCAGTACGCACAGTCCCTGTGCCAAGTGGAATTTGGAGTGAAAACAGTTCAGTTTTGGGTGGAAGACAAATGCGTTCGCTGCATGCCTGATATCGCAGTTTCCCGCCTTTGTTCAGGACAGTTCCGCCAGAAATATCATCTGGAATGAGAATATTTTGGAAAAGGGTGGCTTTCATCAGGTGATAGCTCAACACCATATCCAAAACCGGGTCTGCTGCAATAATTGGATTACTTTCGTAAACCGGGCCGATCAAAATCAGCGGATCAGCCTCAAATGTCAATGAAGTGGGAATAGGGGCAAAATCGCCTTCACCGGGAATAACAGAAAAGACGTGCCATCCAGATTCCGGATGGATTTGTAAATCGACAATAATACGGGCATGCTCTCCCGGACGCGGTTTTTCAGGTTCGAGCCGTACCTGGAATGTTACAACTGATTCTGGAATTACTACTTCATCATCAAACTGAGCAATCGTGGTATGCGGAAACCCGGAAGTGAACAGCAAAGACAAGCACAGTAACAGCAGGGGTTGACCCAAGGCCCTGAAAATACTTGATTTAAATAAACTGCTGGGGGGCATAATTTGAAGTCAATAGAATTGGCTGTAAATTGTACAGATGAGATTCGGGAAAGGACAACTCTGCAACAATTTTCAGAGTATTGTTGATGAAAACTTTTGGCAAACGGTTTCCAGCAAGATTCAGCTCAATTTATTCAGCACTTCCGACACGCAGC
>ERZ651768.1239-NODE-1239-length-18844-cov-11.354878_pt1 | contig 18844 bp, 17 predicted proteins | sample MGYA00514754_ERZ651768 | MGnify/ENA metagenome assembly ERZ651768
GCGGTATGGCAGTGCTCATAAACGTTCCGTATGGTCGAGGGCGTCTGTTTAGCAGGGTTGGCGATCGATCTCTTCCTGATTGGGCATCGGAAGCAGACATCAATAGCTGGGGCCATTTTTTTCTGAAATATATTCTGTCTCACCCAGCCGTAACCTGCGTAATTCCCGGTACTGCAAAGATGAAATACTTAACTGATAATATGGGTGCAGCCCAGGGAAGGATGCCGAATAAAGCCATGAGGAAACAGATGGAAGAGTTTTTTGACGGGCTCCCCTCTTGAAGAGATCGTAGCCAGACTATTAATTCCTAGGGAAAGAGGATAATTTTGACGGATTCTCTGGCACGCGTCTTACGTATTAACCGTTCAGAACTTCCTCCGGTTTTTCTCTCGGCCCTCTATTTCTTTTGTCTCCTCTGTGGATATTTCTTTCTCAGGCCGGTACGTGAGGCTATGGGAATATCCCGGGGAATGTCTGATCTGCGATGGCTTTTTGTGGTTACATCCATCACATCCCTCCTAGCCGTACTGGCTTTTGGCGGGGTAGTGGCTAGGATGAATCGTCGCCGATTTATCCCTATAGCCTATCTGTTTATTATAACATGTCTCCTTGTTTTCGCAGGATTACTAATCACCGACATAGCAGCTGGGGGAGGTTTAATAGGATCGGATACAGAGACCGTTATTTCCCGCCTGATTGGGTATACTTTTTACGTATGGCTCAGTGTTATCAATCTTTTTGTCACCAGTGTTTTCTGGGCCTTTATGGTCGATATATTTAATGTTGAACAATGCAAAAGAATTTTCCCCTTTATTGGCATAGGTGGAACGCTGGGAGCCATTTCGGGTGGCTGGGCCACCAGTGTCATAAGTGGTATGACTGAATCGGCTTACTTGCCAGTAGGTCTAATGCTAATAGGGGCCACCTTTTTCGGGTTGGCGATTCTCATCGTGCTGATGTTGGATCGTCTTGCAATCCGGTCATCTCTTTCACGGCTCACAATGGAGCAGGTAAAAAATCAGAAGGAAGAAACTGAAAAGATCGGTGGCACATTTTGGGACGGTATGAGAGCAATTGCCACCTCTCCATATATTCTTGGGATTGGTGTTTACATCATACTGATGGCAATCTCTAACACAATGATTTATTTCACCCAGGCAAGCATCATCTTAAATAATACGGATACGCTCAGCCAAAGAGTGGCCGGATTTGCTCAGTTCGATATGCTGGCCCAGATGGCCACACTGTTTACTCAGATATTTATTACCACTCACCTCATTAAGAAAATAGGTGTCGGGTGGACCTTGGCTATATTGCCAGCCGTGACTATGATCGGCTTCGCTGTTCTTTCCATTTGGACCCTTTACGGAGTGATGGCAATCTTCCAGGCAATACACCGGGCAACAAGGTATGCTGTTTCAAGACCAGCGAGAGAGACACTGTTCAGTGTAGTCTCCACCTCAGAAAAATATAAAGCAAAACCCATTGTTGATGTATTTCTATATCGCGGCGGAGATGTGGTGGGCGCAGGAGTGGATGGTTTGTTTGCAGTTTTGGGATTGTCACTCACGGCTGTTGCCACGGCCACTGTACCCCTGGCCGGTGTTTGGGGACTGCTATCTCTGCGGTTGAGCCGAGCTCAATATGCAAGGAGCCAGGCAACAGAAAAGCCGCTTGTTGAGAACTAATATTTCAATTGCTTTTATGGTGAAATTGTTACGTACAGTTATTTTTCTATTGAGTGTGGTTTTTTGGCTCACATGCTCTACTGCTCCCCAACCTATTAGTCCTAACCAGTGGGCACCTGTTAAAGGACCGGAGAATGGACATCTTGTCATTGCTGGTGGAGGCAAACTGGATGGGACTGGTATTCTGGAAAAATTTGTGGAACTGGCCGGGGGTGAAAAAGCGGAAATTGTTGTCATTCCCACCGCCGGGACTGACCTGTATATAGGATTTCCTGATAGAGAGAAACAATTAAGGGCCATGTTCCTGGATCGTGGCGCCGCAATGGTTGAGGTTCTTCATACTCGGGATCCTAACGAAGCTGACAACACTGAATTTGCTGTAGCTGTCATGACCGCTACAGGTGTCTGGTTCACCGGTGGCCGTCAGTGGCGGTTGGTGGATGCATACGCCAACACTGTAACACTGGAAGCGATTCGGGGTGTTCTGGCCCGGGGCGGAGTTGTTGGAGGATCTTCCGCTGGGGCCACTATTCAGGGGTCATACTTGGTAAGGGGCGACACCAGTGGCAATACCATCATGATGGGTGATCACAAGGAAGGATTCTCTTTGCTCGCAAATTCTGCCATCGACCAACACCTCTTGAGGCGAAACAGGCAGTTCGATATGTACTCCGTATTAGCCAAGCATCCCAGTTTGTTAGGGATCGGCCTTGACGAGGGAACAGCCATTGTGGTGAAGGGCTATCAATGTGAAGTGATAGGGAAGAGCTATGTAGCCATTTACAACGGTTCATTAAATAGTGAAGAATTCCCCATGCTGAGCCAGAATGATTTCCGGCCGTTCCACCTGTTGCGGAAAGGAGATAGATTTGATCTGGCGAAGAGAACAATGATCAGAGAGGAGACAGAGTGAAAAGCAGATATGTTTGGGCAGTTGTATCGGCGCTTGTTTTTATGGGGGGCTGTTCCACGCCGGAACGCGAAGCTGCGTCTCTCCTAAAATCACTGCCTCAAGTTTCGCCACCAGTTTTGGATGAGGCGCGGGCGGTAGAACTGGTGAAACTGTCCCTCAACTGCGTGGAACGGGAATTTCCCTACAAGATTGGTTACAGGTTCGATAGCGAAGAGTGGATCAAGCCTCACTATGAAGTGACCCCGTCGTTCTACGGCTGCTGGGACTGGCACTCCGCCGTCCACGGACACTGGACCATGACAAAGATCCTTAAGATGTTTCCCAATATTTCAGTGGGCGACAGCATCCGCACGAAACTTCGTAACAACCTCAGCACCGAAAAATTGGAAGCCGAGTTTCGTTTCTTTACTGACAATAAGTTCACCAAGGGTTTTGAACGGACGTACGGCTGGGCATGGCTCATGAGACTTTACAGTGAGCTGTCAACATGGGATGACCCTGAAGGTCAGCGATGGGCTGAAAACATGCAGCCCCTTGTAGAACTTCTGTCAAAGAAAACAGTAGAGTATTTGGAAGTCCTCTCTTCACCACTCCGACCGGGGACACACAGCAACTCGGCATTCTCTTTTTCTCTCATGCACGACTATGCGAAAACCGTTGGCGATACAGCATTACTTGGTAGCATAAAGCATTTCAGCGAGCAGTATTTCGCAAGTGACAGGGACTGCCCCACAGCCTACGAACCATCGGGAACAGACTTTCTTTCGCCCTGTCTGTCGGAAGCTGAATCCATGAGCAAAACAATGGAGAGGGACGCATTTCCGGCCTGGCTGGGCACATTTCTCCCGCCAATGGTCGACGACCGATTCGCGCCCCTGAGAACACCGCCGGTGGTACTGGATCCGGAAGATCCGGGTATAGGTCACCTTATCGGCCTCATGTTTCACCGGGCATGGGCCATGAACCAGTTGGCGTCCGTGTTGCCTGAATCCGATACGCGACGAGAACTCTTTTTGCGGCTGGCAGCCATCCATGCCCGGGAAGGATACAACATTATGTTTGATAGCGGCTATGGCGGTGAACATTGGCTGGCCACTTTTGCCGTTTATATGATGTCAGAATACAGTCGGCTCAATGACACTGCTCAAGCGGGATAAGGAGAAAATTATAATGAAATATTTGATCATCAGTTCCGGGCTCCGTAAACAAGGTAACAGCTGGGCAATGGCAAGCCTCTGCTGTAAACGGTTTCAGGAAAGCGGAGAGGAGGCGGAGCTTCTCGCCTTAAGTGATCATGAGATGCCTTATTGTGATGGAAAAACTTATGTTGATCACCCTACCACACAGCTGTTCAGAGATAAGGTCGGAGCCGTTCAGGGAATTATTTTGGCTACACCGGTATACAATTTTGACGCGAACTCAGCAGCAAAAAATTTCATCGAGATCACAGGACAGGTATGGGAAAACAAAGTAGTAGGTTTTCTCTGTGCTGCAGGTGGAGACAAAAGCTATATGTCCATAATGGCCTTGGCCAATTCTCTCATGCTTGATTTTCGGTGTGTCATTATACCACGATTCGTATATGCGTCAAGCAGTGCCTTTTCCAATGGTGCTGTTACTGATGCAACTGTTGTGGATAGGATCTATGAACTTTCTGATGAACTGGTCCGTTTTACCACAAGTTTGAATAGCAGTTGATCCCAATCCCTTTTATTTTTCTTTGTATATACGCTTTTTGTATGATATACTCGCGGGCCGGTCATATGGGAGTGACGTGGCGGAGCCATAGCTAACCGCCCAATTAATGAATCACTTAATCACCTAAATAAAATGATTGCTCACGTAGATATGGATTGTTTCTTTGTTGCTTTGGAACGGTTGAAAGATCCATCTCTGAAAGGTAAGCCTGTAGCTGTAGGAGTCGATCCTGAGATTGGGCGTTCCGTGGTGACATCAGCATCCTATGAAGCGCGGAAGTTTGGTGTCCGTTCAGCGATGCCCATGGCAGTGGCTATCCGGCGGTGTCCTGAGTTGGTAGTCGTGCCTACAGATTTTGACCTGTACAACCATTACCACTTCAAGGTGAAGGAGATATTCCAATCTTTTTCGCCGATGGTGGAGATGACGTCCATTGATGAGGGGTACATAGATCTTTCAGGAACGGAGCGACTTTGGGGCGGTCCCATGGAGACTGGAGAGCGGATCCGGTGGGCCGTTAAACAGATGACTCAGCTCGACTGCACAGTGGGAATGGCCAGGACCAAACTGACGGCCAAGATTGCTTCCAGTGAGGCGAAACCTAACGGTCTGCTGTGGATTCCGGTGGAAACGGAGGCATATTTCCTGGCGCCGTTGCCGGTGAAGGTGATTCCTGGTGTGGGGGCAACAACAGCCACACTGCTAAAGAGTTTTGGGCTGGAGCAGGTGGGACAGATCGCAGCAGCGGGGGAGTTGCTTATGGAATCGACTTTGGGGACGACCGGGCGATGGCTTTGGTATGCATCTATGGGAAAATATGAGAGTGAACTGTTACCGGAGTGGGAACGGAAATCCATCAGCAAAGAGACCACCTTTCGTACCGACACGACCGACCCACAATACATTACGGCTGTTCTCCATATGCTTACGGAAAAAGTGTGTCGGCGGTTGCGCAAGGAACAGAAGGCCGCCCGCACCGTGTCGGTAAAACTGCGGTACGAAGATTTTGACACCATCGATCGTTCCCGGACATTGTCTCAGCCTGAGAGTAGGGACCCCTCACTGTTCTCCGTGGCGAAGGAGCTGATGTTCTCCGCCATTACCCGCCGGGTAGGGATTCGTCTGATTGGGGTGGGACTATCGAACCTCATCGGCAGTGGCCGTCAGACGAATCTGTTTGATGAGGGAGAGTGGATAAAAGGATGGCACCGGCTGGAGGCCATAGATAAGGCGCGGAGCCGGTTTGGGTTTAATGCAGTGTTGGCTGGAGAAGCGATCCGTTTAGCCGAGAAGCGATGAAACAAATTCCTTGATTTTCATGGTTAGGGATATGATATTTCTGATAGAAGAGGGTAGTTAGTATAACAAACAAAGGGAGGAGAAATCTAATGCAGAAAGGAAGTATAAATCGCGTCATCCTCGTAGGCTATTTGGGTGGAGATCCCGAGAGCCGATACACGCCGTCGGGTACGGCCGTGGCAAACTTTAACGTTGCCACTAACGAAAGCCGTAAGAACTCCGATGGTGATTTCGAGGACCATACCGAATGGCACCGGTGTGTACTGTTTGGCAAGCCCGCTGAAACTGCCACGCAGTATCTCAAAAAGGGTCAGATGGTGTACGTGGAGGGCAGATTGAGAACGCGCTCTTGGGAAGACAAAGAAGGGAACAAGCGCAACACCACGGAAGTGCACGGCGATATGTTCACCATGCTTGGTCGGCGCAGTAGTAGCAACGACAGCGCCCCAGTTGAGAAGAAGAGTGTTTCGGAAGAAGAAGACCTCCCGTTCTAGATAGCGGTTGCTTATATAAAAAGCCGTGACGGCCGGGCCAATGCCCGGCCCGGCGGCTTTTTATTGTGCGCTATTTATACGCTATTTGTGCGTTATTCACCTCTCGTCATCTGTAAGAGTCACTACTCCTTTCTGAAAGGAGTTCATTCCGTTCCTGATATCGTGACGTTTGCTTCCGATCACGGTTTGCGTCAGCTCTGTCTGGCGGATGAGAACGGTCTCTATGGTGCAGTTGAATTTGCAACTGCATGCGGCGAAGCCAATATTACACCCCTTATCGGTGCTGAAATGACAGATGGGGAACGAAGTGTTACGGTTATTGCCCGAAACAGAGATGGATATGCGCAACTGTCTGAAATTATCACACGGTTCCAGCTTCATGAACCGTCACTGACGGAGATTGTGGTCCCCGGCGGTGATGATCTCCTCCATTTCTGTGCCGACCCGGTATTACTTCAGCGGTGTGTGCGTCGAAAAGAAACAGGAAGCCTTTATACAATGCCGGTTATATCGGGCGGCTCCCGGTGTGGATCACTGCTCACTTTGGCATCCCACCGGTCCAATCTGGTGTCCTCCCTTTCGGCCGTGCCGGTGATAGAGTTGAATCTTTTTTCAGATGAAGATATACCTCTGTACAAAGTTCTCCGGGCTATCAGCCGTAACTGTACGGTAGAATCCTTGCCGGTTGAAGAGACCATTCCCGAAGCCCCTTCTGCCACACTGTTCGGACAACTGATGGAGGAGCCGATCCTCCCTTTCCAGACTGTCCTCTCCTCTGGCGATGTGGCGCGACTTTGCACCTTTCGGTTTGATTTTGCTACACTTCATCTTCCAAGATATATTCACCGTGGCACTTAAAAATTTTAATATTAAGAGAAGTTTTACCTTAATTTTCACTATATCATGGATGAGAAAGACAAACTAATTCTTAGTCTTCTTCAGAAAGACGGGCGTATGACGGCCAGCGAAATGGCGGAAAAAGTGGATCTTTCCGTACCGGCTGTTACAGAACGGATTCGGAAACTGACGGAAGGTGGTGTTCTAAAAGAATTTCGTGCCGTACTGGATGCTAAGAAAGTAGGCTATGATGTGACAGCATACATTCTCTTAGATATGTCTTCTTCTAACTCTTACGGTGATATGGTTCAATATGCGCAAGATAATGATGAAGTATTGGAGTGCCATTCCATTACGGGAGAAGGGTCCCATATCCTCAAAGTCCGGACTCACGATACTTCATCCCTGGAGTCACTGTTGAGAAATATTCAGTCTTGGCCGGGGGTGATCCGGACTCATACCATGATCGTCATGTCAACTTTCAAAGAAGCGACCAGCCTAAAACTGTAACCATGGATGTGGATTATAAGGTGGTCATTATAGGCGCCGGTGTTGTAGGTCTTGCCATAGCGCGGGCGCTGGCGACACGGGGAGAAACATCTGTGCTCATCGTGGAAAAAGAGATGGGCATTGGGCAGGGGATTTCGAGTCGGAACAGCGAAGTGATTCATTCCGGGATTTACTATCCCACAGATTCTCTCAAAGCGAAGTATTGCCTAGCCGGCCGGGACCGGCTTTATGCTTTCTGTCGTGAAAATGATGTCTGGAACAGTAAGTGTGGTAAGCTTGTGGTGGCACAGTCCGGCCAGGAGGCGCTGCTAGAAACTTTATATGAGCAGGCTCAGTCTAATGGTATCACGGAGATTCATATGATGGATCGAGCGGAAATTCAGACACTGGAACCGGAAGTGTCGGCGGAATCAGCCATGTTTGTAGGGTGCACGGGGATTATTTCGGCCCACGAACTCATGTCAGCGTTTCACCGGACTTCGGCTGATGCCGACCACGATCTACTGCTCAAGGCTGTTATTGTTGGTGCGGAACCGAAGGGTGACATATACTCTCTCCGAGTTGAAGGGCCCGGGGAAGCATCCTATTCCGTAACCACTCCTTGGGTGGTAAATGCGGCGGGGCTCCATAGTGATAAAACAGCTCAGTTTCTTTGGGGAACAAATGATAAGTCCTATCCCATGTTGCGGTATTTAAAGGGATCCTATTTCAAACTTTCCGGGAAATGGCGCCATCGTATTGAACGTCTTGTCTATCCAATTCCTGATGTATCCCACGATTCACTGGGGATTCATCTAAGTTTCGATCAGAACGGTGAGATGAAACTGGGTCCCAGTGCCGAATGGATTGATGACCGGTCAGAAGATTATACCGTGAACGAAACTGACTTGGACCTTTTTTATCGTGAAGCGAAAATATATCTGCCCGCCCTGGAGCGTAATGATTTGAGTCCTGACTATGCAGGAATCCGTCCAAAGTTGGCCGAAACGGTGAATGGACATTCTGATTTTTATATGAAACATGAGCCGGATTACCCCGGTTGGGTAAATCTTATCGGCATCGATTCGCCGGGGTTGACAGCTGCATTGGCTATTGGTGAAGATGTGGCCGGTTGGATTTCCACTTAAGTGATTTAAGAGCTAAAATATAGAATTATTTAGTTTATCACTTTATTTACCTAAATATTTCTTGTAATATTATTTATTATATTAATATTTTTAAGTATCAATTTTTTAAGGAAAATAGTACATGACCAAAGTAAAAGCTGAATACATTTGGATAGACGGACATAAACCGACAGCCAAACTCCGTTCCAAAACAAAAGTATTTGAGGGGCCCGTCAAAAGTTTAGATGATATTCCCATGTGGGGTTTTGATGGCTCAAGCACCATGCAGGCAGAAGGAAGCGATAGTGACTGTATGTTAAAACCGGTTTATTATTTGCCGGATCCTATTCGAGGCGGTGACGATATTTTGGTCATGAATGAAGTTCGCAAACCCGATGGATCGATTCATGAATCCAACACCCGGGCACGATTGGTTGAAATTGCTGAAAAGCATAAAGATGAAGATGCGTGGTTCGGAATTGAGCAGGAGTACACTTTTTTCAAAGGGCGTTCACCACTGGGCTGGCCGAATGGCGGCTACCCGGCACCCCAAGGCCCCTTTTATTGCGGCGTAGGCGCCGATGAAGTGTTCGGCCGTGACATTGTAGAAGATCATATGGACATATGTCTGCAAGCTGGGATTCAGATTTCAGGTATCAATGCTGAAGTGATGCCCGGTCAGTGGGAGTTCCAGGTAGGTTCCTTGGGACCGTTGGAGGTGTCTGACCAGCTCTGGATTGCCCGGTGGATTCTTTACCGCATTGCGGAAAATTATGGTGTGAATGCAACCCTGCACCCCAAACCGGTTAAAGGTGACTGGAACGGCGCAGGCGCCCACGCCAATTTCAGTACAAAACCCATGCGTGAAAATGGTGGTCTGAAGATTATAGAGAGCGCCTGTGAAAAACTTGGAAGGAAGCACGAGGAACATATCGCTGTTTATGGTGCTCACAATGAAGAACGGCTGACCGGTCTTCATGAAACCTGTGCTCTTCATGAGTTTCGCTACGGTGTAAGCGATCGGGGTGCTTCCATCCGGATTCCTATGGACACTGCTAATAACGGCAAAGGTTACCTTGAGGACCGCCGGCCTTCTGCCAACATGGATCCATACCAGGTTTGCGCCGCGCTTATCGAAACTACCTGTGGTTAAACCCATAGCGCTACTTAGTCGTCGAATCATGATGACGTGTAGCAGACTCTTTCCCTTGAGTCTCTATTTAACTATTTCGGCATCTTGTGCCGTTCCTCCGGCTTCGGATAGTAATCCGAAAGCATCGCCAATCGTTGCTGAATACTCGGCTGTTGCTGACAAACTCATGACTACTGCCCTGGCCGACAGTTTTGCCTATAATCGTCTTGCCGAATTAACGGACAGTTTTGGACCGCGTTTTAGCGGAACAAAGAATCTTGAGGATGCCATTGACTGGATTCTTGAAGAGATGAAAAAAGACGGATTCGAGAATGTCCACGGTGAAGAGGTCATGATTCCGAGGTGGGTTCGTGGGAAAGAATGGGCCCGCATGGAAGTGCCGTGGAAGAAGGAGATGGCCATGCTAGGCCTTGGCGGCAGTGTGGCGACACCCAGTGATGGAATTACAGCTGAAGTGCTGGTGGTTGACGATTTTGATGAGCTGGAAAGACGTGCCGGCGAAGCGAAAGGGAAAATCGTTCTTTTCAATGCACCGTTTACCAACTATGGTAAAACAGTCCGTTACCGGTATGATGGAGCCAATGCCGCTGCTGAGGCGGGAGCGGTGGCCAGCCTAATTCGTTCGGTGGGACCATACTCCATGAATACACCCCACACCGGCGGGATGGGATACAAAGAGGGCGTTCCCAAAATTCCCCACGCTGCTATTACAGTGGAAGATGCCATGATGCTGGGCCGTCTGGCCGACAGGGGTGAACCTATTGTCCTGTCGCTCTATATGGAAGCCCATTTTGAGGATGATGTCCCTTCCAGAAATGTAGTGGGAGAATTAAGAGGCAGTGAAAAGCCGGAAGAGGTGGTTGTTCTTGGGGGACACATTGACTCCTGGGATGTAGGTCAGGGGGCTATGGATGATGCTGGCGGCTGTGTAGCAGCATGGCAAGCCGTGAAATTGATGAAAGATCTTGGTCTCCGTCCGCGCCGAACTGTCCGGGTGGTTATGTGGACGAATGAGGAGAACGGCCTCCGTGGCGGTAACGCCTATCACGACGCACACCAAGACGAACTGAAAAACCATGTTCTCGCCATGGAGTCTGACAGCGGTGTGTTCAAGCCGTCCGGATTTGGCTTCACCGGTTCGGATCACGCCCGGGAGATTATTAAGCAGATTGCCACATTGCTCGAACCCATAGAAGCCGGAGAAATTGCTCCCAGCGGCGGCGGGGCTGACATCGGTCCCATCATGCGCGAAGGAGTCCCAGGGATGGGGCTCAGGGTTGAAGGATCAAAATATTTCTGGTATCACCATACCAATGCAGATACCGTAGATAAGCTCGATCCTCATGATGTAAATCTCTGTGTGGCTGCCATGGCCGTTATGGCTTACGTGGTGGCCGACTTGCCTGAAACACTTCCCCGGTAGCAACTTATTTCCCGCCGAGATTCTTTCCCGGCGCAATATTAAATTCTTCTTTCCATGCTTAGTAGACTCCGAGTTAAGAATTACGCATTAATAGAAGATATGGACCTCACCTTTGGTGCGGGGCTTAACATTCTTACGGGGCAAACAGGCGCCGGTAAGTCCATCCTTATAGGATCCATGAATCTCATCATCGGTGAAAAAGCTTCCACGGAAATGGTTCGCAGTGGTGCAGAGGAGGCATTTGTAGAAGCAACTTTTGAACTCGCGGGGAAGGTGCCAGATCTGCTTTCTTCCTATGTTCGAGTGGGTGAACCCGTATTTGTGAGGCGACAAGTAATTCGTGGTGGCCGGAGTTATGCTTTTGTGAATGATCATCAGGTGACCGTGGGAAAGCTGAAGGAAATTGGTGACATACTACTGGATCTTCTGGGTCAACACCACCATCAGTCCCTTTTGAATGTGGACAATCACCGGCAGCTTCTTGACCGGTTTGCCGTGGACAAAGAATTTTCCCAAAACTACACCGCTGCTTTTACAGAACTCAAAGAGCGGCAGTCCGAACTGGAATCGGCAATAAACGCCGACGAACTTACCAGGGAGAGGCAAGCACTTTACCGGTTCCAGCTTCAAGAAATTAATGTGGCCAAGCTTGAGACAGAGGAGCAGAGCTTACTTGAAGAAAAGGTGACCATTCTCCGTAATGCCCAGCAACTGAAAGATACTACCCGAGAACTTAGTTATTCTCTTTCCGAAGATGACGATTCCACCCTGAACCGTCTTCGTGGTATGTTGAAAGTCTTTGAATCCCTGGCGGAACTGGACAGCAGTCTGAAAGAAAAAGCTATCCAGTGGAAAGAAGCAATCTATTCTCTGGATGACATTTCCATGGAACTGTCCCGTTACGGTGACACTATTGAAGCCGATCCCGAGCGGCTTGCCTGGGTGAACGAGAGACTCCAGTTGTACCGCGATTTTTCCAAGAAGTATGGCGAAGGGTATGATGGCATTATGGCATATAAAGAAAAAATCGCTGGTGAATTGGACAGCTTGGAAAACAGGGATGAAAAAATTAAGGTGCTGGAAAAAGAGATCGCCTCACTCAAAACAAAAGTTTATGATTTAGGCAGTAAAATTTCTGCTAAACGATCCAATGGTGCGAAAGATCTAAAAAAGAGAATAAAGGCTGAATTGGCAGAACTTGGTATGAAAGGGACCAAATTTGATGCGGTACTAACGCCTGTTTCTGATAATGCCGGGATGGCAGTAACGAATGACGATGACCCCTGCCTCGCGGGAGAGTTTGGGCTTGAGGACATTGAATTTCTCATCTCGCCTAATCCCGGCGAACCTCTGAAACCGTTGGCGAAAATTGCTTCTGGCGGAGAGATGTCCCGCATTATGCTGGGGCTAAAAACTGTGCTGGCAAAGGTAGATGCCATTCCCCTTCTGGTGTTCGATGAGATTGATGTGGGAATCGGCGGGGACACTGCTAATCTGGTAGGAAAGAAACTGAAAGCCCTTGCCCAAAACCATCAAGTCATTTCCATTACACACCTTCAGCAGATTGCCTCTTTTGCCGATAGGCACTTCCAAGTACGCAAAGCTGAACGTGGAGGTAGAACTGTGACTGAAGTGGCAGAGCTTAGCCAGGAAGAGAGAGTTGCTGAGATTGCACGAATGATTTCAGGAGAAAAAATTACAGACCTGACGCTGGAACATGCCCGAGAGTTTCTCCGGGGCGCGGCGGAGGCATAAATGAAACCTAGTTATCAATTTTTTGCATTTGTGACAGTTGTACTATTTTGTTCCTGTACTAGTGGATCGTTTGATATTGTGATCAAAGGCGGACGGGTCATGGATCCTGATTCCGGGCTGGACGATATCCGAAATATCGGTATACAGGGTAGTAAAATTGTGGCAGTTACTCAAGACAAAATTATTGGGAAACGTATCATCAATGCTGACGGTTTGGTGGTTTCACCCGGATTTATAGATCTTCACGATCACGGTCAAAATGAGGAAGCATTTCGTTTTAAAGCCCTGGACGGTGTTACCTCCGCTTTTGAGTTGGAGGTTGGAACGGGAGATATTGCCAAATGGTACACCGAACGGGACGAAAGTCAATTCATACACTATGGAGTCAGCATTGGGCATATTCCCGTCCGGATGATTGTGACGGGGGATGAAGGATATTTTTTGCCAAGCGGCCCGGCGAAAACTGTTGTGGCCAGTGAATTGCAGATAGCTGAAATGACCCGACGGTTTGAGGAGGGATTAAATCAAGGTGCAGTAGCTGTGGGTTTTGGTATTGCCTATACACCGGCGGCCACGGTAGAAGAGTTTGAGGCAATGTTACATGTGGCATCACAATATAATGCTTCGGCACATATTCACGTTCGTGGCGGATTAGATGGTCTCCGGGAAGCAATTACAGGTGCAGCAAATACTGGAACGGCTCTTCATGTTGTTCATGCCAATTCTAGTGGCGCTGAACAGACGGCGGAGTTTCTGGCTATTATTGAAGAAGCCCGTGCCGCGGGGCAGGATGTAACAACAGAAGCGTATCCCTACAGTGCCAGCCAAACCTACATCGAATCAGCACTCTTTGACGACTGGAAGACATGGGAACCGGAGCGCTACCAAATTTTTCAGTGGGTTAATACAGGAGAGCGTTTGAATCGCCAGTCTTTTGCTCAATACCGTGCTATGGGAGGAATAGTTATTGTTCATCAAAGGACAGAAGCGATGACCCGTACAGCCATTGAAAGTCCTCTTACCATGATCGCGAGCGATGGTCATATCGAAAATGGCAGAGGCCATCCCCGCGGATCCGGATCGTATGCCAGAGTGCTGGGCCGCTATGTACGGGACGAAGGGATCCTGGATCTTATGGATGCTCTCCGAAGAATGACCATTGAACCAGCCCGCCGGTTGGAAGCCAGAGTTCCGGCTATGCAAACAAAAGGACGTATTTATGCTGGTGCTGATGCAGATCTTACTATTTTCGATCCGGAGACAGTCATTGATCGTGCCACCTACACAAATGGTGCGGTGCCGTCTGAAGGGTTTAGGTATGTACTGGTGAACGGTATACCTATCGTAGATGGTGGTCGGTTTGTTGAAGATGTTCGGCCGGGCAGGCCCATAAGAGTAGATGAACACTGATTTTTCATCAATAAAAGAAATGCCAGGAGAAATACCATGTCTAGAATAATGTCTATTTTGCTCAGTTTTGTAGTGGCGGTAGTGCCCCTGTCCGCGGGCAAACTGAAGTTTGTCATAAACTATCCTACTGAGCAAGATGGTAATATTTTGGAAGGTCGGGTTTTGCTCATGTTGGCGAAAAGCGATGAATCTGAACCTCGTTTCCAGATTACCTACCAAAACCATACGGGATTGATCTATGGCGTGGATGCACTGGGGAAAAAGCCAAAGGGGGGTGTTGTCATTGATGGCACTGTATTTGGATACCCCATCGAATCCCTTGACAATATTCCGGCCGGAGAGTATTGGGTACAGGGACTTTTGCATACTTACGAAACATTTAACCTGAAAACAGGGCACACAGTGAAACTTCCTATGGATAACGGGGAGGGCCAAAAATGGAACCGTTCTCCCGGAAACCTCTATTCAACACCTAAGAAGATATTTTTAGATCCTGACAAGAAAAAATCTGTAAAGATTACACTGGATCAGGTCATTCCACCCATCGAACCACCGGAAGACACCAAATATATTAAACATATACAGATGCAGAGCAAGTTGCTGACGGAGTTCTGGGGTCGCCCCATGTATCTCGGTGCTCATGTTTTGTTACCGGAAGGTTTTGATGAACATCCTGAAGCGAAGTATCCTTTAATGATTTTTCACGGTCACTATCCTCATGATTTCGGCGGCTTCAGGACAGAACCGCCCGATCCTGATTTGGAACCTAAGTACAGCGCCCGCTTTGATTGGGAAGGTTATAACAAGACCGTCCAGGAGTATGATTATCAGTTCTACAAGGAGTGGACGGGTCCAGACTTTCCTCGGGTGCTCGTTATCAAAATCCAGCACCAAAACCCATACTATGATGATTCCTATGCCGTCAATTCCGCCAATATCGGTCCCTATGGTGATGCCATCACCTACGAACTGATTCCATATATTGAAGAGAAGTTTCGCGGTATCGGCGAAGGATGGGCGAGGTTTCTATACGGTGGTTCTACCGGTGGATGGGAAGCACTGGCAGCACAGACGTTCTACCCTGATGAATATAACGGCTGCTTTGCCGCCTGTCCCGATCCTATTGATTTCCGGGCATACTGCCTTGTGAATATTTACGAAGATGAAAACGCTTATTTCAAAGGGGGTCCCTTCAAGAAAGTTGAGACCCCAGCTCACAGGAATTACCTGGGTGAAGTGAACGCTACTATGAAGCAGATGAACCACGTGGAGTTGGCCATCGGTACCAACAGCCGTTCCGGTGATCAGTGGGATATCTGGCAGGCGGTCTACAGCCCCATGGCCTCGGACGGCTATCCCAAGCCTATCTGGGACAAAAAGTCAGGTAAGATTGATAAAGAAGTGGCTGACTACTGGAAAGAAAACTACGACCTCCGTTATGTTCTTGAACGGGACTGGGGAAAGATTGGTCCAAAGTTGAAAGGTAAGATTCATGTCTACTGTGGCGACATGGACAATTATTATCTGAACAATGCTGTTTACCTTATGGAAGAATTTCTGGAAGGGACTACTTATCCCTATTACAACGGCGAAGTGGATTATGGCGATCGTGCGGAGCACTGCTGGAATGGTGACCAGACACGACCTAACGCCTTGTCCCGACTTCGATATAATCAAATGTTTATTCCCAAGGCTGTAGAGCGGATGGAAAAGACCGCACCTTCCGGAGCTGACCTGAAAAGTTGGAGGTATTAGCCCCTCGGCCATGATTGTTTACAACAGAACACAGTATAAAGAACTGACGCCTGGGCAATACCAAAAAGAAAAACGCCGTCTGCAGATTGAATTGCTGAAACTACAGGAGTGGGTCATGGATCAGGATCAACGCATAGCCCTCCTGTTTGAGGGCCGCGATGCTGCCGGAAAAGGGGCTACCATCCGACGGTTTATAGAAAGACTTATGCCAAAAAGTGTAAGGATGGAGGAACTGGGTGTTCCGTCACCGACGCAAAACAAAAAGTGGTTGAAGACATATGAAAAGCTGTTGCCTGGGCCGGGTGAAATTGTATTTTTTGACAGATCTTGGTATTCTCGGGCACTTATACAACCCACCATGAATTACTGCACGGAGAAACAGTACCACTACTTCGTGAGCAAAGTCAATGATTGGGAGGAGAGTTTGGTGGATAAGGGATTAATTCTCATCAAATTCTATCTCTCTGTTTCGAAACACAGTCAGACACTTAGATTTCGTTTACGGGAAGCAAGTCCGCTAAAGTATTGGAAACTATCTGAAAATGATTTGGAAGCAGCCAGTGAGTGGGATTTGTTTACTTTCTATAAAGAGCAGATGTTTCGTAAAACCTCTACGGGAAAGAATCCTTGGATAGCCATCAATTCAGACAACAAGATGATTGCACGTTTGAACGCGATGCGTTATGTTCTTTCGCAAATTGACTACGCGGGGAAAAAAAATCTCAGAGCCAAAAAGTGGACGCGGGAAATTCCGGAATACCGGATCACCATAGACGACGTGTTTTTTGACAATCTCACAAAAGAGCAGTATGAACTTCTCTTCAGCCTACAAGGACACACCTAAATGATGGATCGAATCAAGACTGCCGGTGGAATTGTGTTTAAGGATGGAAAATTCCTCTTTATCTACAAACGGGGAATGTGGGACCTGCCGAAAGGGAAATTTAAAAACGGTGAGTCCGAAGAAGAGACAGCTCTTATAGAGGTCCATGAAGAAACAGGTCTTCCTCTTGAAGAGATTAAAATTGTAGAACGCCTTATCCCAACCTATTACATAAAAACCATCGACGGGAAACATCTCCAGAAAAAGACCTGGTGGTTTCTCATGCAATTTACCGGGAATCCCTTAACGGAACTGGTGCCGGCTCTGGAGGAGGATATTGAAGAGTGCCGCTGGGTATCAGAAGACGAACTGGAGTATATACTTCCTGCCGCCCATGAACGTATTGTATACCTTTTTGATTATCTAAAACAGTTACCCGTTTACAGGCAACTGATGGACCGTCAAGCCGTTCCGGCCTGATCCCTACGTTTACTTATCCGTGTAATCCCGCGGCAGGCGGAGTGCTGTCAGCGTGCCCGATGCCGTTTCAAGCTCCAGCCATGTGTTAATGTCTAAAGAAATGGTGGCAGCGGCGCATGTGGGGAATTTCTCTATGGTCGTATTGGCAAGTTGTTCCACAAGGGAATGAAAAGTGGGATTGTGACCAAAGACAGCTGCATGACTGACTGAATTGTCCAGATCTCTTAGGATTTCAATGATGGTACTAGGATGAGCGCCGTAAAAACGGCGTTCTTCCGTAATATTGTCCTCAGAGTAGCCCATTTCACTGGCAATAGTTCGCGCTGTGGTGATAGCACGTTTGGCGGGGCTACTGATAATCTGATCGAACATAACACTTTCATCGCGGAGGATGCGTCCCATCATGGGGGCGTTCCGTTTACCGCGAGAATTAAGAGGGCGTTCAAAATCACTTAAATGAGGATATTCCCAGCTGGACTTTGCATGACGTATGACAGTGAGTTGTTTAATAATTAGATTTTAGCCGTCACACCTAAAAAGATGGGGCATAGCTTCTTTAAAGCTACTGACAGTTACAACACCCACATTCTTATCGTTATTCAAGGCACAGAATACACCATCATTGAACTTACCCGTCGGTTTCTGCGTCAACCAGATGCCGTCCGTATTTGTGGTCTGGCTCATAGTAAAGGTCTCCAGGTATTTTAATGATTTACGATCAAAAAGGTGGAATCGGTTCCCATCGTGACTTTGATCTGTAAAGATCCAGACGCCATCATTCTCACCACATTTATACAGGGCAATCCCTTCCGGGTCGCCGGCAAAGCGCCCTTTGGCAAGAATAATTCCGGTAAAGTCTCCATCCATAGTATATACCTTTATGACATTTTCCTGTTCGTCTGCTATCATAAGCCGGTTATGTTGTCTGTCCGCAAAAATGGATTCCACTTCATAGAGCATACCGGGACCGGTGATATCACCAAATGTATTGACAAGGGTATGAGAGATAGCATCACCTTCTACAGTTAATTTCCAGTGACGGATTCGTCGGCCATGCACTTCGACCGGATCCTTGTCTATTACATATTCACTATCTGTTACGAAAACATCAAGTTGACCTTCTGAATCATGGAGCACATTGATACCGTAAGGTTTGGCAAGCTCAGTTTCACCAATAAATCCAAGAGGTTCAAAATCAGGAAGTCTGAACAGTTGAAGACGATGATTATCTCGTTCTACAATGATCATAAGATCATCTTCAATCCAGATGCCGTTGGGATAAGCAAATTGACTGAATCCATCCCCGTTGCTTCCTATTACACGCACCTTTTTTCCACTGTTTGCGTCATACACAGACAGACGATCACCATCTTTACCGGTTACAACAATCCACGCTTCATTATTACCGTGATAGACGGCAGGAGAATCGAGCTCATCATTTGGTTCTATGGGTGTAAAATAGGTTTCATTGAGTATGCTCGAGGGTTTCTCACAAGAAAC
>ERZ651768.1240-NODE-1240-length-18828-cov-11.408565_pt1 | contig 18828 bp, 17 predicted proteins | sample MGYA00514754_ERZ651768 | MGnify/ENA metagenome assembly ERZ651768
ATTTCGCGAATTCAAGAATTGATGACCCCTGAAGATCCGGATGATGAACCGGATCTCGTAGCGGCAAAACTCGAACTAGATGAGTTAAGAGAACGTCGATTTGAGCGCATGAACGATTTTGAAAAGTCGACCCTGCTTAATTTCTACACAAACTATTATCTCACCCTCGAAGATTATCAAGGTGCAATCAGAAGTTTTGAAGAAATACTGACTATTGAAGATCTTCGTGAGGATACACGATTGCGGACTTTGCGTTCTTTGGGGCAGCTATATGCTGCCGAAGAAGAGTGGCGATCCTCGATCGTCAATTATGTAGCTTGGCGTGACTTTTCATTTGATGAAGATGATATTGTATTTCGCGGACTCTCCTACGCGCACTACCAACTGGAGGAGTTCACCGAGGCCCTGCCTTATTGGGTTTCCTATATGGAATTTATACTGGCTGAAGGAGAACCGCTAGATAGAGATGATTACGCTTACCTTAATGGCCTTTATTTCACTATAGAAGATTTTAATAAGGCTCTGGATTTAACCAAGACCATGATTGTGCTGTTCGACGATCCAACCGATTGGATGAATTTGAGCGCAGTGTATGCCAGCGTCGACGATGAGGAGCGACGAGTAAGATCACTTAATGTTGCGTACCTTAAGGATTACTTTGACGACGAAGCCAGATATATGAATCTGGGGCAGTCTATGGCAGGGGTTGATATTCCAGCTAGTGGATCGAAAATCATAGCGGATGGGATCAATAAGGAATTCGTAGAAGAGAATCTCGACAATTTTGAAACTTATACTCAGATGTATCTGTTAGCTAGTATGTGGGAAGATGCCCTTGAGCCAGCGGAACGCACTGCGGAATTAGATGAAACTGGCGATGGGTATGACACCGTTGGCTATATTCACTACGTGATGACGAATTACGAAGATGCTGCGGAAGCATTCCAGATGGCTATTGATAAGGGAGAGCTTAATGATAAAGGCGATACCCTGATGTTTCTGGCCAGATCTTTACTGGAATTGGACGATTTCGAGGGCGCATTGTCCGCAGCCAGAGAGGCATCCGATCTCAATGATGAAGACTCTCGTAATGGTGCCGAAAGCTATATTACTTTCATCAATAATACTAAGGCCCGGTTCGATATCCTTGCTGAAAGGCGGCAGGATGCTATTGACTTCTATGAGACCTATCCACCTCTGGATTGAAAATTTAACGCGCGAGGATCTGTAAATAGTATAAAAGCGGTTTTAATACGTATGATTAGCGCTTGAAACAATAGCCTTAAGACCCCATCTATAAACCCGGCCATTTAACAATGGTCGGGTTTTTTACTGCGCCAGCACTGATAGTTGGAGAAAGAAATGGCAACCAGCACCAAGACCAAGACCAAGCCAGAAGTAAGAGGGTTTGAAACGGAAGCGAAACAGCTTCTGCATTTAATGATCCACTCCCTATACAGCAATAAAGAAATATTTTTGCGCGAATTAATTTCAAATGCTTCCGATGCGGTTGACAGGCTCCGATTCGAAGCCCTTTCAAAACCAAAATTGTTGGGGAAAGACACAGAGCTAAAAGTCAAGATCGATTTCGACGAAAAGAATAAAACGATCATGATTTCGGATAACGGCATTGGTATGAACCGAGACGAGATAGTAAATAATTTGGGTACTATAGCAAAATCTGGAACGGCGCAATTTCTTGAGTCACTAACTGGAGATCAGCAGAAAGACTCTCAGCTTATTGGTCAATTCGGTGTTGGTTTCTACTCAGCATTCATAGTCGCTGATAAGGTGGAAGTGTTAACACGTAAGGCCGGAACAAAGCCAGGCGACTCAACTCTTTGGAAATCTAGTGGTGAGTCAGACTACTCCATTGAATCGGCCACAAAAAAAGAACGTGGTACATGCGTCACGCTTTATTTAAAGAAAAGCGAGGGGGAATTTGCAGCGGCATTCAGGCTAAACAGTATAGTAAAAAAATACGCGGACCATATTTCTATTCCAGTACTTATGGAAAAGCAAGAATTAGCCCAGGGAGAAGATAAAGGGGGGAAAGTTAAGAAGAAAAAAGAGTACGAAGCAGTAAACAAGGCTAAGGCTCTTTGGTCACGCCCCCGAAAAGATATTTCTAAAGAAGAATATAAGGAATTCTATAAACATGTGAGCCACGACTTTGAGGACCCTTTAGAATGGAGTCACAACAAAGTTGAAGGGAAGTTGGAATATACCAGTTTGCTTTATATCCCTGGCAAAGCGCCGTATGACTTATGGAACCGGGAAGCAGCTCGGGGCTTGAAACTCTATGTGCAGCGTGTCTTCATCATGGATGATGCAGAGCAGTTTTTGCCATTATTTTTACGTTTTATGAAGGGAGTTGTAGATTCAAATGATATTTCATTAAATGTCTCACGGGAGATTTTGCAAAAAGACCCTGCCGTAGATTCTATTCGTAGCGCGCTCACCAAGAGAGCATTGGATATGCTGGAAAAGTTGCGCAAAAAAGATAAGGATAAATACAACGTATTTTGGAAACAATTTGGTCAAACTTTAAAGGAAGGTCCAGCGGAGGATTATTCCAACAATGAGAAAGTCGCTAAGTTACTACAGTTCACAACAACTCAGTCAGAGTCAGATGAACAAGAACACGCCCTGCAAGAGTACGTTTCACGGATGAAGGAAGGGCAAGAAAAAATCTACTACCTGGTCGCTGAATCATTGAAAGCAGCGCGTAATAGCCCTCTTTTGGAGATATTTAAGAAGAAGGAGATTGAAGTAATTTTAATGCATGATCGTATCGACGAGTGGTTAATGGGACACCTTCAGGAGTTTGATGGAAAACAGTTTCAAGATATAGCTCGTGGGGAACTGGATCTAGGAAAACTTAAAGATGAAGCTGATGGTGAACAGCAAGATAAAAGTGAAAAGGAATATGAGCCACTGGTAACGCGAATTAAGGAAATCCTGGGGGATAGGGTCAAAGATGTGAGAGTTACCCATAGACTCACTGAATCACCCAGTTGCCTCGCAATCGATGATCACGACATGGGCGCACAGATGCGTAAAATCATGCAAGCTTCAGGGCAAGAAATTCCAGAAACCAAGCCAATATTTGAAATTAACCCTGAGCATCCGCTGCTTAGTAAACTGAATCAAGAAAGCGATGAAGAACGGTTTTCAGATCTAGTGACAATCCTGTTTGGCCAAGCAAGCCTCGCTGAGGGCGGACAGCTGGAAGACCCTGGAGAATTTTCTTCAAAAATTAACAAGTTATTACTAGAGATCGTTAATTAATCTTTATATTAACTATGTTGAGAGGCTTCGCGGAGTAGATTTTTGCTGATACCTTCGTTTACATTTTCTCCAGGGTTTCTATGCCTAAAAGATGAAGACCCTGCTGTAAGTTTTCCGCTGTGAGTCTGGATAAAGCCAGCCTAGACTCCTTTAGAGGAGTTTCGGCTTTCAGCATGGGGCAGGTCTCGTAGAAACGCATAAAGCTACCAGCAAGTTCATAGAGATAGTTACACAGATGGTTGGGATAACAATCTGTAGCGATCGCATGAATAATTTCCGTTAGTTGTAAATTTTTTACTAAAAGCACCCTTTCTTCGGGCTCCGACACTAACGTGATCAAATAGCGATCATCTGCTATTTCCTGATGTTTCCTGAGTATGCTTTTGATTCTAGCGTAGGCATATAACAGATAAGGTGCGGTATTACCTTCGAATGAAAGCATGCTGGACCAATCGAAAATATAATTACTAGTTCTATTCTTGGATAGATCCGCATACTTTACGGCGGCGATACCTATTTTTGCTGCTATTTGTTGCCTTTCAGATTCGCTGAACTGTGGGTTCTTGTCAGTAACCAGAGTAAAGGCACGTTGCACTGACTCATCTAAAAGCTCTATAAGCTTTATAGTCTCACCTGAGCGCGTTTTAAAAGGTTTTCCGTCTTTGCCCATCATAGTACCGTAAGAAATATGCTCCAATGAGATAGCACTAGATGCTAGGCCTGATAATTTTGCTACAGCAAAAACCTGTTGGAAATGTAGAGATTGCCTGACATCAACTACATAAATTGAACGGTCAGCTTTAAGCTCATAAGAACGGAGTTTAATTGCTGCTAAGTCAGTAGTTGAATAGAGATAACTACCATCTGATTTTTGAATAATGACTGGCAAAGGGTCATTATTTTTGCCAACAAATTCTGGCAAAAACACGCACATTGCACCGTCTGATTTGGTCAGTAATTCCTTGCTGGCAAGCAGCCTCACTATTTCAGGTAGATCATCGTTATAAGAACTTTCGGCATCGAGGTCCTCACGGTTAAGTGTTACCTTAAGTTTTTCGTATATAGCCTCGCAATGATGCATAGACTCTTCGATGAATTGTTCCCAGATTGCCATATATTCAGCATCTTTACTTTGTAGCTTGACTACGCTACTACGCGCGCTGGCAGCAAAATCTGGGTCAGAGTCAAAGCGTTGCTTAGCTGCTTTATAAAACTCCTCCAGATCTGTAAGCTCATTTGGCAGAGCATCGTGCTCAGTAGTAAGCTCTCTCATACAAGCTATCAACATACCAAATTGGGTTCCCCAATCGCCAACATGATTTTGCCGAATGACTTTATGCCCCAATCTCTCAAATATTCGAACAAGACTATCGCCAATAATAGTGCCCCGTAAGTGCCCAACGTGCATTTCCTTTGCTAGATTTGGAGATGAATAATCTACGACAATGATTTGCGGTGATTCGGCTTTAGGAACGAGCAAATCTGGATTGGCCAACATAATATTGGCACGTTTGATTAGCTGTGAATCACGGAGAAAAATATTGATAAATCCAGGACCGGCAATTTCGAATCGTTCAACTAGCTCTTGCTCGCGAGTTTCAAGATGATCTTGGACAAGCTTGGCCAGTTCTTGCGGCTTAACATTTAATTGTTTGGCAATAGCCATTACCCCATTAGCCTGATAGTCACCAAATCCAGGTTTGGACGCGGTAATAACATTAGCATTGCAACTCGACATGTTTGCCGAAGAAGCAAGTGCGTCTCCTATTAGGTTGTTTAAGTCTTGTTTTAGAGTTTTCACCAGTTTAGAAAATCAGCCGATCGAAAAACGAGGCGATTGTACACCATTACCGCATAAACCGATTGCTGTAAAATACTTAAGCGATAAATTCTCAACTTTTGTGAACTCCCCATGATAGAAGATAGCAAAAAAGTCCAATTCATCAGGGTTCTTGAGCCTCAGCAGGGTCAAAGAATCGACAATTTTCTGATTAGACATTTAAAAGGGGTTCCTAGATCCCGGATTTATCGCTTAGTTCGCCGTGGAGAGGTGAGAATAAATAAAAAGCGTTGCAAGCCGGCTCAAAAGCTAGAAGCCGGTGATGAAATTCGAATTCCACCCTTCTCGGGGGTTACCGCGGTCCCGCCAAAAAAGCTCGGTTCGGGTATGCGGCAACTCCTAGAAAAGAGCGTGCTATTTGAAAATGACGAGGTACTCGTCATAAATAAACCGGCGGGACTAGCAGTTCATGGGGGGTCCAACATACGGTTGGGTTTGATTGAAGCTCTTCGCCAGATGAATCCACAGTGGCCGGAATTAGAGTTGGCACATAGGCTCGATCGTGACACTTCTGGGTGCATATTAATTTCAAAAAATACTATATTTCTAAGGTATATACACCGCAAATTTAAGGAAAAATCTATTAATAAACAATATTTAGCACTTGTACACGGTAAATGGCCTAAAGGGCTATTGGAAGTACAGGCTCCCTTACTGAAGCATGGAGCTTCGTCTAACGAGCATTTGGTGTATATCGATGATAGTGGTAAATCGTCATTGACTCGTTTCAGGGTAATTCGTCGGCATCAGGATTCGACTCTTGTAGAGGCGTCACCAGTGAGTGGCCGTAAACATCAGATTCGGGCGCATTGTAAGCATGTGGGGCATCCAGTTGTAGGTGATCAAAAGTACGTATTAAAAGGCCTTGAGTCACCTTTGCGTAATGTAAAAACACTTTGCCTCCATGCAAACAAGATTACGTTTATGATGCCGGGGAGAAACAAAAGCACTGAAGTCGAAGCACCAATTGATCCAACCATGGCTAGCGTGCTTGACAAGTTAAATAAAAAATAATTATATCAAGTAGTTAACGAATATAATTAAAGCTAAAATCTTATTACTTGTATTTTTTGACAACAACTATAATGACGCCTATTATTGCGCGCCTATGACAGATGGTGCTTTACCAGTCTACGTAGATACTAGAAAAATTTTTCTACAACAGACTCAAATAGACGGTACAGTAGCTTTGGAGCGCTTGTCGCGGTTCAGGAGCGCTCTGGCTTCGGATACCGCTAGTATTTCGGCTAGGCTGCAATTCTCCGTTAATAAGTCCGGTCAGAAGTTAATCGGTGGTCAGTTGTCGGCTGATGTTGAAGTGTGTTGCCAACGGTGTCTGCAACCTTTCGTAATTAATTTAACCGACGACATAAATTTGGTGTTGTCTTCAAATGAAGCAGTTGCGGCAGGTCAGCTTGGTTCTAAATTAGAGCCCTGGATATGTGAAGATTACAGACTTGATTTGGCAAATGTTGTGGAAGAGCAACTCATACTGTGCATGCCAATAGTAAATTATCACCCTGGTGAAAATTGCCTGGATAGACTGGATTACAAAAAGCAAGGCGAAAATCAAAAAAACCTAGCCGAGAGCGAAAATCACACGGATAGTACTACAAATCCTTTTTCTGCTCTCAGAACACTTAAGAAGTAAGCTCAATCTATTTGATATTTTGAGCTATTTTATCATTACTAGGAGGCCAGAATGGCTGTTCAGAAGAGTAAAGTGACCCGCTCAAAGAGAGATAAGCGGCGAACCCACGATTCCCTGTCTAGTCCTGTGTTGTCTACGGATAAAACGACAGGAGAGGTGCATCGTCGCCATCACATAACATCTGATGGCTTCTACAAAGGCAAGAAAGTACTGGATATTAGCGAAGACTGAGCTTGAGTCCCAATATGCACATAGCGATAGATGCTATGGGTGGTGAGGGCGGCGTAAACTTGACGGTTCCCGCTGCCCTGCAGGCGCTGCAAATGTTCCCGGAATTACTCCTTACACTGGTTGGTAATGAAGACCAGATTGGTCCTTTATTGCCGAGAAACCCACAATTTCAAACGCTTCGTTTATCAATACTGAATACGCCGGATGTTATTAGTGAGACCGACAAACCCGGAAATGTGATCCGTAATGGAAAAAATTCTTCGATGTATATGGCCGCAGGCTTGCTGAGGAGGGGAGAAGCGCAAGCAATGGTGAGTGCAGGTAATACCGGGGCTTTAATTATGATTGGTCGCCACCTTATCAAAACTATAACAGGTATCCAGAAACCTGCGATTGTTGCGACCATTCCTGGAACTTCACGGCAAAGTTATCTACTGGATGTTGGTGCTAACCTTGACTGCACGGCGGAGCAGCTTTTTCAGTTTGCAGTAATGGGATCAATTCTTGCAAAATCTTTAACTGCCTCTGAGGCGCGCGTCGGCTTGCTCAATATTGGAGTAGAGAATCATAAAGGGACGGATGAGGTTCGTAGAGCGGCAAAGATTTTAAGTGAGTGTTCAGCGGTGAACTTTATAGGATTTATCGAGGCAAATGAGCTGTTTGAGGGTGTGGCTGACGTCGTAGTCTGTGATGGTTTCATTGGAAATGTCACGATCAAGTCCAGCGCCGGTGTAGCCAACGTGGTAAATAAATTGTTAGCTGAACAATTAGTAAGCGGCCGCTATACTGAAGCCATGACAGCATTTGGAGCCCAGATCAATCCTCAACGCTTCAACGGGGCAAGCCTGCTAGGGTTGCAAGGTAGTATTGTTAAGAGCCACGGCAATGCAACGGTTGAGGGCTTTGTTTATGCAATCCAACAAGCGATAAGAGAAGTAGAAAATAATGTGCCTCAATTGATTGCAGAAAATGTAGCCGCCATAATTTAAGGGAATGGATTGCTCGCCGTGCTTAAAACTAATAGAAGAGCTTAGTAATGAGAAAGTTTGGATTCATGTTTCCCGGTCAAGGCTCTCAGAAGTTAGGGATGCTAAGTAACTTTGCGACTAAATCCAATGTGATCCAAGAGACTTTCTCAGAGGCGTCCGATGCGCTGGGAATTGATCTCTGGGACATTGTGCAACACGACAGGGAAAACAGTCTAGATGAAACTCAGATAACACAACCCGTGCTGCTGACCACTTCCATAACGATTTGGCGGCTTTGGATAAATCAGCAAGGGCCGGAGCCATCTGTCCTCGCCGGGCACAGTCTTGGTGAATATTCTGCATTGGTTTGTGCTGGCGTGATAGGTTTTCAGGATGCTGTTAATGTGGTCTTTCGCCGCGGTCAATTCATGCGGTCAGCAGTTTCTGAAGGAAAAGGCAAGATGGCAGCTATTGTTGGTCTGAAAGCTGATAAAATTACTGAAATCTGCAAAGACACTGGAAATCTAGGTACCGTATCTGTGGCAAATTTTAACTCTCCCGGTCAAATTGTTATCGCCGGAAATACAAAGGCAGTAGAGCAGGCCATGGCATTAAGCAAAGACGCTGGAGCAAAAAGGACTGTCCTTCTTAACATAAGCATTCCCTCACATTGCGGTCTAATGAAACCCGCTGCTGAGCAATTAGAGAGAGAATTAGCGAATATCAAATTCAAAACTCCTAGCATTGGAGTAGTTCAAAATGCGAATGCGGAAATTAGCAACAACCCTGAAAAGATAAAATCTAACCTTATAAAACAATTATATTCACCTGTTCGATGGACTGATTGTGTTAAGTTGATAAGCGAGATTGGGATAGAGAAGCTGGTGGAATGCGGGCCTGGCAAAGTCCTCTGTGGACTGGTTAAACGAATTGAACCTGAAATGGTTTGTTGTGGTAGCGATGATGAAATAAGCCTGGGCAATGCAATTGCCGAGATGTCTGCCTGAATTCGTAATTTAGGCTGCCGAATACTCAAATAGTGGAATAAGTAGGCACCTGTGAGGAAGGTTTTATGGGAAATACGGGAGCAATAGCCTTGGTAACTGGAGCAAGCCGAGGGATTGGTCGCGCCATCGCTATAAATCTTGGAAGCCAAGGCTTTATGGTAATAGGTACAGCGACGACTGAGCAGGGCGCTGAGGCAATTTCAGCTTATATGGCCGACAATCAATTAACAGGCAAAGGGTATTGCCTTGACGTATCCAGCAATGATTCAGTTGCCGCGGTTTTGGGTTCTATTCAAAATGAAATTGGAACGCCAACTGTACTGGTTAACAATGCTGGTATTACCCGTGACAATCTTCTGATGCGGATGAAGGACGAGGAATGGAATACTGTAATAGATACCAATCTCGGGTCTATGTACAAAGTATCGAAAGCCTGTATTAAGGGCATGATGAAGGCTCGCTGGGGGCGAATTGTCAATATAAGCTCAGTTGTTGGGTGTAGCGGGAATGCTGGCCAGACAAACTATGCAGCATCAAAAGCGGGTATTGAAGGCTTTACCCGGTCACTGGCTAAAGAAATAGGTTCTAGAGGGGTTACAGTCAACGCGGTTGCTCCAGGATTCATAGACACAGATATGACCAGAGAATTACCAGAAAATCAGGCTGAGGCTTTGCTGCTCCAAATACCGCTTGGAAGACTTGGAAAGCCAGAGGAGATCGCTGCTGTAGTAGGGTTTTTGGTGTCTGACAGCAGTGGTTATATCACCGGTGAAACGGTACATGTTAACGGTGGGATGTATATGTCGTAGTTAGCAATTCCAACTACAATGAAAGAGAAAAATTGTACAAAAATTAAACACCGACTTATAACGCCATTTTGAAATTTAGACATTACAACTCAGGGAAATAGAGGTAAAATCGCGTCTCTGATTTACATGGTTGGCTTGTGCGATACAACTGTGAGAGGAGATTTTATAAAAAGTCTCGATAATACAAAGTGTTAGGAGCTAATAATAATTATGAGTAGCATCGAAGAACGCGTTAAGAAAATTGTCTGCGAACAGCTTGGCGTAAAAGAAGACGAAGTAAAAGCTTCTGCTTCATTTGTGGAAGATTTAGGCGCTGATTCTTTAGATACCGTCGAATTAGTAATGGCTTTGGAAGAAGAATTTGAAACCGAAATTCCTGACGATGAAGCAGAAAAAATCACTACTGTCCAGCTAGCCTGCGACTATATCAACGAGCACCTGTAGAACTTTACCAATGAACAACCGTAAGCTACTCCAGAGTATTCTGGGGTAGCTTTTGTTTATCTAGAGTTATGGAAACCTCCAGGAGAGTCAGTATTGAATGAAAGAAGAGTAGTTGTTACCGGGCTCGGTTTGGTTTCTCCCGTTGGCAACGACGTAGCAAGCTCTTGGGATGCATTAAAAAATGGGCGAAGTGGGATCAATTCGCTGTCCCATTTCGATGCAAGCGATTTCAGTACGCGTATCGGCGGGTCTATTAAAAATTTCGACTGTAGTCCTTATATGCAGGCTAAAGAAGCTCGGCGTATGGATATTTTTATACAGTACGGCATCGCTGCGGGCGTACAGGCTTTTAAAGATTCCGGACTTTTAGACTCGCACTGGGACGCTGATCGCGCTGGGGTAGCCATCGGTTCAGGTATCGGTGGTCTTACCACTATTGAGGAAACTGCGATTCAAATTCGTGAGTCTGGTCCGCGCAAGGTTTCTCCATTTTTCGTCCCTGGTTCAATAATCAATATGCTTGCCGGTAATCTATCAATCCGTTTCGGATTAAGAGGGCCGAATATTTCCGTGACTACAGCTTGCACAACCGGCACCCATAATATAGGTATCGCTGCCAATATGATTCAAAATAACCAAGCGGAAATAATGCTGGTTGGTGGGGCTGAAATGGCTACCTCGCCAGCTGCATTGGGAGGATTTTGTGCAGCCCGAGCGCTTTCGACTCGTAACCAAGAGCCCGAGAAGGCGAGTCGTCCTTGGGACAGGGATCGAGACGGTTTCGTGCTCAGTGATGGAGCGGGCATCATGGTTCTTGAGGAACTGGAGCATGCACGTAAACGAGGAGCCAGAATTTATGCAGAGTTGGCAGGTTTCGGTATGAGCGGAGACGCTTACCACGTAACTTCACCTCCTGAAGGCGGGGCCGGGGCGGCCCTCTGCATGCGTAATGCTTTGGCTAGCGCAACTTTTGATGTTGCAGCCGTTGATTACATTAATGCTCATGGAACATCCACCCAAGCCGGTGACTTGGCTGAAACTGAAGCGATTAAAACTGTATTCGGCGATCATGCCAAGCATCTCAGCGTAAGCTCGAGCAAGTCCATGCTAGGGCATTTACTTGGTGCCTCTGGAGCAGCCGAAGCCATAATCTCGGTGCTCACAATCGTGGACCAAGTTATCACGCCCACTATCAATCTTGATGAACCTGACGAAGGATGTAATTTGGACTATGTTCCTCACATTAGTCGAGATCAATCGGTCAATGTTGTGCTCAGCAACTCCTTCGGATTCGGTGGCACAAATGGCTCCCTGGTGTTTGCGAAATTTGACTAATTTTCCCATCCATCGGTTAATATTCTAGAAGAGTAAAAACTCTAATTTGCCGATGATAATGTCACATTAAAATGGTACGGTGCTTGCCTGGTCTACATAACAAACGATCGGGCAAAACCCGCACATGAAACTATTCTTACCACAAGCTAAGCGGACACTTTTTACGTTACGGGTTCTTGTTTTTGCCTCGGGTTTTATAATCGCAGGTGTATTTTATTTTTGTTTGCGCTATTTGAATGCTCCAATTAACAGGTTACAGCCCGGTACTGTTTTTGAAGTAGAATCAGGTAACGCTTTATCTCAAGTCGCAAATAAGCTTGCGGATAGAGGGGTTTTGCTTTATCCAGAATTATTCGTCACCCTCGCACGCCTCAGAGGTGTCGCAAACTCAATTCAAGGTGGGGAATACGAATTGCATAGTGGTATAACGCCAGTACAATTGCTAGATAAAATGGTAAGGGGAGACAATGTCCAATACCGTATTACGTTGGTGGAGGGTTGGACTTTCAATCAAGTCCTTGATGAGTTCAAGAGTAGCGAAAAGCTGACTTTAAAATTGCTAAATACAGATCGAGCGGAAATTGCCAGTGCGTTAGGTTTAGAAAATTCGAATCCTGAAGGAATGCTTTTTCCTGACACCTACTTCTACTCCAAAGGAACAACGGATTTGGAATTACTGAGAACAGCAAACATGAGGCTTCGTGAAATCCTTTCGTCAGCATGGAGTTCACGCCTCGGTGTTTTGCCATATGAAAATGCATATCAGGCGTTAACGATGGCATCGATAATCGAAAAAGAGTCTGCGCTTGGTAGTGAGCGGGGGCATATAGCCGGTGTATTTGTTCGAAGGTTGGAGCAAAGGATGCGCTTACAATCTGACCCTACAGTGATATATGGAATAGGCGAAAGTTTCAATGGAGATTTGCGACGAGCTGATTTAAGAATGGAGAATCCTTACAACACCTATAGTATAAATGGTCTTCCTCCTACACCAATAGCACTTGCTGGCCTTGAGTCTATTATGGCGAGCCTAAACCCTTTGCAGTCCGATTATCTGTATTTTGTTGGGAAAGGTGACGGTAGCCATCACTTTTCAAGCACATTGGAAGAGCATAATGTTGCCGTTACTCGCTACCAAAAAACTCGATAAAAATAATAAGATAATTTTTTATGCAAAAAAATAGAGGATTGTTCATTACGATCGAAGGTGTTGAGGGAGTTGGTAAAAGCACTAACATCGATACCATTAAAGGCTACCTCACGCAAAATAAAATTGACTTTGTTATAACCAGGGAGCCAGGTGGCACATTAATAGCTGAGAAAATTAGGGATTTATTGCTAGAAATCAATAACGGCGAAAAGCTATCTGAATTAAGTGAATTACTGTTAATTTTTGCCTCTAGGGCTCAGCATTTAGAAAAACTTATCAAGCCAGCCCTAGCCGAGGGTAAGTGGGTTATATGTGATAGATTTACTGATGCCACGTATGCTTATCAAGGGGGAGGCAGAGGGCTTGATTGGGAAAAAATTTCTCAACTAGAGGAGCTTGTACAAGGGGATCTTCGCCCTGATTTAACAATAATTCTTGATCTTAACCCCCAGCTCGGGCTTGAACGGGTGAAGAGTAGGGGAGAGATGGATCGATTTGAACAAGAAAAAATCGGATTTTTTACAAAAGTACGGGCAGCATACCTCAAGCTCGCTGCAGCCGATCCAGAACGCTGCATAGTTATAGATGCCTCAAATGAGTTGGCCGAAGTTAGTGCACAGTTGTTAACCGGCCTAGATGATAAACTTACCAAATTACTGCGAAATGGCTGATCATATCCGATTGCTGGCAGACGTGCCTTTTCCTTGGCATCAAATTCAATGGCAACGCCTAGCCAATCAATTTCAAAACAAGCAATTACCTCATGCTTTATTGATTTACGGTAATAAAGGGCTGGGTAAGTCGTTATTTGCTAGTAGATTTGCACAATTTATACTTTGCCAAGCGCCAAAAAAATATCTTGCTTGCGGCATCTGCAAAAACTGCGTTAAGGCGGGTGAGGGTGCTAATCACCCTGATGTCATCCATGTTCAGCCAGAGGAAGGTAAGCGCCACATTGTGATCGATCAGGTGCGATCATTATCCAACTTTATTGTTCATACTAGCCATAGCGGAGGAGCCAAAATAGTCATCATTAATGGCGCTCATAACTTAAATCTTAATTCAGCAAATGCCTTGCTGAAAACACTCGAGGAACCAACCTCAAGCAGCTATTTTTTCTTAGTAACAGAACTTCCCGGGTCTCTACCAGCAACTATACGAAGTCGTTGCCAGCGTCTACCACTTATCGCCCCCCCAAGAGAAATGGCCCGGCAATGGTTAACAGAGAGACTGCCAAAAGAAGATGAGATCCAACTTGATCGGTTGCTCAGCGATGCTCAATGCGGACCCTTGCTGGCCATCGATTTGGCTGGGCAGGACGTTTCAATTCAACGGAATCATTTCCTCAATAAACTCTATTGTTTAGCAAAGAGAACGATCACACCGCAATCGTTAGTAGCGATAGCAAGCAAGACAGGTGAGTCTCTAATACTGGGGCACTTACAGCTAGCTACATCCACAGTAATAAAACACCTAATTACTCAGGGCAAATTCAATGGCTCAGATCCAGATTTGAAAGATCTTTATACGCTGTTCGCACAAAATGAAACACCCACATCACAACAGGTTATTTGGTTAATGCAGTTCTACGACGAGGTAGTAGACGCGCGCAAACAGATGCAGTCTGGCGCCAACCCAAATGCTGAACTAATACTGGAGACATTGATTTGGCGTTGGTACCAATTAACCAGGCCATCGACTTTTAAGGAATAGCTAGTAAAAATCTATTTCAAGGAAGAGCCATCGCAATCTCTTCTCCTATTGCCAAGCTAGCAGTTAGCCCCGGAGAATCAATACCAAATAATTGTACCAGCCCCGGGATCCCATGCTCGTCGTTATGCTGAATTATAAAATCAGCAGGTGGCTCTCCTTCTGCTGCTAGTTTTGGACGAATACCAGCATAAGCCGGCTGTAACTTTTTAGAAGATATTTCAGGAAAATAATCAGCAATATCTTGCGCAAAGGCTTTGGCCTTTCTGGGATCTACGAAATATGAAAGTTGATCCACGTATTCTGAATCAGGCCCAAAACGAACATTGCCCATCATATCCATCGTGCTATGAACCCCCAACCCTTGAGTATTTTGTTCTGGGATAGGGTACACAAGATGATTAAATGGGTTTGGGCCAGAGTAATTAAAGTAATCTCCTTTGCACATATGTACGCTAGGGATGTGAGTAGGGCTCAAACCATCTATATTTTTTGCAAGATGATGCGCATCAAGGCCGGCGCAGTTAATAAAATGCTCAGCCTGAAAAATATATCTTTGTTCCGATTTACCATCGGTAATACAAGTATCAAGCATAAAGCCTGCAGTTGATCTGGCAACGGCTTTGATTTGTGTATACGGGGCAAACATTACCCCGTTATTTTCCGCTGTATACAGCAGGCTCTGCATGAAGCTATGGCTGTCTAAGATTCCAGTCGACGGGGAGAACAGCGCATAGTCAGCTTTGATTGCCGGCTCCTCGGTCTTTAACCGATTATCATTAATCCAGACAAGGTCGGAAACACCATTTTTGGCGGCCTGGCCTTGGAGGGTAGCTAACCTATGAGCATTAACTTTCTGCGCTACGATAAATTTACCGACCATGTGAAAAGGAACATCATAGCGTCGGCAGTGTTCATAAAGTAACTGCTTGCCTCGCACGCACAATTTGGCCTTGAGGCTGCCAGTGGGATAATAAATTCCCGCATGAACAACTTCGCTATTACGACTACTGATATGGTGACCGAAGTTTGCCTCTGGCTCAGTTACTACAATTTTTTTAGTTTTAAAACGAGTTGATTCTGACAATTGAAAAGCGACAGCCAATCCGATCACTCCTGCTCCGGCTATGCATACATCAAATTTATCCAATCGAAATCCTATTTAAATCACTTGCTGGCTATAACATTTCGAAAAGTCAGGTTAATCCTAGGCTCACTCAATCCCCTTACTTTAGGTAGTTGGTGTATCCAATTACTTTGTAAAGTATCCCCCATTAGTAAAACGCTTCCATTACGGAGCACAATGCAATATTTGGGTAAATCTTTACGAATTTTATGGCGTAATTGGAAGATCCGTTCGGCGCCAAAACTGACAGAAGCTATGATTGGTTTGAGGCCCAATTCGGGCTCGTCATCGGAGTGCCAACTTACGCTGTCTTTTCCGTCTCGGTAATAATTGAGAAGGACAGAGTTAAATTTTATACCAGTTAGTGACTGAACTGATCGACGAATAGAAAGAACATTATCACTCCAACCGATCGGTGTTAGTTGAAGTCCCGAATAACCGTATCTGGCTCTCGGGTTTCCCATCCAACATTGTAATCTTGGGACTGGTATTTCCTTGCCGGCAATCATAAGCATATCTTGCCGCCACGGAATATTCGTTACCAGAGAAAGCATTATTCTGTCGGACTCCTTAAAAGAGAAAACATGAGGATATTCACGGATGGCTGCGTCATCTAGCCTATGGTCTTCATAAAAAGCAGGGTCATAAAAATCTGAAAACAAGTTGGACTGCATATTGACTGGTGCTTTCGTTAGTTTAGCTGGGCATAATGCCATTTTTTTAGCATTAGAAGGCAAGGATACAGCAAGTTGGAACAATTTGATTACGATCTATTTGTCATTGGGGCGGGTTCCGCGGGAGTACGTGCCTGCCGGGTTGCGGCCAATTTAGGGGCGAAGGTGGCGGTAGCGGAAGAACGCTACTTTGGGGGTACTTGCGTAAACGTTGGATGCGTACCCAAAAAACTCTTCAGTTATGCCGCACACTATAAAGATCATATTGAAGACGCCAAAGGATTCGGCTGGTCTGACTCTCAAGGGTCATTTGATTGGTCTATATTACTCAAAAATAAAGACAATGAAATTAATAGGTTAAATGCAATATATAAAACTATTCTTGAAGAAAATAGAGTAAAAATCTATAAATGCCGTGCTACTGTGCACGGCTCCAATCAAGTTCTTGTTAATGGAAAAGTGATATCGGCTCGCTATATTTTACTGGCAGTTGGTGGTTGGCCCTGGGTGCCAGAGTTTGAAGGAAGCAATCACGCTATAACATCCAATGACTTATTTCACCTTGCTTCGCTACCCGATTCCCTGGTAGTTGTAGGCGGGGGCTACATTGCGGTGGAGTTTGCAACCATATTCAGCCGCCTTGGTTGTAAAACAACCTTGATATACCGACGGGACTTATTGCTCAGAGGGTTCGACTATGAAGTCAGGGAATTCATCACCACAGAAATTGGACGTCAGTTAACACTGAAAACAGGGATCGATATTCAAGGAATAACGCGTAATAACAATAGTTTAGTAATTAAACTTAGCAATGGTTCTAATATTAAGGGTGATTCCGTATTGTATGCTACAGGTAGACACCCAATGACAGCCGATCTAGGGTTAGAAAATGTCGACATAGAACTATCGCCTAATGGAGCTATAAGTGTAGATAAAAACTTTAGAACTGGTGAGCCCAGCATTTACGCAATTGGCGATGTAATCGACCGAGTGGCATTAACGCCTGTTGCCTTGGCCGAGGGTGAAATCGTCGTAAAATCACTGTTTTCCGAAACTAATATAGATATGAGTTACAAAAATATACCTACAACGGTATTCAGCCTGCCAAGCCTGGGAACAGTTGGGTTAACTGAGAACGAAGCTGTAGAACTTGATTTAGATGTGGATATATACACGACGACCGTGAATCCTTTGAAACATTCTCTTAGTGGACGCGAAGAACCGGCAATGCTAAAGCTAGTAGTAGATCGGCCATCTGATAGGGTAATTGGTCTGCATATGGTCGGCCCTGACGCAGGTGAACTCGTTCAGGGTTTTGCCGTTGCTATGAACTGTGGTGCCACTAAAACAGACTTCGATAATACCGTTGGTATACATCCGACTTTAGCTGAGGAATTCGTGACTATGCGCACAAAGCGAAAACCTGGTATTAAAGCGGGTTCTAGCTAGACTGAAAGAGGTTTAATTCCGGTAATAGAGATTACCGGAATTAAAGGAAGTTTATATGACGAAGCTAGGTTGGTAGCCCATATAACAATTGGAACTCCGCCTGCCCTCACATAGTTTGTATCGTAGGTAAATTGATAGTTAACAGGCAGATACCATACCTGAGATATAAGGGCATACAATCCGCTGTATGCCACTATATCTGAGGGATTGGGTTAAACCGTACTACTTTTCTAATCTAGAGAAATTCAATGTAATTGTCTCTGCTGATAGGTCCCAATGTTCAATGCAGAAATTTGGTAATCCATCTGTCACGTCATCTAGTGAATACACGGTTGCCTTTAGCCCATCCATGACATATACGCCTCGTCTTTGCCCCTCGTTTTGAGTACCGTCATCAGTTATCGCCCTACCGATGCCAACAAACGACCCTAAATGGACGTTTTCTGGGTTAGGGTTTGGCGAGAAATTGTAAGTCAGCCAAACCTTGCCATAACGCCCTGCTGTGCCGGTGGCATTAACAGTTGTTCCTTCAGGTGTTTGACTTACTGTGGTGAATTTAAGCTCGAACGTAAAAGTTTCATCCTCAAGTTTTAATTGTTCTGCAAGTGACATAATCGGATCCTCTTCATTGTTAAAAATTAGGTTTAAGCCCTATTTCTTTGGAAAGTTCTAAGCTTTAACTATGGTTCTGCAAACCTTTACAATCAAGCCTTGGATCTAGCCGAAGAGCCGCTCTATATTGGAGCCGGCAAGGCAGTTTTGCACATCTTTTTTACTCTCTCCATTTAATTCAGTAAACTTTTCTCTGATCCAGCGTAGACACTTTACTTGATATTGAAAAGGCATCTGTTGCCAGGGCCGCCCTCCTATCACTGTTTCCATTAACTTGGTTTTATTCCGAACGCTTTGTTCATTAGCAAGCAGATATGGGACGTACACTTGCCCGATTTCTTCGAAGATATTTTTTAAAGATTCGGGAAATGGGTTAATGGTAATCCAGTCATTAGGAAGAAGCTCAAACCCAGAAAGGTCTTCCATAACTTCAGTCCAAGCATGCACTCTAGGAGCCCGCTTTAAAATTATGCCTTGTGGGGTAGGATCGAAAAGAGCCAAACAGGTTAGTTGGCCGTATACAGCGAAATC
>ERZ651768.1241-NODE-1241-length-18823-cov-8.743412_pt1 | contig 18823 bp, 14 predicted proteins | sample MGYA00514754_ERZ651768 | MGnify/ENA metagenome assembly ERZ651768
CTCTAATTTGTCCACGCCTTTCCCTTCTCGGACCTGATTGAGCGCCCTAGCCATGCCCTCCGTCTCCACCGAAACAATAATACCTTCAAAATCTTCTCCTAAGGCTGCAGGGCCCCAATCATCGTCCAGAGGAACAATCTCAACTCTTTGTTTGACTCCCTTTGACCTTAACCAATGCTCAAGTCCGCTTTTTCTCTGGGCATAAGGAATAATGACGGAGCCAGTTCGTCCCTTACCGGCTCGTTCATCAGTGGTCAAGCCAATCAAGACATGTTCACTAACATCCAGAGCCCTCTGGATCAGTACCTCATGACCGGCGTGGAAGACGTCGAAAGTACCGCCCATACATACACTTTTCATTCGTCTCAACAAGGTCAACTATAATATAACCCTTTAACCAGATTGGGGTACCAGTTTATGGATATAGAACATGATTATCTGCCTTTCCTGATTTTTGGGACTATTTGCTCATTAGGTGCGGCAGCAGTTACAATTGGAGGAGTTGAAAAAATGGGCATATGGATGGATGCAATGTATCCCATTTTCATGTTATTGGCCATAGCCTGCTTTGCAATATCATGGATTCGTTGGAAAAAGACAAGTGAAAAAGACTAATAAACTCACAGGTATGAATTGAGTAGAGATAGGCATGAAGAGATTAATCATTTTTACGCTAGTTTTGCTTTTGCCGTCTGTGGTTTCAGAAATATCACATTCACCAGATGAGGTGAGTGAAGGTGAACAATTTACCACATTGATCGACACGGAGGAAGACGTCGTTACAGTCACTTTCTATGTCTGTACCTTGGAAGAACCATATACCTGTTATAAACCTGTAGAACAAAGCAGAGGGGATACCGTGAATGGGAGATTCCAATTCACTTATGAAGTAAAGAATGATGATTATCCTGGTTACAAGTATGAGCTTGAAAAGGAGGATAACTCCACAGAAAAAATACCTGCAAGCGAGTACAGTTACTACGAAGGAATGAAGGTTGTAAAAATGGGAGATTCCTACTATTTCAAGGTCAATGTGAAATCTCAAGATTCAGAAGAGGAATCCTTACTCTATGCTCCAAGTATCATATCTAGCATCTCTATTCTGATGGTTTTAGTACTCGCCGGTCGAAGATGAATGTCGGTGAAATCCTAATTTATCTCAACCCGCTTCTAGTACTCTGCTCCATATACTTTGGTTTTAATTACCTAAAAAATACTGATAAGGCAGACAAACGAAATTTCGAGGCTTTGTTATCCATAACACTTGTAACTCATACTATTGCTTTGATTCTACTGGCCTACTACTTTCTAGTTACGGATCTGAGATTTGAATACGTATCAGATTACTCGGCTGAAAATCTGTCACTGGGATACAAACTAGCAGGTATCTGGGCTGGGAGAGACGGTACCTTGCTGATATGGGCATGGACAACCATCCTGTCTATAAACGTCGAGAGAAAACTACATTCAGGAGAGGATTCACAGAAGCAAAGTACCTCGCTTATAGGCTGCATTATCCTTCTGGGATTTTGTATTATCCAACTATACATTAATCCATTCAGTCAAAATGAGACCGTACCTGGAATTGGAAACGGACTGAATCCACTTTTATTATCGCCATACATGATCATTCATCCACCAATCGTCTTTGTGTCCTATGGGATGATTGTCCTCCTCTATGCCTCTGGAATGGCCTATCTAATAACTGGAAACAAGAATTGGAATGAGACTGTGAAAAGATGGGGGCGCAGTTCCTGGATCGGAATGAGCCTAGCATTGGCCATTGGAGGTTATTGGGCATACGTAACCCTCGGCTGGGGAGGTTACTGGGCCTGGGATCCAGTTGAGACCGCAGGACTGCTACCATGGCTTGCAACGACTAGCCTACTACATACGTCTGTCATGTCACGACGAAAGAAAAAATACAGCGTTTTAGGGCCACTTCTAGCAATGCTTACCTTTGTTCTAGTATTATTGGAATCATTTGTTACAAGAGGTGGTATCTGGTCCTCGGTTCACGCATTCATTGTAGAAGAAACTGGAGGAGCCTGGAGTCGCTTAGGGTATGTTCTGGAGAATGACGTCTCGGTCAAGGGCTTTTTCATACTGATGATTCTATCCATTATCTTAACCTTTGGACTGGTCGTCTCAAATTATAGGAAAAAAGAAGCGGAAGAACCTAAAGAATACAATAGTCTAGAAGATTACTTTAGTGAGGATAATACATTCTTTGCAGCGATCTACACCCAGCTCTTGATACTCACCGTAACCCTGGTTCTGCTTCTGGTCAGGGCAAACGGATATATGACTCCAGAAGTGTTTGAGGTACGGCTAGCTCCGTTTGTGGTCATTCTTTCAGCAATTTTCACCATACACACCTTGAGACCCTTCATCGATTTACAAAAGATCCTGGTCGTGGTCGGACTTGGAATTGCTTTCAGTCTAGCCTACGCAATAATGTCTGAAGGAAGAGGCTGGATGGTAGGGGCGATGATACCCTGGGCATTCATTTGTGGATATTCAATCTTCAGGTATATGTGGAGGTACCGGACCAAGAAACTGCTTCCCATGTTGAGAGCCTGGGGGCCATATACGGCACACCTGGGAATGATGCTAATCCTTATCGGATATTGTCTTTCTTATGGATTGGGGACTGAAGATAGCATAACGCTACAGGAAGGGGAACGTAAACTGGCTGGTAATTTCGTCCTGGAGCTAGAGAAAGTCACAATGGATCCTGGACCTGATGAGATGAAAGTGACTGCTTTCATCAGATTAATAGAAAACGATGATGACGTGGTAATTGATGACCAAATCTCGAAACGTATAGAGGAAAACAAGGAAACCACACAGATTTATCTCAAACACCAAATTCATCGTGATTTGTACATAACTCTGAACAGTGCTACACCTGGAACTGAAGGTAGTGAAAGCAGTGCGACAATAACTGTGAGAGAAATCCCTGGCATTATCCTGGTGTGGACTGGGACTTTATTCGCGATATTAGGGATGTTGATGACCATGTTTACCGAATGGAAACCTGGTAAGGAATGGCTAAGAAGTATTGGAAAATAAGTGCCAGACCACTGGCGTTGTCGTCCTGGCAGAGTGTCCGACACCGCACTCCTTCTCAACCCCGCAACCCGCTCGAGCGTCGGTAGTCCACGGTAAGGCTGCTCCCTTCCGGGCCTGACCCAGTCCCCATGGCAAAGATCCGAAGTCTGCCCTCCGGCAAACCCCTGCAATCACCTGCGACCCCGAGGGACAGGATATCGCAGTTGAAATGCGGATTAGACAGCCCACTGGGTGCGCCGCCACCAGCTGTCGCTCCCCCTAAAGGCGATTGAGGGTCACAGGGTACGCCTAGCTCCCCAGCCAAGTCCAGCCCCACATCTTTTCTGGGCTACTATTTGGAGGTTTGCATTCCAAAAATACGCTGTAAACCACGTGCTGAACCACGGAAAAGCTTCTCTGTCCAAGTTTCCTGTTCCGGGCTGAACTGCTTCATGATAGCGTTGCCATAAGGATCAATTGTTTCACTTGCTACCCTTGCGTAACCATGCTCATGAATGTCGGATAGAGTCTCCTTGTAGTAACCCAAAATATTCTCATAAAGCATCTTTCCAGCAACCTGAGGTGCTGTAACTGCCACACCAGCTGCCTTCTTGGCACGTGAAGTTGCCTGAAGGGTCAGAACACCGCCTAACTCCAGAATTGACTGACCCTCTTCAGTTGCAGTATCAAGAAACTCCTGCATGACATTCGCAACCTCTTCAGTAACATCTCCCGCAGCCTTTCCGGTGCTAGACCATAATTCACTAATTGAATCTCGGATCTCATCAATATTACCCACAACATCCTCGCGTGAAAGTGGAGGTGTATCTATATTCTTAGCAAAACTGGACGTGGTTCGTTCCAGCCCTTCAAGTAGTTCTTGAAGCGAACTGGAAACTTTTTTGGACTCTATGTATCCTTTGTCCACCAACTCATCTTGTAACCTATTTAGATAGGCCTGACCACCCTTCACAGAATCGGCAAAAAAAGCAAATATCCATAATGGTGAAACGTGAACGGTTGCGATACCTATGCCTTCTATTGCATTACCGAGCACTTTACGAGTCGCAAATTCACCCTCAAGTCCTTCCTCATCATATAATCCTTCAACGCCTCCTACATTCTCTACAGCGAAACGCAAAAGGTTTCCAACAAATATATTGTAGCTAGTAGTGTCCCTGACAAAATCAGGTAAAACCAAATCCGTGGTTTCTTTCAGCATTCCGCCAGTCAGTGCTGTCAATCCTCGTAAATATCGTTCTGGAATCGAAAGTGTGTAGAGGGAAACATCCCACAAAGCCCTACCGACCCGTTTTAGGGGTTTAGGCATCTATAACCTTGCCGCCAATAATAACGGTTTCAACATGATTTATTCCAAAATGATAAGTGAGATGTCGATAATCGGGTATATCGCAAATCAAAAGATCGGCCTTCCAACCCTCTGCAATACACCCCCTGTCTGTTCTTCCTATGGCTAAAGCTGCGTTGATTGTTGAGGCAACCAATGACTCTGCGGGCGTCATACCCATCCTAAAAACTGCCAATTGCTGAACCAATTGCATCGACTCGGTATAGCAATTGGGATTACAATCGGTTGCCAGAGCAATCGGAAGATTGTTAGCAATCATTTTCCTAGCAGGCGCAAAATGATCGGACAGTATGGACAGAGGAGTTCCTGGAAGAAGAACGCCGATTGTACCCGATTTACGAAGGGATCTGAGCGTGTCCAGAGTTGAACCTGCCAAATGATCTGCACTAATCACACCTAACTCAGCCGCCAGCCGACCGCCACCAGTGTCTCCAAATTCATCTGCATGAATCTTAAGACCAAAACCGTGTTCTCTTGCAGATTCCAATATTTTTCTCGATTCATCCTCAGTGAATGCACCCTCCTCACAGAACACATCACAGAATTCAGCCAGGTCTTGGACTTCATCCAGCATTTCCAAAACGTGGGATATGTAGGCTCTACGATCTGCCCCTTCAGGCAAGGCGTGAGCTCCCATGAAAGTAACAACCGTTTCTGCCAAACCAAGACTGCCCAACCAATTCGCTACACGTAATTGTTTGAGTTCACTTTCCTTGTCAAGGCCATAGCCTGACTTAATCTCAATTGTTGTTGTTCCATGTTTAATTGCATTTTTGAAGCGAATGAGCGATTCGGCTTGAAGTTCCTCCTCGCTAGCACTACGGGTTTCCTTGACCGTGCGTAAAATACCTCCTCCGCTTGCCAATATTTCCTGATAAGAGCGACCTTGCAATTTCCATTCTAGTTCATGCTCGCGTGAACCAGACCAGACCAAATGAGTATGTGGATCAACGAAACCTGGAACAATGACTTTTCCACTAACATCGATAGTTCGTGAATCCGGCGCGTCGAGATTCTGACCTATCTCTAGGATCAGACCACCATCAATCAAAACGTCCACATTGGGGTACCGTTCAACTTGCCCCATCGCTTCTCCCACTAAGGGAACTGATGTGGGCGTAGGCGTGACGACTTCCGTAGCTCCGCGTAAAAGAAGCATGATTTCCAATGGAGCAAGTTCATAAAGACATTGGTTCTCTGACACCGTAATGCTTGAGATGAAAGTATTCAGGGAAGGTTCCAAGGCGATTTTTGACGACCTGAAGAAGAGAAATGTGTCTGATGATAAGGCAAAAAAAGTTATTGAAACGGACAAAAAATGGAGAGAACTAATAGAGGAAGGAAATAATCTCAGAGCAGAAAGGAATAATATATCCAGAAAAATAGGAGTTCTCAAAAAAAAGGGTGAGGACGGAAAAGATTTGCTTAATGAGATGTCTAAAATAAAAAAAAAGCTAGGTGACAACGAAAGCGAGACCAAAGAGATACTGAGCCTCAGGGAGGAAACTCGGATGAGGGTCCCGAACATATTAGACAGCCAGGTCCCGCAAGGCAAAAACGAACAGGACAATCAGGAATTATCTTTACATGGGACAAAGAAGAAATTGAAGACTTCCAGACCTCATCAAGAGATAATGGAACTGGTAGGAGGTGCCGATCTAAAGCGGGCCGCCAATATTGCTGGAAGAAGATTCTATTTTCTTACCGGGGATTTGGCAAGACTCGAAATGGCTCTGATCAATTACGCTATCGATGGCCTTTGTGAAAGAGGATATTCACTAACCATCCCTCCATTCATGATGAACAAAAAAGCGTATGAAGGCGTGGTTGATCTCAATGATTTTGAAGATGTTATGTACAAAATCGAGGATCATGATCTATATCTGATAGCGACCTCAGAGCATCCCCTGATCTCCAGATTTAAGAACGAGATAATAGAAATAAAGGATGAACCTCTACGCTATGCTGGAATATCAACCAATTTCAGGAGGGAGGTTGGAGCACATGGCATGAGTGACAGAGGGATCTGGAGAGTACACCAGTTCGCAAAGGTAGAACAAGTTATCATTTGTAAACCAAACGACTCGGAAAAACTACACGATGAATTGATTGGCAATGCGATTCACATATTTGAGGGTCTGGAGATCCCATTCAGGGTTGTTGATATTTGTACAGGTGATATAGGAACCGTAGCCGCACGCAAATTCGATCTGGAAGCGTGGATGCCATCTTCACAACAATGGAAAGAAATCGTAAGTGCCAGCAATTGTAGATCTTATCAAAGCGTAAGACTGAACATGAGATATCGTACCCCTGAAGGGACGGATTTTCCACATACACTCAACGCCACTGCCATAGCAACAACAAGAGCTTTGGCATCCATTCTTGAGAATCATCAACAAGATGACGGAAGTGTGGTCATACCCAAAGTATTACGAAAATGGATGGGGAACCAGGATCTGATCAAGGCTCAATGAAGAAAGGATTGATTCTGGGGAGGTTCCAGCCGTTCCATCTAGGGCATTTAAGACTGATACGGGCAGTTATAGATGATGGTCTAGAACCCTTGATTTGTATCGGTTCAGCGCAGGCTGGACTTACACAAGACAATCCTTTTACTACGGATGAAAGGAAAACCATGATCGAGGCTGTAATGAAGACCCTTGACTGTGAATGTGGAATCTATGAAATCCCAGATGTGAATAATAACGAACTGTACGTTTCCCACCTAGAAACTTTCGTCCCCGACTTTGACGAGGTGTATAGTGGAAATTCTCTTGTACAGAAACTGTTCAAAAGGGCTGGTTACAGGATCATAGCGCCTGAAATGGTCAACCGCGAGGTCTGGAAGGGTGCTGCCATCCGTCAGGCGATGACGGAGGGCGATGAATGGGAAACGGCAGTTCCTCCCCAAATCGCGGATATAATCCACAAACTAATTGGTGTTGGAAGACTGCGAAAACTGGCATAGTGCGGGCCCCCTTCCCTCCAAATTCCTAATTTACTTTAACCTTAGTTCCTTTAGGCTCATCGGATTCTTTTTTATTCAGAACCAAATCAAGGATTCCATTGGTATATGTTGCTTGTGAAGATTCAGTTTCAACAGGTGAAGACAATTCAATACTCTTGAAATATTTTCTTGATTCCGTTTTTACATTTACCTCTACTTTATCCTCCATCACGTTGATATCAATATCTTCCTTATTGACACCTGGAAGCTCAACTGTAATAGCGATCTGATCCTCCGTCTCGTTAATATCAGTCAGTGGTTCTCGCCGGGTATCAACAACAGGTTTTTCTCCCTGATGACCAAAAGGACGTATTCTAGTGTTCCCAAAATCTTCGAAAACGGGAAATCCATCGGGCCCTGCTTTAACTGAAAAACCAAAAACAAAGGGATTCTTCTTTCCATCTTCTGGTAGATTGCCCTCAACTGCATTTCTCATTAGGCTATCCATCTGCTTACGCATCTTACTGAATTCAGTGTCAAGATTACTGAATATATCCTCTATATTCCAGTCCCCTCCATGGAACCAATCATCCACATCATCTCTACGTTTCCTTTTCATTTTTACTCCAGTATACAACCCAAGGTTGTAAACCTATAGTTTAGTAGCTATATATAAAATTTATCCGAACTATTGATCCTCATCTTCAACCGGCTGAGCGACCACTGGTTGGGCTATCACGGGTTCAACGACCACTGGCTGAGCTACCACGGGTTCGGCTACCACTGGTTGGGCTACCACGGGTTCTACAACCATTGGTTGGGCTACCACGGGTTCTACAACCATTGGTTGGGCTACCACAGGTACCGGTACCTCAGGGGCTCCTGTATTCTCAAGTGGTATTTCGGGTTCTCTGCGACCAAATAATCCAAACCATTTTTTAGGAGGTTGGGACACGGATTCAACGGCAGGTACAGGAATATCTGCTACAATTGAAGGAACTGCCTCAACAGGTTGAACTTCGGGTGCAGGGGGAGTTTGAATAAGTTCGGGAATATCTTCCAATTCATCAAAGTCGTCATCATATTCGTCTTCGAATCCACCATCTGGGAGGAAGTTACGATATCCATAGACCAGAACTCCACCTAAGACTATAATCAAACCGCCATAAAGAAGAAGATTCGTCTCTTCAGTTACCGTTGCCTGAGTTGCAACAAAATCAAGATTGGATTGGTCTGATATCCTCAGATTTTGGTCATTTGACATCCATATTTTTAGATTATAGGACCCAAGGTCCGCACTGGAAGGAATACTAATTCTAAGTGTCACTTCGGCAGATTGGGATGGTAAAATAGTCAGAAAAGAACCATAAGCTATCTGTTTGCCATCCTTATCCTCAAAAGTTACCCACTCTTCAGCTAACATGTCATCAGGGTTCATCCCAGATACAACGAAATAAATCCTTCTGGCCTCTTCTATATTTGTATTCGTAATCTGGAAAGGATGAACAATAGTCCCGCCTTGAGACGCTCGCAAAGGACTGGAAATAGACATGGCAATATTCCCGCTCTGTTCTAAAAGAATAGAAATTGGTTCTGATTCTTCTTTCTTACCATCTCCTGATGAAATCGCCTCAACCACAACATAAGTAGATTTACCACTGTAATCATCATGCGGTTTCAAGGTCAATATCAAATCGACACTTTGGCCAGGTTGCAAAGAGGATACGAAACTGGGATTGAAATCTAGACTAAATGGATCTGGACTCTCTTCTGATATAGCTTCAAGGTTGTAATTGTTCTGTTGGTTGCCTTCGTTAACCAGAATTATCGTTATTTCAATTTCTTCACGATCGTTGATTATGAAACAGGCACAAGAAAAATCGTAATTTTCATTTCCATCTTTGCCGACAGCTACCGAGAAATCCCACTCGGGCTCTGGTTCCGCTGCTGTTGTCAAAAGTGTAAGAGTATCATAGATATCTGAATCGGAGGTGGCTGTAACCGTGATCTGGGTAGGTGATTCCTGGCCATCTGACGCAGTATCAGGAGGTGTGACCGTCACCTTGATATTCTCGCTATCACCAGCATCCAGTTCCAAATCATAGATGTCAATATCAACTGTCCAGCCATCGTTGTTGTCGTAGGTTACTATGAATTCATCGTTTCCAGAACCAGTATTCTGTATTGAAAGTGTGTAAATCGCTGATTTACCAAATTCAGCTGGTTTAGAGGTGCTTGACACTGGATCAATCTCAACATCAGGCTTAGGTTCAATGAAAATGCTCATTCGTAGATTAATCGACCACTCGATATCACTGAGAAGATCGGTAGCTCCGACCTCGATTGTATAGTAATTCTCGCCTGCAGGCAATGTGTGCCCTTCATATGACCAAATGAATTGAACCTCAGCATAATCTCCGCGGTCAGTGACCTTGTCTACAGTAGAAGACCAGGGAGATTCCCCCTCAGGACCCATGCGCATATTGTAATCTCCCTTGCTCATGGATAAAATATCATCCACCCCAAACACATCGAAAACATTCAGGTATACGGTAACTTGACTTTGCCCTGCATTGTGAAGTGGTGGGCTGCCTTCCGTGATCTGCACATGACTAATAGGAATCTTGACATATGTATCTCGTGAATTAGCTCCATATTCTAATGTTATTGTGGTATTTTCTGGTGGCGGAGGTGGTGTGGAACCTGGTTGAGCCGTCCAGCTACTTTCAATTAGAAGTGTGAGAGGGGACTCATCAATGCCTGTCAACGAAAACTCTCCCTCGCCGCCTAATGCAACTGTCTCGCCAGCCCCAACATCTCCTCCAAATTGAAACGTCTCCAGATCGTCGTCATTTTGAATTAATGTATACGTAAAAGTAACGGTGGCGTCACGATTTGTGGAAACCCATGCCTTACCTGACCAGTCGCCTGAAATATTAGCCGAAGTGTAAAGTGTAGGGGTGGTCCATCGACCCACTTCTTGAATATTACCTGCTGACTGTTCACCATCACCTATAACGACCGATTCTGTGTTTGAAGAAGATGGGGGATCAATCTCCAATTGACCGTCAGGTTCATCATATATGTACAAATCAACCGAAGCAAACGTCTCTCCACTGGCATTTCCTTCCTGCAGATACAATGACAATAGCAATGCGAAAAGCAGGAACAGCAGGGCTCGCCTCATCTCTCTTTCACCAAGTTAGTCCTATGTAAAATATTAACCTTCAGTCCTTGACCCCATACTCCCAGACCTTGTCACCTATATAATGAAGAGCCTGAATAGCCTTGCCTTTATCCAAAGTGAGCATGTCATCACTGCTTAGAAGGGCCTTACCTACTGCCAGAGGTTTGTGGTGGTTCTCCTCGCGGATCCACACATATTGCCCTTCAACCACCTCGGAACTAGCCTCATTGATGCCAGCAGACATCACATTGGCTCCATTACAAACAAAGGGTATTGCTCCCATGTCCACCTGCACCCATCCTGCCTGAGGTGTATGGGACAACAATCCTCTGACTGACAAGTGAATTTGATTATTCAAGTCCAAGGCAATAATGTGCCCATGTTGAATGACCACATCAAAATTCCTAGATGTGGCCAGTTCATAATTACCTGCAGAAATAGGAAGGTCGAGATTATGGGTATCAAACAGACCCTGCTTGATTCTCTTAGCCTCTTTTTTGTTTATTGGTCGTCGTTTCTTGACAACTAGGTTACTTACCACGTGACCGTTATAGGAGGGTCTTTTATGTAGGTCTCCTAAGGCCGAATATGAAGATAAGTGTCATGGGGACCGGATACGTTGGACTGGTCACCGGTGTAACACTGGCCGAAACTGGAAACCAGGTCACTTGTTTGGATATTCTGGAAGCAAAAATAACCGAATTGAATCAGGGAAGAACGCCAATCTTCGAACCAGGATTAGATGAATTAATACAACAGGGAATCAGAAAAGGTAATCTGACAGGAAGCACAAATATTGAGAATGGTATACTGGATAGTGATGTGACATTCATATGTGTTGGCACGCCTTCAAAGAAAGACGGAAGTATCGACCTAAGCTATATCAAATCTGCAGCGTCGTCGATAGGAAGAGCATTAAGACATAAAGAAAAAGAACACACTGTAATTGTGAAATCAACAGTTGTACCTTTGACAACAGAAGAAGTAGTATTACCAATCATAATTAAGAAAAGTGGATGGAAAAGGGAACAACTAGGTATGGGCATGAATCCAGAATTCCTTAGGGAAGGAAGCGCAATTAAAGATTCTCAAAAACCAGATCGAATTGTCATGGGAAGCGCAGATGCACTTTCGCTTAAAGTAATGAATTCACTGTACAAAGGACACAAATGTCCCAAACTGGAGTGCAGCCCCCGTACCGCCGAGTTCATAAAATACGCCTCGAATTCATTCCTAGCTACAAAGATCTCCTTCGTTAATGAAATGGCCAACATGTGTAATTCCTGGGGAATCGACTTTAAGGAAGTTGCCGAAGGAATGGGGATGGATAGTCGTATCTCACCATTATTTCTGAGGGCTGGTGCTGGGTTTGGAGGTTCCTGTTTTCCTAAGGATGTAAAGGCGCTGGCCGCTGCTGCGAAGTCTGACAGGGTAGAATCGAAAATGCTGGAAGCCACGCTAGAAGTGAATGAATCGCAACCCAAGATTATTGTTCAGATGGCTGAAGAAAGATTAGGAATCCTGAAAGGCAAGAAAATAGCAGTTCTGGGACTGGCCTTCAAGCCAGACACGGATGATGTCAGGGAATCAAGAAGTGAAGTTGTAATAAAGGAATTAGTGGATAAAGGTGCTGAAGTTGTAGGTCATGATCCTGAGGCTATGGACAATTTCAAAGAATTGATAGATATGAATACAGCCAATAGTGTCGAGGAAGCTGTCGAAAATGCGGATTGTGTTATTCTGATGACTGAATGGAAAGAATACACGAAAATGAATCTCAAGATGTTGCGGAATAAAATGAGCGGAAATGTGATTATTGATGGGAGACGGGGCTTTGAACCGGACGAAATTGAAAAAGCCGGTTTTGACTATAGGGCCATAGGTTTAGGCTAAACAAATTATTTTATAACCCACTCAGGTAAAGCGTCACCCCGGATACGGTCCGAGTACTGCTTTTCGGGAATTCACGATTAAAAATGGGTAAAGGCACTGCAGCTCAAGGTAAACGCCAGAAGCAGACCCACATTATTTGTCGTAGGTGTGGACGCCATGCATACCACCTGCGTAAGAAGAAATGCGCCTCCTGCGGTTTTGGAAAAAATGCGAAAAGCCGTGAATATAGCTGGGCTAAGACACACTGATGCCTCTCAATGAGGCATGTGGTGTTCTAGGCATAGCAAGTAAATCATCTGTACTGAACCTGATGACCGTGGGGCTGAGGGCCCTACAACACAGAGGACAGGAATCTGCAGGAATCACGATCTATGATGGAGAGCACCTGACCCAGAAAGGAATGGGGCTGGTTGCTGAAGTTCTGAATGATTTTGGGGATGAATTTACCAGTGGGTTAACCGGAATAGGGCACGTTAGATATTCTACAGCTGGAGGTTCATCAATGAAGAACGCTCAACCCATGACCGTATCATCGGTCAATGGAGAACTAAGTATTGGTCATAACGGCAACGTTGCTAACCAAGACGCACTCAGACAGGAAAAGGAAAATGCTGGCTGGGCCTTCATGTCAGATACGGATTCGGAGATTATTGTCCGAATGATTGCCAACAACTTGTCTAAAAAACACTCTATAATCAAATCGATCCAACTAACCATGGAAGACTTGGTGGGGAGCTATTCGATTGTCCTGCTGCATCAAGACGAGCTATATGCGTTCAGGGATCCACTAGGAATAAAACCCCTCTGTATAGGTGAGATAAGCGATGGAAACGTAGTTGCCTCCGAGAGTTCGGCAATCGAAATCATGGGGGGAAAAATGATTAGAGATGTGGAACCTGGCGAGATTGTAACAATAAATGATGAGAAAATAATATCACACATTGTTTCAGATTCGGAAGACAAAGCCTTTTGCATGTTCGAATATGTTTACTTTGCCAGACCCGATGCCAAAATGGATGGAATCCTCACTTATTCGGTTCGGCAGAGAATTGGGAGTGAACTATGGGAAGAATCCCCTCTGGAAGGTGATGTGGTGGTACCAGTCCCAGATTCAGGGATTGCTTGTGCTCTTGGGTTCTCCGAGGCTTCCAATATACCTTACCGAGAAGGATTAATCAAAAACAGATACTTGCATCGATCCTTTATCCAGCCTGTAAATGAACAAAGGAAGGCCACGATAAACGAGAAATTGAATCCCATAAAGGAAATCGTGGAAGGAAAAAGGGTCATCCTGGTGGATGACTCCATTGTTAGAGGAAATACTTCAAAGAGAATTGTATCAAGGGTCAGAGAAGCGGGGGCCAAGGAAGTTCATATCAGGGTAGGATGTCCCCCCATAATCTCTCCCTGCTTCCTTGGAATTGATATGCCCAGCCGGGAAGAATTCGTGGCTCCAAATAGAACCACGGAGGAGATAACCAAAGAAATCGGGGCCGACTCAGTAGAATACATATCAATCCCGGGACTGGTCAAATGTATCGGTAAAGAAGAAAAGGACCTTTGTTTGGGATGTATAACTGAGAAATATCCTCTCCAAATAGACGGTGAAAAACAACGAGGGCAGGCAACCCTGGAAGAGTTTAAGGTCTAATCCCAGATAAAGTAAGTGTCGTTACCATATCTCAGTGCTGAAATCTTATCGCCTTTCCAGTCTTTAGGCGAAATTGCCTCAACCGTTTGTAAAGTGAAAGGATCTAACAATAAATATTCCCGATCCCGATGGCTTATCGTTTGCACCTCAGAGAGATTGTCCAGTAACGGTACATTTCTCAGAGAATCTGTCTCAACTGTCTTTTGGGCAATGGATGGTATCAAACGTTTAAGATTGGCCTTGCGTCGATCTATACGGGTTACGCACCAAACTCCCTCATCCAGAAATAGATGGTCGCCAGTCTTAACCTCTGGCAATCTCACTCCAAATGTATGCCTCAGTAAATCCCGCCCATCCTTGCGGCCTATCAATTTACTGGTCTCCGTCACCTGTCCCCCAAATTTAATCATCAGTTCTCTGGCCAACGAACGTCCTTTCTCCGTAGATGACAATTGAAAATCAAAACCTCCCCTGACAGTCCCGGCTTCAGGAGTGAATAACTCGGATGGACCTGAGTCAATTTCATTGTAGACCAAATCCACCGCAAGATCAAGTATTTCTTTCCTCTTGGTCCTGATTTGTAAGATTGATTCGTAATATCCTCCAGCCTGTCTTGAACAATTCTGGCAAACTTGAAATTTGACGTTGGTCTCTGATTTCAATAAACTGGAAAGAGCTACCTCCTGGAAAACGCCTGTACAATTGACCTCTACCCGGAATCTATGGGGGTCCAGTTGATTCAAAGTTAGTTGAATCGCCTGCTTTTTGGTATCGGTATTCCAGTCGACGGAACTCTCGACAAAAGAGGACACTGCAGAATCGAGATCCTTAAACTCTGTCCAGGTCCCAGGAACCTTCAATGAAGAACATGATTTGCAGGCAACCATTCTCAGATTAACTGGGAGAGAAGCCAGTTCTATGGTCTGGCGTACGCAGTCGTGGCAGATCTGAGACGCGAGAGGAGGCTCAGCACCACATCTTAGGCATACATTCACAATGGTCCAAGGAGGGGGTATTTTGTGATTTATGCCTTTAGTAAACTTTTTCTTTATGGGTGTCTCTTTCCATTGGTTAATATGCGTAAATACGAGCCAAATGCTGAACTTACCAAACGTGCACACATCTCAAGTATTGAAGATTACAAAAGAATGTATGATGATTCAATCAAGAACCCTGAAAGCTTCTGGGAAGGGCAAGCAGATAGGATTTCATGGTCCCAAAAATGGAATAAAGTGTGGGACTGGGATTTCGACGATGCACATATAAAGTGGTTTGAGGGCGCAAAACTAAATGCATGCTACAATTGCATTGATAGGCATGTTGAAGATGGACACGGAGAGGAAATCGGGCTAATATGGGAGGGAAATGACCCCAATGAGAGTAAAGAATACACTTACAGTGAATTGTTGGTTCAAGTACAGCTAGCTGGAAGCGCACTCAAGGATTTGGGAATTGAAAAGGGCGATCGGGTATGTATCTACATGCAGATGGTCCCCGAACTGGCAATTGCAGTACTGGCATGTGCCAGAATAGGTGCCATTCACTCTGTTGTATTCGGTGCATTTGCTCCCGACAGCCTGGAAGCTCGAATAAATGATTCCGAGTGCAAAGTCCTGATCACTCAGGACACGGGAGTAAGAGGAGAAAAGACAGATATCCCGATGAAGAGCAATGCCGATATAGCGTTACAGAAAACCCCTTCAATTGCAAAAATATTGGTTGTAAAGCGCACTGGAGCTGCTGTCAATATGCTGGATGGACGGGATATATGGTGGCACGAAGCCCTCGGTTCGGCAGATTCTGCTTGTGCTCCCGAAGAAATGGATGCGGAAGATCCTCTCTTCATATTGTACACCAGTGGGTCGACTGGAAAACCGAAAGGAGTTATGCACACCACAGGAGGATACATGGTCTATACCTCCACGACTCATCATTACATATTTGATTATCATCCTGGTGATATTTACTGGTGCACTGCCGATATCGGGTGGATCACGGGACATTCGTATATCATCTACGGGCCGATGGCAAATCGCGCCACAACAATGATGTATGAAGGAGTACCAAACTATCCGGATTACGGAAGATTCTGGGAGATAGTAGAGAAACATAAAGTGAACATATTCTACACTGCCCCCACAGCGCTGAGAGCCCTGATGAAGGAAGGAGACGAATGGCCAAACCAGCATAATCTTGAGAGTCTCAAGATACTGGGAACCGTCGGGGAACCGATAAAAGAGCCCGAATGGTTGTGGTATTACAACACGATAGGAAATCAGAGATGCCCGATCGTAGATACGTGGTGGCAGACCGAGACCGGAGGAATTCTGATAACACCATTACCTGGGGTCACGCCCACAAAACCCGGGTCTGCAACCCTCCCATTCTTCGGAATAGTGCCTGAGATCATCGACGATGATGGAAATGTACTGGAAGGTAATGGAGTCGAAGGAAACTTGGCTATGCAGAGACCATGGCCCAGTATGATGCGAACCATTTACGGGGACAAACAGCGCTTCTTTGACACTTATTTTGCCAGATTCCCCGGGAAATATTTTTCGGGTGATGGTTGTAAAAGAGATGAAGATGGATATTATTGGATAACTGGAAGGGTCGATGACGTGATAATCGTCTCAGGGCATAACTTGGGGACCGCTGAAATCGAAGGTGCCATAGGAGGACACCCTGCCGTGGCCGAGGCTGCAGTAGTTGGTTATCCACATGACATAAAAGGAAACGCAATCTATGCCTTCGTCACATTGAGGACTGGACAGAAGGTCACAGATAGTACCAGAGATGAGATAATCAAGAAAGTGAGAAGCGATATCGGACCTCATGCTTCGCCTGGAAAAATACAGTTCACTGACGGACTTCCCAAAACCAGATCTGGAAAGATAATGCGCCGCATTCTGAGGAGCATTGCGTGTGACGAGATTGATGATCTGGGTGACATTTCCACCCTGGCTGACCCTGGTGTAGTGGACTCACTGGTCGAGGAAAGAATCTAGGCCTGGGGTTGTAGCATCTTCTCAGGGTTTAGGATTTCTCTTAGCTCATCTTCGGAAAGATTGGTCTTTTCGAGAGCAGCCTCCATTATCGTCTGACCTGAGGCATGCGCTTCCTTAGCTATCTTAGCCGCTTTCTCATATCCAATTACAGGGGCAAGGGTCGTGGCCAGCATCAGGCCAGACATCAATAGCTCAGGACCTCGATCTGTAGCAGTCAGACCTTCTATACATTTACTGGAGAACACCTCTGATGAGGATATCATCAGGGATATTGCCTGAAGTAGATTGTGAGCCGCAAACGGCATCATCATGTTAAGCTCAAAGTATCCTCCCTGAGCACCCTGAACCAGAGCCGTATCGCAAGCTATGACTTGGGAGGAGGCCTGGATGACTGATTCCGGAATAACCGGATTAACCTTTCCAGGCATAATCGAAGAACCGGGTTGAACTACAGGCAAGGCTATCTCTCCTAAACCTGCACGGGGACCTGAACCCAACCACCGGATATCACTAGCGATCTTCTGCATGCTGACTGCCAGGCCTCTAATGACTGCACTAGTGGTCAATGCCCCATCAAGACTGGACTGGGCCATGAAATGGTTGTCAGTCTCATATACATCCACCCCGGAGAATTTCGCGATGTTCTGGCAGGCCAGAGCTGAGAATTGGGGATGGGTATTGACACCAGTTCCGACGGCAGTACCTCCCAGAGCCAGAAGTGACAACTCATCCTTGACAAGAAGAAGTCGATCCAGGGATCTCTCAATTAGACCTGCAAAACCCAGGAATTCCTGGCCCAAACGAATTGGTGTGGCATCCATAAGATGAGTGCGACCCGTTTTTATGACGGGCATAAATTCTTCAGCCTTCTTCTCAAGAATCTTCTGCAAATTGAGGAGAGACGGACATAATTCCTCCTCAATCTCAAGGAGGGCCGAAAGATGCAGGGCCGAAGGTATCACATCATTAGATGATTGACCCTGGTTAACATGATCATTAGGATGTATCTTGGAACCAAATGATTCCGAAGAAATATTGGCTATGACCTCATTGGCATTCATATTGGTTGATGTTCCTGAACCCGTCTGAAAGACGTCGACAGGGAAGTGATCATCAAATTCACCATCTGCTACTTGTAGAGCTGCCTCGACGATGGCATCCTTCATTTCTTCGTCTATAACTCCCAATTCGAAATTGGCAGCGGCCGCACCGGCTTTGATGTACCCCAGGGCACGAATAAAGGAACGGGACATTCGAAAACCACTGACCGGAAAATTCAGGACCGCTCTTTGGGTACTAGCTCCCCACAAAGCAGATTCGGGAACTTCCATAGGCCCCATTGTGTCGGATTCAGTCCGGGTGTAAGGATCTGAGGGAAGGCTACCCGTAAGAGACAATGAGCTTCCTGATTTTTTGCCGGTACTGCCCTTAATCGACTTCCGCATCTTTTCCTTTCGACTTTCAGGGCACTCGAACATTCCATATTTTGGAAAACGAACATGGCCTTCAGACAAATTATCCAGATGGACTTTGAGCATTGAATTGATTGAAAGATCAGAATAGCATTCTTCAACGTAATTCTGGAGTTCATCCCGGACATTTTTTGTCACTCTTATCGAAGTATAGCCCTTTTTTGCCATATTATCGTTAGACAAAGACTCCTATAAAAGAGTATGCATTTTGCATAGATATACATATTGTATGCATTATA
>ERZ651768.1242-NODE-1242-length-18809-cov-5.255338_pt1 | contig 18809 bp, 19 predicted proteins | sample MGYA00514754_ERZ651768 | MGnify/ENA metagenome assembly ERZ651768
AGTTAGGGCAATCGTTGGGTTACTATCAAATTGGACATACCTCCGCCTTGCTCGTGGCTTTCCATGCATCTAATTTGCAGACCGAAACAAAATCTTAGGAGTGAAATCATGTCTTGGATCGAAGAAGCTAGAAATGACCTGCCGCCGGTGATTTCTGTAATGTCTATCAATCAGCGAGCCATGGAAGCTGTGCAGGGGATGAACGCCGGTGTTACTTTTGGATCCTCGGCTCTGACCAGGGTGCAAGAAGAGTGCATCGCCGCCGCTGTGTCCGCTACCAATCATTGCCGGTTTTGAACCATGTCCCACGGAGGGTTCCTCCGTCAGCATTCCGACGACCCCGAATTATCCAGCCACATTATGCACGATTACACCCAGGCCGACCTGGACGAACAGACCCGCGGTATGTTGGATTTCGCGGTTAAATTGACCAAGAACCCATCGGGCAGCAAGAAGGCGGACGTCGAACGGTTGCGCGACCTCGGACTGAACGACCAGCAGATTCTGTCCACGGTCTTGATCACCTGCTGTTTCAACTTCATGACCCGGCTGGCCGATGGTCTGGGCGTGGAGGTTCAGGAAGACCGGTTCGAAGACGCCAAACGGTGGATGTCCGCCGACGTCCAATCCATGTCTTGGCTGATGGATCGCAAAGAGAAGTAGGCGTGGCGGATACCCCACACTGACGAAGTAAATCCTGTTCGTTATAAGGCCGCCTGTCGTATTCTCAGGCACAAATCTGAGGCTAGTAAACACGTATGAACATGACTGAACACAATTTCCTACTAACTCTTAAGCAGTAGGTCCCTGGTTCGACCCCGAGGTAGGTCACCATGAAATCAGGCAGCAAAAAACCCCCTCCAGTTTGGAAGGGGTTTTTTGCTGCGATCTAGGAATAGGAAGCGATGCTGAGTGTTTAAGCCACAGCATCAGCAGATAGAGCCATGTATTTGACTAATTAAGTTAATAATTGGTTAATATAAGAGTATTTAAGCCTTTAGCATCGTTGTACCGAACGATGCGCGCTGATCATGCGCTATATCCCGACAGAAATAGTAATTTAATACCGTAGGATTGCATTCTGTGTCCAGAACGAAGCGCGATAGCCACCGCATTATACATTCGGCACATCCTAATTAGGGAGCTGAATAGTCAACGAGAATCGCAGAGGAGTAATCGCGTGCACGTTGTCAGGACGAGCGGATGAAGAGGTTTCCAAGAACGGAGGTAAGTTGGCCGTTGGTTTTTGGATTCCGGGGTAGCCCCTCTTCGAGGTTCCTGATTGGGCGTAAAGAGGCGCCTAGTCGTCGGCCGCCACCGGCTCAGCTTCCCGGTTGTCCACGAAATCGGTGGCGCAGACCGAGGCGTTAAGCAGCCCCCAGCGCACCATCCAATTGTAGGTGTCTTCCAACTGCTCTTCCGTGTAGGGCCTTGGGTAGGCGTAGCGCAGGCGCGGTAGATGGAAGTCGTCCGCAGTGAGCCCTCCCCATTCCGCCGCCACCGGCGCGAACTTGGGCTGGTCGATCAGGTAGTGTATGAACCGCTTCTTGTCGGAGTTAATCAGGTCCACCGCCTTGGAGACGGCCCGGTTGATGGCGGTGAAGGTCTCCTCGTCCATGTTGTCGCTGGCATTCTCGGCGCCTAGGTAGTGGCCTTCGCAGACCGCTCGGCAGCCGTTCTTCTCCGCCAAAGCGATCCAGGGCTCCATCAGCATGGCGGCGTCGACCTCTCCGCTCATTAAGGCCTCGAACCGGTATCGAGGGCTTCCGTAATGCAGCAGCTTAATCTTCTCCGATGGTATGTAGCCCTCCAGCAGCCGAAGCACCGTGTAATGGGAACCAGCATGGAACTGGACGGCGATCGGCTTGTTTGCCAGCGAACTGGGGTAGTAATGGTCGGATTGCGGCCTGACCAACAGCGCCTGACTAGCCACGGCGGAGCGCAGTCCAATCACTCTGGCGCCCTGTTTGCTCTCGTAGGCCCGACGGACCTGACCCTCTTCTCAAGCCCGGTAGATCGCGACTTGTCGGTCCTCGAAAGGTGTGTGCCCTAAAATCGGGTCGACCTCTTCCGGGTTGGCGGTATGCTCGTCAACCTTCACGGCGATGGACTCGACGAACTCCATGTCAATGCCCTCTTCGGTGAAGAACCCCTCGTCTTTAGCCACGAACCAAGGGAGACTAAAAACCGCGCCGCTGGTCTCGCTAACTACCTTTTTCATACCTAACATTCCTACTTTTTGTTCTCCGATATGTCCATGCATTTTACCACGGCCGGAATTCCGCGTCGAACGTGCGGAGAGGTCCGCTACAGCGCCTGATTCGTGCCTGATTCACGCCTAGGCTGGCTTGACACCGGTGGGGGCCTGACTTAGTATCAGCCCACGACAGACCCCTGGGCGGAAGACAAAGGTCTTCCGCCGCCACCAAAAGGAGCACCCATGGAATTCGGACTATTCATGATGCCGTTGCATCCGCCCCATCGCTCCTACGCTGATTCTTACGACCGGGACCTGGACTTGATCGTAAAAGCCGACCAGCTTGGCTACACCGAAGCTTGGATCGGCGAACACATCACGGAGCGTTGGGAGAACGCCCCGGCGCCGGAATTACTCATAGCCAAGGCGTCGGGCATGACTGAGAACATCATATTCGGCACCGGTGTAACTCTGCTGGCCATCCACAACCCTGTTGACCTGGCCCACCGGCTGGCCATGCTGGACCACCTGTGCCGCGGTCGGTTCTACTGGGGCATCGGAACCCGGGCCATCCCCACCGACCTGGAGCTCTACGGTCTGGACGCTAGTGACCGGCAGGGCGTCGGCGAACGTTCAGCCGAGGTACTTGAGGTGGTGCTGAAGATCTGGCAGAACGAGGGCAAATTCGAGCACCACGGCAAGTATTTCGACATCTCGGCCCCTGAGTTGGATACCGTGAAAGAGCGTGGCCTCCATATGAAGCCTTTCCAGATTCCGCATCCGCCCATCAGCGCCGCCGCCACCACCATTCGTTCCGACTCTATCCGGAACGCCGGCGTTCAAGGCTGGATCCCCATGAGCAGTCCCACGCTCTCCGTGCCCAATCTAGGCGGACATTGGGAGGAGTACGAATCAGGGGCAACCAGCGCGGGCCGCGACGTTAACCGGAGTCATTGGCGCATCGCCCGGGACGTTTTGGTTGCGCCCACGGCTCAAGAGGCTAGGGAGCGGGCCAACGAAGTCTTGGTGCGCAATTATCAAGTGCATCAGCAACCCAACCGTCAAGCCAGTTTGTTGGCCGGTTCCAAGACCGACCCTGATCTGCCGGACGACGCCATCGACGTGGAATACCTGATGGACAACATCTGGATAGTCGGCGATCCTCAAGAATGCGCCGATAAGATCCGTACAATCTACGGAGAGGTGGGTGGCTTTGGCACCTTGCTGACTGTCACCCAGGACCCCGACGAGAGCCAGTGGCAACACGAGTGCCTGGAACTCCTCAAGAACGAGGTGGGCTCCAGGATCGCTGACCTAGGGTAGGCGGCGCAATTGCAATCGAGAAGGCCTGGTTCTTCCGCGGAAGAACCAGGCCTTCTCGATTGCAGAGGAGCACAATTCATCCGAAGTCACCCCGAGTGAAGCGAGGGGTCTCTTTATTACTGCGCCGTGCTGTTCCAGTAAGAAAGAGATTCCTCTCCGTCTCCGAAAGAATCGGAATGACAGGGTTCTACTGTGACTGGCAGGTATGCAGGGTCTGGGAGCGCCCATCTACAAGGGGCAGTCGGGAGCTTTCGGGTCGTTGCCGTCGCGGAACTCGGGGATGACGTGTTTACCGAACATCTCGATGGACTTCATGACCGTTTTGTGGTCCACGGTCTCAGTGGCCATCAGGAACTGGAGTTCGTCCACGCCGGTCGCTTGATGGAGCCTGGAGGCTTTGATGCAGGCCTCCGGGTCCCCGGCCACGATCACGCCCCGCTCGGCCATGGTCTCGGCGTCGAACTCCTCCCAGATTTTCTGGGCCAGGGCGCTGCCTCCCGAAAGATCGAGATTTGTGGTGGAATTGCCGTTGGCACCGGTTGAGGTCTCCTGAACTTCGACGTACCGGGCAAAATTCTGGACCAGGTGATCGGGAATCCCACCCCACTGCTCCAACAGCTTCTCGTAGACATCTTTTTGGTCCTGGACGTAGGGCCGACCGGGACCAAAAAAGGTCTTCAACGACTGGGCAGACAGTTCTTGGGTCGTCTTGTTGTCCTCGCCGCAGAGGCCGAAACACGAACTCAGCCACTGATCGTTGGTGAAGGCGCCCACCGGGCTCGCGTTTTTGACCGCAGCCTTGTACTTTTTGATCTCCGGTTCCAAGATTGACGGAGCGTTGACGCCCAGCGCCATGACCCCGATCCCTTTCTGAGCGGCGATCTCATAGGTTGCCGGCTGCAGAGCAGCCACCCAGATGGGCGGATGGGGCTGCTGGTACGGCTTTGGCAGAACCTGCCGGGGCGGCACGTTCCAGAACTTGCCCTCGTGTTCGAAATAGTCCGATTCCCAGATCTTGGGAATCATGCTTAGAGATTCGTCCCACATCTCCCTCGTGTCCCGGGGGTCGATGCCCATACCCATCTGCTCGTAGGGAGCGGATCGGCCGGTGCCAAACTCGACCCGGCCGTGGGACAGTTGGTCGACCATCGCAACCCGTTCCGCCACCCGCACCGGGTGGTGATATGGCAGTACCGAGACGCCGAACCCCAGGCGGATGCGTTTGGTCAACCGGCTGAGCGCCCCAAAGATAACCTCGGGACACGGCGATCCGGAAAACGTGGTCAGGAAGTGGTGTTCAACGAACCAGACGGCGTCGAACCCCATCTCGTCCGCGAGGATGCATTGTTCGATGGTTTCTTCGATCACCGCGTGGTCGTCGAGCATTGGCCGCTGCATTTCATAGGCCAGAGAGAATCTCATAGCTTCGTCCTCAATGAATCAGGTGGGGAGTCGCGGCAATTCTAATGGCAACACGAGGCGAGGGCAACCAGCGGCTGAGGCCGATGACCGAGCGCTGTGAGCATGGAATCCCGGCTGCTGTAGACGGACACTTCTACGCCGGAATCGGCGAACTTCCCGGCCTCGACGTGGTGGACCAACAGCGTCGGCTCTCCCTGGGCGGGAAGTTAGAAATAACAAGGCCGGCTGACATGCCCGGATGCCGAGACAACTAGCCAAAACACGGGATTGGCTTGGCCTTTTTGCCGCTGTTTCCTAGGTGACTGTCTGGCGCATGCCGCCGTCCAGCACCACGCTGGTGCCGGTGATGAATGAGGCCCTGTCTGAGGCTAGAAATGCGACCAGGTCACCCACTTCCTCGGGTTTGCCCAGCCGCCCCATGGGAATGGTGGTGACGGTGTCCTTCATCAATTCTTCGAAGGCTTTCCCGGACTCTTGGGCCTCTGACTCAAACGCCGAGGTCAGGTAGTCGGTTTTCACAGGCCCCGACATCAGGTTGTTGACCGTGATGTTGAATGGGGCCAGCTCGTTGGCCAGCATCTTGGAATAGCCCACCAGGGCCAACTGGGAAGTGGCGGATAGGGCCGCGCCGTTGGCCGATCTCCTGCCCAAAGACGGCAACAGGTGGACGATGCGCCCCCAGCGCTGCTGTTTCATATAAGGGATGACTTCCCTGGCGAACCGCACTGAACTTAGGAAATTATCCTCCAGAGCGCCCATGATGGTCTCGTCGTTGAACTCTGAAGGCCGGCCGGGAGGACCGTAGCCCATGTGGGTGACCAAGATGCCGATCTGGCCGAACCGGTTGAAGGTGTCCCGGACCACGCGGCGGATGTCTCGTGAGACGGAGAGATCAGCGGGGATGGCCAGCACGTGTTGTTGTGAGCCCACGCGCGCCAGTTCGATCTCTGTGTGGCGGAGGTCGGATTCGGTGCGAGCGGAGATCGCCACGTTGGCCCCTTCCTGGGCGAATGCCAAGGCGATGGCCCGGCCCATCCCTCTGCTGGAGCCTCCGACTATGGCAACCCGGTCTTTAAGTCCTAGGTCCATTGACGGTCAACCTCCTGGGTCTAGGTCTTGGAGAGCCTCATTTTCCTGGGGCGATCCATCATAAGACCCTGGAACACGGGCCAGACTATCATGGGAAATGCTCCGGCACAATTCCCCAATCGACGCTGTTTTGAGCAATCGAAATTTCGCTTAACTCCTGAGGCTAGATAACTTCTTGCGTCTTGAGTTCCTCGATCTCAGCAGCGGAGAACCCCAGATCCTGTAGTAATTCCTGGTTGTGCTCTCCCAACAGGGGAGGGTGGCGGTCCAGACCGCCCGGGGTGCGGGAGAATTTGATGGGCAGCCCGGTCTGCTTAATCTTGCCCAACGTCGGGTGGGCAATCTCCAAAAACATATCTCTGGAGAGCAACTGCGGGTCGGAGAAGACGTCGGCCAGGTCATTGATGGGCCCGCAGGGAACGCTGAATTTCTGCAACTTCGCCACCCAATGGGCCACCGGCTGCTTGATGAATATCTCCTGTAGGAAGGGCACGATCTTGCTGCGGTTCTGGGCCCGCTCCACATTGGTCGTATAGTCCGGGTTTTCCTTCAACTCAGGCATTTCCATGCCCTCGCAGAACCGCTCCCAGATCCGCTCGGAGCCGACTGCCAGGTTGAGGTACTTGTTGTCCCGACACATGAACGCTTGATAGGGGACCAGGTTGGGGTGGGCCGCGCCCAACCGCTTGGGCGGCTCCCCGCTGGCGAAGAAGTTTGCCGCCTGGTAGGTGAGCCACGCAACCTGGGCGTCCATCATCGAGATGTCGATGTATTGCCCTTGGCCCTCGCCCTCATGAGACCTGTTGTGGATGGCAGCCATTACAGCGAACGCCGCCCACATCCCAGCTCCGATGTCGGCCACCGCGATCCCAACTTTTTGGGGATCGCCGTCGGGCTCGCCGGTGATGCTCATCAGGCCGCTGATGCCCTGCATTATCTGGTCGTAAGCCGGCCGGCTGCTGTAGGGTCCGTTCTGGCCGAACCCTGAGATCGAGCAAAAGACGATGCCGGGGTTCACAGCTTTCACCGCCTCGTAGCCCAAGCCGAACCGGTCCATCACGCCGGGAGTGAAGTTCTCCACCACAACATCGGCGTCCTTGGCCAGTTTCAAGAAGATCTCCCTGGCTTGCTCCTCTTTGAAGTTCAGGGTCAAACTCCGCTTGTTGCGGTTGACGGACAGGAAATAGGCGCTCTCTTCGCCGATGAACGGAGGTCCCCATTTGCGGGTGTCGTCGCCGGCCCCCGGAATCTCGATCTTCACCACGTCGGCGCCGTAATCGCCCAACATCAGGGTGCAGAACGGACCAGCCAAGGCCCGGGTCAGGTCCAATACCCTGATTCCTTCAAGTGCTTTCATTCCTAGTGTTCTCCTTTGATTAACGGGCTAGACGGTGCTCATTCCTGGGCAGTCCTATTGCCAGGCCAAATGTTACCACAGGGATGAGCGCGTGGAAGTCGGTGGAAAAGGCCTAACGGAGATGCCGGTCTATCGCCAAATTCTCACCTTCCCAGGCGTGCATCGAATGTGAGTGAACTTGATGTCGGCTATGGAAAAACCTAAAATATCGCGTAGAATGCAACCGTAATTACCCTACACACCACCGGTGGTGACGGGATCGTTGGCTTGGACGCCGGCCAGCTCCACACCATGGTCGAAAACATCAAGTCAGATGTCTTTGGTGAGTTCGACCCTTCAGTGGTGGGTGGCATGTTCGCCGGACTGGACCATGACCAGATCGGCGGGTTCGACCATTAGACTATTGAGGCAGCTCTGGAGGCCGCCACCGCCAACCTTCTGGGAGGCCTGGGTGACTTCAGCGCAATCTCCGGCGCCAACACTGCGTTCAACGAGTTGGCCGCATTGGCCGACCTCGGTGTAGCGCTGGAACAGGACGGTGCCTCCGCCATCCAAGCTGGAGTAATCAACATCTTTGGAGGTAATCTATTCGGCTCCAATTAGAGCCAAAAACATCGAGTAATACCGGCGGAGGATGATAGCCAACGTCCTCCGCTGGACGTGATTGAGAAATGGGCGTCCCGAATCATCAGGACGCCTATTCTTGTGTTTACGGCATCTAACAAAAAAGCTCGAAGTTTTTTGGCTGCCGCCCAGGTGTCGTAGAATGTGAGGCAGGTCCCTTGATGGGACTGTCAGATCATTAATTTTTCACGGGGAGATGCGGAATGCTGAAAGCACTGGTCCGGCTGGCTATGATGTTGTCTTTCACATTCCTGGTCGCTTGCGGTGGAGCGGCAAACGCGCCTAGTCCAGACGCATCCGTACCTCCTACCGCCTCACCCACGGAAGCTACCCGCAGGCCCACCGCCACCTACGCCCCAAGGCAGCTACAGGCGCAGTTAGACGGTGACGGCCCTGACGTTCTTGGTCCGTATGAGATGGGCCCCGGCGTGATCATTGCCTTCGTCCGATATGAAGGCGACGCTCCCTTTTCTTTAACTTTCGTGGATGAGGACCAAGGGCTGGTTAAGTCCATAGATTCTAGACCCGGGCCCTATCAGGGCGAGCGGGTCCACAGCGTTTTTGAGGGCAACGATGGCGGACTGGCCCCCGGCAATTACATGGTGAATGTAGTTGCCACCGGACCATGGCGGTTGCGACTGTTCCAGGAGAGGGCCATCCAAGGCCAAACACCGGAGATCACGCTGGCGGGCAGCGGCGACGGCGGCGGAAGTTGGATCCGTCTTGACGATGGCGAATACACCATGACCACCAGCCACGCCGGTGAATCAGATTTCACCGTTGAACTCTTTGATGCTAAGGGCGTGCCGCCATACCAGATCGTTGAAATCAAGGGAGACCATGAAGGCAAATTCGGGTTCACCGTGGGCGGTGGAGCTCCTGGCGAAAACCCCCAGGCGGGCGCCTACGCCATGGGAGTGGTGTCCCAGGGTGACTGGAGCGTCACCATAACGAGCGACGATGCTCCGTAATCACGCCCGTAACTCGATTCAGCCACCGATCGCATCGTGAATCCTGTATCGGGGGTCCAAAGATGGATACTCATCAACGCTGGCCCAGAGCCGGTTTTCTCGTATCTGGCGGATCTGCCGCGTCATAGCGAATGGGACGAGCATTCCGGGTTCAGGCTGATTCTGACATCCGACGACCCGGTGGCTCTTGGGTCATCCTGTCAGCGAGAACGTGTAGAGATGTTTCAGGCGCCCATCTTGCGGGGCGGAGTCACCTCCAGACAGGTCTCGTGGATCAAGAGTCTCACCGTCACCGGGTATGAACCCAACAACAGCATCGATTTTGAAACTAAGAACCTCTACAACGGCCTGTCAGTAGGCTCCGAGTTCATCTCCTTCCGGTTGTTCCCCGAGGGCGCGGGAACCGTGTTGGTCATGACCGACAAGAAGAACCCGCACATTCCGGGACCATTCCACCTACTGATGCTGGGCATGGAGACTCTCAAGACGATAGCGACACGGCCCTTCGTTAACCTGCTGTTTCGAGTGTTCCCCGGTCTGCGCTCCAACCGTCAGTTGGCCCGCATCAAGTCCGCGGTGGAGCAAGCCTAGCCCTAGGCAGAACTTGATAAGCGCCGTTTCCACGCCTACACTGACCCCTGATACAAAGCTAGATCTGATTTAGGAGCGTCTTCATGGACCTGGAACTGACGGGAAAAACAGCTATCATCACCGGCGGCAGCCGCGGAATCGGCAAGGCGGTGGGCCGGGAGTTCGGGCTGGAAGGGATGAAAGTCGCCCTGGTGGCCAGAGGGCCGGAAGCCTTGGAGGAGTGCGCCCGGGAACTGGCTGAGGAGACGGGCGGTGACTTCATCACCATCGTGGCCGACACCGGAGAGCCCGAGTCGGTTAAATCCATGGTCGAAGAAGCCGCGGAGAAGCTGGGCCGCATCGACATCCTGGTCAACTCGGCCGCCCGCGTTGGGGGCGCCTACACGCCCAAGTTGGCCGAGATCACCGAAGAAGATTTCTGGGGTGATATGAACGTGAAGGTCATGGGCTATCTGCGCTGCGCCCAGGCCGTTGCTCCCTACATGATCGACCAGGGTTGGGGCCGGATCATCAACCTCAGCGGAATGGCCGCCCGCCAGGCAGGCTACGCCGTCGGCAGCATGCGGAACGTGTCCGTGTCCGCGCTGACCAAGAATCTTGCCGACGAACTGGGCCCCCAGGGCATCAACGTGACCACCGTACATCCGGGCATGACCTACACCGAGCGCATCCCGGCCATGCTGGAGGAGCGTGCCAAGGCCCAAGGCATCACCGTAGAGGAAGCCAAGCGCAACATGGCCAATGGCAACTCCATCCATCACATAGTGGACGCCAAAGAAGTCGCCTACGTCATCGCCTTCCTAGCCTCCCCCAAGTCCATATCCATCAACGGAGACGCCATCGCCGCCGGCGGCGGGATTCCAAGGGCGATTCACTACTAGGGCGGCTGGCGCCCGTCGTTCCCAATTTGACATAATCGACCCAATCAGCCCCGCTATCGCGACCCTTCCGGGACTTCCCGGGACTCCACCGGCGTGGGACGTTAAGGTCATGGTTCTGTTATTTTGCGATGGTGTGGTCTACACGGCGAGAGAGCTAAATTTCCTGGTGAAGATTGGCTGGCTGCCGGTCGATGCTCTCTTGAGGTGTGGGTTGACCTGGCTGACCTGACCGCTGCATCGAAGCTATTTCCCCTGCACCGATCGGCCTGCAACTAGTAGGCGGAGAGTTCCCGCGCCATCCTAACGATGTCCGGCGGGCCGGGCAACAGCGCGTCTTCCAGGTTGGGGCTGTACGGAAAGGACGGCACGTCCGGCGCGGCCACCCGCTGCACCGGGGCGTCCAGAAACTCGAAGGCGTCTTTGGCGATGATTGCCGCCACCTCGGCCCCCACTCCCCCGGTCAGGTTGTCTTCGTGGACGATACAGGCTCGGCCGGTCTTCTTAACCGATTCAAGCAGCGTTGCCGTGTCCAATGGGCTCACCGTGCGCAAGTCCACCACCTCGCAGTCTATTCCTTCCGCCGATAGCGTATCCGCCGCTTCCAGACAATGGTGCACGGACAGACCGTAAGAGATCAGCGAAAGCTGCTGTCCCTCCCGTCGGACGACGGCCTTCCCGATGGGCACCGTGTAATCGCCCTGCGGCACTTCCCCGCGCACCGTGTTGTAGGCAAGTTTGTGTTCGAAGAACAGCACCGGGTTATCGTCGCGTATGGCGGCCTTCAAGAGGCCCTTGGCGTCGTAGGGGCTGGACGGCACAACAACTTTCAGTCCAGGCACGTGGGCGAAATAGGCCTCCACGCTCTGGGAGTGGTACAGTCCGCCCCGGACGCCGCCTCCGTAGGGCGCGCGAATGACCAGGGGCACGGAATACTCGCCGTTGGTGCGGTAATACATCCGCGCCGCTTCGCTGACCAACTGGTTGAACGCCGGGAAAATGAAGTCGGCGAACTGTATCTCAACCACAGGACGCAGCCCATTCATCGCGGCTCCAACTGCCACGCCGACCATACCTGACTCAGCCAACGGCGAGTCGATGATTCGCTCGGGGCCGAACTCCTCTAACAACCCCTCGGTGACCCGGAACACGCCGCCGTTCACCGCGATGTCCTGGCCGATGAGGAACACGCTGCCATCTGCCGCCAATTCTTCGCGAAGGCCGTCCCGCACAGCTTCGATCAAGCGCATCTCACTCATGGGATTGCCCTACGGCGCGTAGACCCCAGTGAGCGCGGTCTCGGGGTCAGGGGGCGGGGCGGCGTCCGCGTATTCGATGGCCGATTCAACCTCTTGGTCCACAGCGTCTCGTAAGACTTGGTCTGATTCCCCGTCCAGGAGGCCGGCGGAGACCAGGAGGTTCTGGAAACGCGGCAGAGGGTCCGATTCTTTCTCAGCGTCTAGCTCGTCCTGGCTGCGATAGCGCAGGTGGTTGTCAGAGCTAGAGTGGGGCATCATCCGGATGGTTGTAGCTTCCACCAAGGTGGGTCCATCCCCAGACCGTGCCCGGTCTACCGCCGTCTTAACTGCCTGATAGACCGTCAACGGGTCTAAGCCGTCTACGGTGAGGCCGGGGAAGCCATAGCCTTCGGCGCGCCTGGAGACCTGAGGCTCGGCGCTCTGGAGGCTGACGGGGACGGAAGTGGCCCAACCGTTGTTGTTGCAGAAGAACACCACCGGCAGACGGTGGACGCCCGCGAAAGCCAGACCTTCGTGGAAATCGCCCTCACTGGCCGAGCCTTCGCCGAAATAGACCATGGTCACAGCGCCTTGGCCCTTTAGTTTGGAGGCCAACGCCACTCCCGACGCCCTGGGGATGGTCGTTCCCACCGAGCTGCCCATCGAGATGATCCCCAGCTTCTTGTGGCCCCAGTGCATCGGCATCTGACGGCCGCCGCTGTTGGGGTCTGCGGCCTTGCCGAACATGTTCAGCATGACCTCCTGGGTGGTCATGCCCTTGACCAGCATGGCCCCCAGGCTCCGGGCGTAGGGAACTATGAAGTCTTTGCCGGTGTCCAGGGCGTAGGCGCTGGCCACGTCTGCCGCTTCTTGACCGTCGCAGGGCATGGAGAACAGGACCCGCCCCTGCCGGGTGAGGAGCCAGCTTTTCTCCGAGATGGCCCGCGCCAGCAGCATGTAACGGTAGATTCGCTGGGCGTTATCGCCGTCCAGCCCGGATTCCCGGAGATGATCATCAACATCAATACCGTCGTTGGCCGGCATCATTTCTCCCTTGGGCGCGACACTGGTGTTGGGCTGGCCGGATCAATCAAGTGAAACGGGCAAGCTCTTCACCGAGCGGAAGGTCAGGCTTTCCTGGTATTCCGTGTTGCGGTCCTTTGATTCCAGGTTCGGGTACCGCTCGGCCAGTGCGGTGAACACCTCTTGACCCTCGACCCTGGCGATGGTCGCTCCCAGGCAGTGGTGCACCCCGGCGCCGAACGCGACGTGGGGGTTTGGCCACCGGGTGATGTCGAAGGTGTCCGGGTCCTCGAATTTGTTGGGGTCGCGGTTGGCTGACGGTGTGAACCACCGCAAGCGGTCTTCTTTCTTGAGCACCTTCCCTCGGATCTCCACGTTTTCGGTTGCCATACGCTGGATCGACTTGACTGGCGGGTCGTACCGCAGGGCTTCCTCGGTGGCCCTGACCATCAACCCTTGCGTGTCGGTCTTCAGCAGGTCCCATTGGCTGCGGTTGTTCATCAGCGCCAGGGCGCCGTTGCAGATCAAATTGATGGTCGTCTCATGCCCAGCCACCAACAGCAGCGAGGTATTGACCAGCACCTGTTGCCGAGTGAACACGCCTGACTTCTCCCCGCTGGCCAGCACCGATATGCAGTCGTCTTTGGGGCGGTTGATGCGTTCGTCCACCATTGGGTTTACATAATCCAGCATCCCCTGCATGCCCTCGGCCACGATCCGCATCCGGTCCGGCTCGCCCCGGCCGGCGTGCAGCAACTTCTCGGCCAATCTCCTGATGTGCGGGCGTTCTGACTCGGGCACGCCCATCATCTCGGCGATGACGAGTACGGGCAGAGGCACGGCCAAGTCCCGCATCAGGTCCACGTCGCCTTTCTCCTCGGCCGCATCCAGAAGTTCCTTGATGGCCGACTTCACCAAAGGCCGCCATTCTTCCATGGACTTGGGCGTGAAATAGGAGTGGACAACCTTCCGCATTTCCAGGTGCTCTGGCCGGTCAAACTGGACCAACTGGTTGCCCCGATAGTCCCGCATGAAGTCGTAGAGTTCTTGGTCCGAGTCGTAGATCGCGGGGTATGCCGGGAGGGGGTCGTTCTTCCAGACGGAGTTGGAGAACTGCTGATGGTTACGGGCCAGCCAGACGAGGTCATCGTGCCTGGTGATTACCCAGAGTTGGTAGAGCTCGTTCCAGTGCACCGGGTCTTCGTCCCTGATCCGTCCGTAGTAACGAAAGGGGTCTCGTATGACGTCCGGGGCGAACATGTCGTCGCTGATAGTCGTTACCATTTCACTGTCATTCAAACGCGATATGAGACTAGCCGATAATGCTAAGAGGTTGATCGTAGCCCCATTATATGTCAACCAAGGCGAACTCTTGGTGGGGCGGCGGCCGTTCACCGCCATCAACTTGCGCCGCCAATAGTTGATTCGCAAAATAACTGGTCCTATAATCCAGGCATGGCGCAAGATTCAATCTCAAAGGCAGACTCGAAAGACCATCTCCACATGTGGCGGTCGTTCTTGGAGACTCACTCCACCGTGATGAGGTACCTGGAGCGCCGGATGGAGGAGCAACACAGTCTGCCTCTGGCCTGGTGGGACGTTCTACAGCAGCTTTCTGATGGTCCGGAAGGACGGCTGCGCATGGGCGAGCTTGCCGACTCAGTGCTGCTGACCCGAAGTGGTATAACCCGTCTCGTTGACCGGATGATCGTGGCCGGGCTGGTGGCACGGGAACCTTGCCCCGGAGACCGGCGCGGCTACTACGCGGTCATCACGCAACTGGGCCGTGACACCATCGAGAAGGTGGGCCCGGACCACTCCAAAGACGCCTGGGAGGTCTTCCTAGGACACATAACCGAAGAGGAAGCCGCTCTGCTGGGGACGGTGTTCAAGAGAGTTTTGGCCGCCGGTCAATAATCGGTCTCCTCCGAACGAACAAAAAAGCCCCCGTCCTTCCTAAGAAGGGCGGGGGCTTTTGGTCCAAAAGGTCTTTCGTGAAGAGATTTAGGCGTCGTCCACAACCGTGTCGATGATATCTGGCGAGATCGCCGCCACTTCTACGCCCAGCTTACGGCTCAAGGACTCGACGATGGCGTTTCCCAGGGCTTTCATCTCCCGCTTGTTGAGCTCCGGCAGCGGGTCCAGCGCCTGGGCCAGGTCGATCCGGAAGCGCTTGGGGTATTTGCCGCCGTTGGCGCCGAGGCACCGGAAGCGGATGGGGGTCGCCGCCATGGTGGAGAACTGGTTCTCCATGCAGGCCGTGCGGCCGTCTTGTGTCCACCACCAATACACGGTGGCCACGATGGGGGCTGGTGTGAATGGCTGGCGGTCGCGGCTGCGGCGCTTGGTCGCGGGTTCTGGGTTGGCAACGGTTGCGAGCCCGTCATAGAGGCCCTGAACGGTTAAGGTCATAGTTCCTCGTCCGGACCAAGATGGATGAGTGATCGATCCGGATATTCGATACTACTGTGCCGAGAATTACCCAAGAGTTACAGAAATCCCGGGGGGTCAACCCTTGATCAGGAAGACCACTCCTGAGATCAGAAGCAAGGTGGTGATGATCTTGGGAAAAACATGCTCCGGCACTCGCCGCAGGATGATCCTGCCCAGATAGGCGGAGCCTGCGGCAATGATACCCAACCCGAGGCCCAGTGCCAGCACGCGTATCGACAGAAGGTCGCTGGTGCCGAAGATTATCAACTTGGGCACCTGAATCATCCCCATCCCCAAGGCAGACGTGCCGATGTAGGCGCTGGCCGACAGGCCGTAGGCCAGATAGAATACGGCGGCGAATGGCCCAGGAATCCCCAGGAATGCGGAGCCGAATCCGGTGCCGGCGCCCAAGGGTACGAACCCCCAGAGCTTCATGTTGAAATCGCGCCCGACCGGCAGCCGGGTGTAGACCACGAAGAGAAGCATCATCACCCCCAGGATGCGCACCAGCACCGTGGTGTCTATGGAGACGAAGATGAAGCTGCCTAGGACGGAGAAAGGCAGGGATCCTAGGGCGAATAAGCGGACCACTGGCCAGTTGAGTCCATCCCGGTGCAGCCCGACCCTGGAGACGGTGCTCAGGACTTGGGAGATGGATAGTATGGGTATGGCCTCCCGGACGCCGAATACCCAGACGAGCACGGGAAGGGCGACAACGCCTCCGCCGAAGCCGGCCACCCCGGCGATGGTGAACCCCACGGTGGTGGCTGCCACCACCGCGACTATTTTAAGGACTTCTTCCAAATGACTCTTGCCAAAAAAAGACCCCGGCCCTTCCTCTTGCGGAAGGACGGGGCCGATTTTCTCAGTTTATCTTAGGTTATTCAGATTGTATCGGCAGTCTCACAGTCTACCGGTCCCCAGGGGAACAGCAGTCTACGGGCTAACTCTAGAGATTGACGCCGCAGGCCTTACCCGAGTCGGAGGGCGCTTCGTCCGGCGAATTTGCGGCAACGGGCAGAACCGTGGCAACCACCAACATGGCTACGAAAATCAACGGAATCAGAAATCTGCGCATGCTTCATCTTCCAAGATCCAGAACTAAACTCGGCTCAATTCTAATAACTGCCGATGGCAGCGTCAAGGATGGGTTGATTGCTCCTTCGAGAGCAGGCCTGTTGCAAGAGGCCGGTAAGAACCCACAAATAAGGTGCTGCACCCTTAAACCGAGATACGGGGCCATCCACCACCAAGGGTGACCACCGTCACCGGATTCCCGTCGGCTTATCACAGAACCGCAGGCTCAACTCTTGGATAATTGTGTCTAAGCATATGGTCATGGTCATGCAGGGTGATTAGCCTCTTGGAGTTGAGGAATATGCTAGATAACATTAAGAAAACGATACGCCTAGGATCCGAAGACCGGAACGGAATCACGCTAGTCGAGATGATGGCTGTCGTAGGTGCCATGGTGGCTTTCGCTTCGATCTACACCTACATCATCGTCGGTGCGGTAACTTCCAGTCATTAGGCCCGTAGCTCTTAGGTGAGGGGCGGGCGCCTGTCTAGTCAATGGACAGCCAGCGCAACGTATCCGCACTTAACAACAGGGGAAATATGAATAAATGCCCTTACTGCAACCAGATCGTATCGCGCCCGATAGCTCAGGCGGTTGGATTCACCAATAACGAGGTGGTGGTATTGGTCAGTTGCCCATTTTGCCTAAAGATCGTTGGCGTCACGCTCCTCTAGCATGGTTCGCCGTCGTCTAGAGGCCAGCCCGTGACAAGGCATCTAAAAGTTGCACGGTGTCCAAGGTGGATACTGGACAGCAAACATGCAATCAGCGCGCAGCAACGCATTCGGGGTCCGCTCTTCCGCCAGGCCGGCCCTTGCGAAGGTGCTGAAACTCACGGCGCCCATATAGGCCGAGGCAAGGTCGGAAATACCAAGCACCAAGTCCGGAGAGGAGTTTGAGGCACGGCATTCAGCCCCCTCGGGCGACCCTTCCAATTCGAACCGGCCTTCGTTCCAGGGGCATAGATCGTCCTTGATTTCTATCACTAGCTTGTCGGGCTGCATGTAGCGTCGTAGCTTCAAGGCCGCAGCCACATCTACCACCCGTACCCAGACCCCGTCCCGAATCGATCTCTGCAACCGGCGCGGGTCCGCCAGCATCCAGGGCAATGGGTCGTCCACCGGCCGTTTCAGCGCCTCGGTGGAGCTGGTTCGGTCGACGTCGAAACAGAAACGCCACAAGGCGGTCATCGCCTCGGTGGTCGTCGCCATTAGCTCGTTCACGCACAGATTCGTGCTGGTGATTCGGTAGGTAACGTATCCGTCCACCCTACCCCCTTCCTCGTAGGCCGCATAAAACAGGCCGCCTTGGCCGCCTTGCAGATGTTCGGGCGCCTGAGAATCCCGTTCCCATTGGTGAGGCGGTCTCTGGAACACCCCAGGACGGCCCGCGGTAGTCCGCCGGAAAACCTCAGGCAGGTCGTTTGAAATATCGGCTGGGTCTACAAAACGGATTCGGCCGGGACTTTCATATCGCCTGGCATATCCCGTGTGCTGGCGGTCGATGGTCCACCGTTCGTACAGAGACCCGATACCGTATCCGAACCTGCGGTAGATTATGCTTTCCGACGCGAACAGAGCGGCCAGAGGCTCGCCGCGTTCGTGGAGATCGTGGATCTGATGGTGCATCATCCTGGTCATCAGGCCCTGCCGTGTATGCGTGGGCTGGACGGCGATGTTGGCCACCCCGGCTATGGCGATCGTGGTCCCTGGTATGGACATCTCGATGCTGTGAGAATGGGCGCCGCCGACAATCTCCCCTTGGTCGAACACCGCTATTGAGCGGTCCAGATCGAAGCGCGGCCGCAGCATCTCTGGGTCGTCGTCCAACCGGTTGCCGTGGGCGCGCGCTTCCGCGCGTGTCCACGGAACAAACTCCTCGGGAGATATGCTCCTCATTTCCAGCATCGGGTTTCCTCTTGATGTCTATCGGTGACGCCAGCCACCATTGACCGGGTCGCGGTTTGGGGAATCTACACTGGCAGTAGCCATACAAGATGTAGGCGCACTTTAGCATAGACGCGCGGGGCCAGGAGTAGCTGGGTTGGTGTCTGGCCGCATGAGAAATAGAAAAGGCCCCTGAAAACTCAGGGGCCTTTGTCCTGTGACCACTGGAACCGACCAGGCGGACGCATTGGTACAACTTAAGCGTAATTTGCCAAGTTAACGGGGCCAGAAAAACCTATCAGTACGAATAGGAACGGACTTCAAATCCGTTATGCCTCGTGACGAACGGGGCAGGTGGGTTCGACTCCCTCGCACTCCCGCCAGACATTTTTAGGCACGGAATCAGTCGATTTCCGCCGATAAGAAAACCTCCAACTGTAATGGTCGGGGGTTTTGTTTTGGATCAAATGGTCACGAATTGGTCACGAACTTTTTCGTACTCAATTTTCTGAGGATCATCCTTGTGGGTGGAATCCTGGACCTACTGATTAAGAGTAAGTTGCTTTCTGTGCATAGGCGTGCACAGCAGTCCACAGCAGGCACGTTTTTGAGGCTAAAGGCTAAAACCGTGCCTACCGGACAAAATAAATTGGGGCTAAATTGGGGCTAAAACCTAGCGCCTAACAAATCAAATAGCCG
>ERZ651768.1243-NODE-1243-length-18801-cov-23.240600_pt1 | contig 18801 bp, 20 predicted proteins | sample MGYA00514754_ERZ651768 | MGnify/ENA metagenome assembly ERZ651768
AGTTTGGGAATGAGAGTATTATGATTACCAAACCGAAACTTGTAGGTATCCATTTGGTCAAGTAAGAGGTTTAGTTGAAAAATAGCATTTGATATTGGATACTATTGATATTATAAAGATTACCCAAATTTACAGGATTCGTAGTGAGGTCAGGGTTCAAATCTCTCCACCACGATCAAACATCCACGACCATTGGTCGAAGGTATATTAAATCATTCAGTAAATTCTAATCTCTCCCCTTTTAAATCCCCTTTGTTCCAACCCCTCTAGTGTTTTTGTCACACTTTTGTCGCAACTCTACAGTAAAACAAAGATTTCTATGAACGATAGTTACACGAAAAAGATGTTGACGGTCATTGTAATCTGCGCAGTATTTTTCTCGTTAACTTGGGGTGGATTTTTCTCTTTTATGTCTTATAGATTCATTATGGGCTGGAAACAAGGTGAACACATTCAACAACGCAAAGATGAATTGGTTTGTTGTGAAAGAATCATCGAACTGATGGAAGAAATGGTTGTTCTCTTAAAGAAAAAATAAACAAATCCTGAAATAAAAGAACCATTGAGAATAAACAAATGAACGATAATTACACGAAAAAGATGTTGACGATCACTGCAATATGCGCAGTATTTGTTGCATTAACTTGGGGTGGAATGTTCTCTTTTATCTCTTATCAAATTATTAAAAGTTGGTATGTGGGAGAAAAAGAAAATGATGACATTCGCAAAAAACACCTCCAACAACACGCAGATGAACAGGTTCAATATGGAAGAATCATCGAACTGCAAGAAGAAATGATTGACATTTTAAAGAAACAAGAAGAATCAAAGTGATATGTAAGTTACTAATAATGCAATTCTTCTATACTTCTTTTAAAACACATTTCATGATTGTCTGTAAACAAATCACTTTTCTTACTCACTTTATTTTCCCCGTGTCAGTGAATGGAAAAATCCTTCTTCAACAATTCCAGCCAATCATCAATACAAGGTTTAAATCTCTTTTGAGATGAGACCAAAGTGAGATCGAAGTGAGACCAAACTTCGAGAGTGTTCGATGTGAGTGGGGGAAGTAGGTTGATATTGTCCCTGTAGGCGTTCTTCCTGTCTTAACTGAGTGATTCTACCCCGGATTGAGCGAATGGAGTTGAATTTAAGAAAGTTTCTGGCTTTAGATTCCGTGGTGGACACTCAACGATACCTGCAATGTTACATCCCAGAAGGGTGTTTGAAAGATCTACTACAGTTTATTCAACAATGATTCAAGCGGAGCAAATTCAGACTAACTCAAATCATTCTTCTTTTTCTTCTTGAGACGGTCCTTGTATTGTTGAATCAGAAATTGATTGATTTATAATGGTTTGATTTGTAATCTCTGAATTAGAGATCGTCGAATTTTCGATGGTTGAATTTACTATTTTCGAATTATTCAGTATTTTAGACTTAACTGTAATCTTCGACTTAGTTACAGTAGAATCTTTAACTGAAGAATCTTCAATTGTCGAATTCTCAATTGTCGAGCCAGATGTCTCAGAATTTTCAAAAACCGTATTAATTGTTTTTGACTTGGAAATTTTTGAATAAGTTTTTGCACAGGAAACGAGTCCCAAGCTAAAACTTGAAATTAGAAAAACATAAAACAACTTTTTCATCTAATCCTCCATTACTAATGATAAAGAGAAAGTTTGAGAAGTCACTTATTCATATTCTGCATTCAGAAGGATTGTCTTTCACTTGAGCAATTCCCACCAAACCTTTTTATCTGAGGATTTAAAAGACGCAGATGACAAGAATGCAGAGTTCTTGAAGATATAACATCACTTGGCGTATGTCAAGAAAAAAGTAGTGTTTTGGCTCGGAAGTTTTTGGAAAGGAAATAGAAGGGTCTTGCTTGCAGGCATGTATAGTGTAATTATTAAGCCGGAAAGTTCTAAAATAGCAGAATGATTTTCTGAAACACAGTGAAATTACACAACATAATTAATCTCACAGAACTCAGTGTAAAGCAGCAGTTCAGACCTCGCCATTACTACCATCCTTCTTTTTCGTTCTTCCCCTGTTTTCTTCTTAGAAATATAATTCAACTTTTGCTGATTCTCGAATTGTCTCTGTCAAGGCTCAGAATAGTGAAAATTTTTATCCTGCCGGGAGCATTAGATGTGTATGCAGATTTTAAAATATTTTGACATAAATAGAAAAATAAGTGAGAATCAAGATCAGCTGTTCCACAATTGATTATAAAAATTTCACTTCTCATATTCCACGGCATGGTACCGTTCGTTTTCATTCATGAGTAACACTCCAGCCAAAGTTATTAGCCTTGCGGATCGTCGGGCAAAGAAGGAGGACGAAGCGCGAAACGCTCCGATTATTGGATGGATCTCCTGGCTTCATTGTCCTAAGTGTAAGACACTTGAATATTCAGAAGTAGAAATGCCGGATGGGAGAATCCATAAAAAATGCGGTACTTTGGTGGAAGAGGAGGTAGTCCAGATTGATGTACGTGCTGAATTTACTATCTCCCTGCGAAATTCAAAACGATTAGACGAACTCTTTGAAGAAACAAAAATACCTGGATTTCTCAAGCCTTTGGCAAAAAAAGGGATAGGTATGCTGGAAAATCTTCAAGCAGCGGAAGAGGAGTACCGGAAGCGGCTGAAAAACATAGTCGGTGGTCATGTTGATCCTTATCCTAAGGATTGGGATGAAAAGTCATTGGAGATGGCATTAAAAACCCTTGATCCACTCGGGATCACCCTTACAGAAGCGCGCCAACCTAATCTTCACTTTCCAGAAGTAGAGTCCTGATTTCTCATGCAAATCCCTGTTGCCCTAGAACGTCTGGTTTATGAATTTTCACGCTTCCCAGGTGTTGGTCGCAAAACCGCACAGCGTCTCGCCTTTAGTATTCTTCGCTATTCTCCAGAAGAAACACAAAATTTGGCAGAAGCCCTTTTGCAGGTCAAAGCACAAATCCGCTACTGTTCTGTGTGCTCAGGATTCACCGACATTGATCCTTGCACAATTTGCAATCACTCCGGACGTGACCACGAGCAGGTGTGTGTCGTAGAACAGCCAAATAATATTTTTCCTATCGAGAAAAGTGGAGTATTCAGAGGAGTTTATCACGTTCTAATGGGAGCAATTTCTCCGCTTGACGGCATTGGTCCCGAACAGCTCAATCTTAAAAAATTAAGAAACAGGATTGCAGATAGTAAAATTAAAGAAATGATATTGGCTACTAATCCAACCGTGAAGGGTGAGGCAACCGCTCTGTTTTTGCAGCAAGAATTTTCCGGGAAAATATCAAAAATCACCCGGCTTGCCTGTGGGATTCCAGCTGGTGGAGACTTAGAATATGTGGACGATGTAACACTTATGGAGGCTTTTTCTGGCCGACATACATTTGGTAACTGAAAATTATGTTTGAAAATCTTAAAGAACGCGGCTTTTTTCAACAGAGTACTCATCCTGAAGAGTTATCAAAACGTCTGAAGGAAGACCGGATTTGCTGCTATGTTGGATTCGATCCCACGGCTGATTCATTGCATATTGGGCATCTTATCCCGCTGATGGGACTGGCACACATGCAGCGTGCGGGTCACCGCATTATCGCATTGATGGGTGGTGGTACAGCCATGATCGGCGACCCTAGCGGCAAAACCGAAATGCGAAAACTACTTACAGAAAAGCAGCTGCAATCCAATATTGAAGGCATGCTTCCGCAACTGGAACGATTTTTAGATTTTAGTGGAGACGCAATTCTGGTAAACAATACGGAGTGGCTGCGTGACCTGAATTACATTGATTTCCTGCGCGATATAGGTCGGCATTTTTCAGTCAACCGGATGCTCTCTTTTGAAACTTACAAAATCAGACTCGAATCCGGCTTAAGTTTCCTGGAATTTAATTATCAGCTTTTGCAGGCTTATGATTTTTTGGAATTGAATCGACGTTATGATTGCAGCTTGCAAATGGGTGGAGACGATCAATGGGCAAATATTATTTCCGGAGCAGACTTGATTCGCCGGGTGGAGCGTAAAGACGCCTTCGGCTGGACTTATCCTCTCTTGACTACTTCCTCAGGGAAAAAGATGGGAAAAACGGAAAAGGGAGCTCTATGGCTGGATCCGAAACGTACTTCTGCCTATGAATACTATCAGTATTGGGTCAATACGGAAGATGACGATGTAGAAAAATTCCTGGCTTTATTTACCTTCCTGCCGATGGAAGAAGTCCGAAAACTGGGTAAACTACAGGGTGCTGACATGCGTGAAGCAAAACAGCGGCTGGCTTTTGAAACAACTGCACTCATTCACGGAAAGGAAAATACGCTTCAAGCGCAACAGGCGGCGCAAGCTCTTTTTTCTGTAAACTTCGGAGAAGAAAATGGCGACAAATCAAATGTTCCCAGTACCACAATTGCGCCTGATCGTTTTTCTGCAGGACTGGGGATTTTCGATATTTTTCAGGAAACAGGACTCTGTAAATCCAAAGGGGAAGCCCGACGTTTACAGGCACAAGGCGGGGTTTACGTAAATGATAAACGGATAGATGATCCCGATTCCTGTCTTGGAGAGGCTAATTTGCAGAATGGAGAAATTCTGCTGAGGGCAGGTAAAAAACGTTATCACCGCCTGATTTTGGGAACTTAGGGGGAATCATGGTCAAGCACATCGTAATGTTCAAACTCAAGGAAAAAAGCCCTGAAAATATGGAACATGCGGTTTCAACTTTGAGAGGTTTGGATGGAGAAATCGAGACTTTGAGGTTTTTAGAGGTTGGTGTCGATTTCAAGAAATCAGAACGTTCTTACGATATTGTACTCACCACTCATTTTGACCATCAAGAAGGTCTTGCTGCATACACAGTACATCCCAGTCACTTGCCTGTTATCGACACGATGAGGGAACTATGTTCAAGCTCTGTCGTGGTAGATTATATTACTGAGTAGTCCGCTTTAATGCGTGATTCAAGTCAGCCAAAATTGTGTCAATTTCAGTTTCACAACCCGCCGCAACCCTAATCAGGTGACGTGGAAGCTTAATTTCTTCGAGTTCTGCATCAGTATCAAAATAGTGTGTCAGCAGTGGATACGGACAAATGAGAGTCTGATTGGAGCCAATTGTTGGCGCTTTGAGGATGGAAGAAAAATCTTTGTCATAGAAACTCCTCAATCCCTTTTCACTGTCATCTTTCAAGGTAAAACTGACTACCCCTCCATTTCCTGAAAGTAGTTTTTTTGCAGTGGAAAATGAGAGATGTGACGAAAGAGATGCATGGTAAACATGATCCACAGCAGAATGTGCTGCGAGGAAATGCGCGATAGCTGTACCATTTGTGTTAAAACGTTCCATCCGTTCCTTAAAATCCTGCATCCGCGCCCATAAAATTTCGGCTTCTAAAGGGGAAATTGTCAGTTCCCAGGATTTCTGAAAATTCTCTAGGCTGAGTGCATCTTCTGGTTTTTTCACAAGTACGGCTCCGCCTGCGTGATCATTGCTGCCGCTCAGAAATTTGGTTGTGCTGTGAATCACGTAATCCACTCCGAAATCCAAGGGTTGACAATTTGCCGGAGAGGCGAGCGTGTTGTCCACGACGAGCGGCACTCCATAAGCGTTTGCAATTTCCCCAATTTTCTCCAAATCCGGTACCTCCCCAAGTGGATTGGTAATTGTTTCAGTAATGATCATTGCTGTCTTTTCACTCAAAATCTCCGGTAAGCTATCCAATTCATCCAGCCCCAAAAATAAAGCCTTCCAAGTAGCCGAGATTCCGGAACTCATCAAGAGCGCGTAGCTTTCGCTATATAGTAAGCCAATCACGATCACTTGGGCTTTTTCTTTTTTACGCAGCAAATTAAGTAAGATAGAAACTGCAGACATGCCAGAAGGAAACAAAAACCCAGCAGACGAATGTTCCCACTCCGATAATTTTTGAGAAACGAGTTCTACTGGGTTTGAATTATTTAGTGATTTTACGGCTTGGGAGAAATCAGCATTATTACTAAAGTCAGCATTTTCATTCTGTATGACTTCCAGAAAAACTGCCGCATTTCGAGCGGACAGAATTGGCCCACTGCGTTTGCGCATCTCAGTCAATTCCGCAATTTGCCTATCTGCATTACTCAGAATAACGCCGCCTTCAATTCCGGAAAGATTGACATTTGAGTCTGGTGTCGTGATGTTTGAGACCCAGTAAGTCAGTCCGCTGGGCCACTCATCAAAAATTGGTGGACAGGCTGAAAAAATGATAACCGGTACCCGGATACGTCTTAATTTTCCGAGACACTCAGCTTTTTCTTTGAGAAATGTTTCAGGATCTTTCATTGCAAGCAGTAAAACATTACCTTGCTTTGCCGATAATTTTTCCCACTCAACTGACTTTTCTAAATCCAGTGAATGGCAGGGAATTTCCAAATTCTGAAGTGTTGCCGGGATGAGGGTTGAATTTGCAGGAAGATAAAGATTTGTTTGAGGGCGAGATTCCCTCAAGTAAATCAGCAATTCGAACAATGCTGTGCGGCCGGAACAGTATGCGAGTGCGTGTCGAGCACTGGATCGTGCAGATAATGCCCGTTGAAGATCTTTGACTTGTCGAGGCGGAACAAAACGGAAATATCCATGCTCCAATTCACGGCTTCCGTTTTTCCATTCGTGGATAAAATTAATCGTGGGCAAGATTCCGGTAATCCCAAAAGTTCCTCCGAGCGAATCGGCAGAAGTAATAGCGGAGTCCGGAGGAATTGTGGTGATCTCAAAATCTTCTGTGTTTTCGTTAAAGTCGGCTAAAATCGCGCCATCCGGTTTTCCATTTGTTGTCGCACAAACTAAAAAAGTAATTCCGGGATAACGCGCTTTCCCGTTCCACAGTGCATCCTCTTTGTCTTTTTCCGAAAAATACGCTCCAACATCCGGATGACTGTGATAAATGACTTTGATCTCTTTCCCCTCTTTTTTCAGGGAGCGCTCCAACTTCATTTGCTCACGAGGATCGATCATGTATCCGTCACGGGCGGTACGCGGATACTGTTCAGGATCTTCCTCATGCAGTTCATTCATAATATTCCGCATTGGAAGCACTGTTTCCAGGGAGTCCGGATCGTCTCGGTTTCCCAGGATAAAACCGCAAGTCTCTTCCGGATACGCTTCCACACCGTGCGCATGGCACTCATGTAAAATTTTTTCTGGAATAACCATCAATATAATTTCGCCACAAATCTCAAATTCCTAAAAGGATTGTTTCACACAAAAAAGATTCTTATTACGGATGAATCTTACATTACAGCTACTTGAAACATTGACCAAGTTTTAATATCGAGGCATATCTGAGTCGACTTCTACGGCCCAGAGATCAATGCCTCCGGTCAAATTTTTCAGGTTGTTAAAACCAGCTCTTTTTAGTTCTTTGAGTGCCAGCATAGAACGCTTCCCCATATAGCAATAAAGATAAATTGATGACTCCGGATCAAGCCCGCATGTATCAGGATCAAATTTACTCAGCGGCAATAATCTTGCGCCATCGATCCGGCAAATATCCCATTCAAATCTTTCGCGTACATCCACCAGTACTGCAGAAGGATCTTGTTCAATTGCAGTTTTGAATTCCTGTGGAGAAAGCTCATACAAGTCTTCGTTAATGTCAATTGGAGGAACCGGCCCGGGAAGATGGATGTCGCAAAAAGCCTGATAGTCGACTAATTCCGTTACGCTTGGATGTTCTCCGCAAAGAGCGCATTCCGGATCTTTACGAACACGTACCTCTTTGAATTTCATCTTCATTGCGTCATAGAGCAACAATCGCCCGATCAGAGGAATTCCATCCTCTAAAATCAGCTTTATTATTTCTGTGGCCTGAATCAAGCCAACCACTCCCGGGAGCACGCCCAGGACACCTGCAACCGCTCAACTCGGAACGAGTGCGGCCGGCGGTGGTTCTGAATAAAGACAACGATAACACGGCCCGCCAGATTTAGGAGCAAAAATTGTAATCTGTCCCTGAAAACGGAAAATGGAAGCTGAAACCAGCGGTTTTTTTGTAAAGTATGCGGCATCGCTGATCAGGTAGCGAGTTTCAAAATTGTCTGATCCATCTGCAATGATGTCATACTGGTGGAACAATTCGAGAACATTTTTTCGCTCCAGGCGAATGTTATATACTTCAACCTCAATATTTGGGTTCCCAGCCAAAATCGTATCCCGAAGTGAGTCGACTTTCGACCGTCCTTCGTCTGCACTGGCGTGTGCAATCTGGCGGTGTAAATTAGTATGATCCACTACATCAAAATCAACCAGCCCCAGTTTCCCAACGCCTACAGCTCCCAAATACATGCCGAGCGGAGAGCCGAGACCTCCGGCTCCAATCATCAGTACTTTGGCCTCTTTCATTTTCAACTGCCCGGCCATCCCAACTTCCGGTAAAGTCAGATGCCGGCTGTAGCGATTGATTTCCTCATTATTTAATTTCACTTATTCCTCCATTTAGCAATCATGCTGCACATCGGCCCCCGGCAATTGAGGGGACGATCTGAATGCAATCTCCGTCTTCAACTGAACTGCTCATTCCTTCAGAATAGCGAATATCATCATCGTTGAGATAAACATTGATAAAATTACGTACTTTGCCGTTGTCGTCAAACAGATTTGGTTTTAGTTCCGCGTAGTCTGCACACAAGGACTCAAATGCTTCCTCAACTGAACTGGCTTGGACCTCCACTTCGTCCTGATTGTTTACGTACTGCTTTAATGCAGAAGGGATTTCAATTACTATTCCCATAACTCTCCTTTTTTTGTCTGGAATATGGCTTAATCCTTCGCTTATACTCAAACAGTGGATTAGTTTATTATATTAAACAATAATCCAATATATTGAATATATCACTTTATTCTCATCATGCAAGCAAAAAATGCATGGTAAAATTTTATCTTTGAATTAAATCATATTAGAGAATTCATGCAAGCAAACAACACGATTTTGGAATCTCCTCCTAAGGTCGGCGGGGAAATTCAACGTTTGAGGTTACAGCACAATCTTACCCTGGATCAATTGGCCGCTAAATCCGGAGTCTCAAAATCGATTCTGTCTCAGATTGAACGTGACCACAGCAATCCGACTTTAGCCACAATTTGGCGCATTACCAAAGCACTGGAAAGTCCATTAGAGGATGTCCTAGCCGTCAAGGAAGGAGTATCGTGCTTTGAAAAATTAAGTCAGAATGCGACTCCGGAAGTGACGAGCGAAGACAGCCTGTTTTGCTTGAAAATCCTGGGTACGCTCAGCACTGTTTCCTCTGTGCAGTGGTACGAATTTACCGCCAAGCCAAGTGCAGAATTGTTTTCCGAAGCACATGGAGCGGGAAGTCTCGAAAGTATTACTCTCTGCACTGGGAAATTGACTGTAATAGTTGGTGAAAAAACACAGTCTATTTGTGCGGGAGAAACGTTACGTTTCCATACAGACGTCCCTCATTCCTTGAAAAACGAGGGTAAAAAAACAGTTCATGGATTTATGGTGAATTTACTATAGCAGCTACCAGAATCACTGCACTGCATGATGACTTAGTAACTAGTCAAAATAATGTCATTTCAAGCATAACGAGAAATCTTTTACAGCTGATTTAATTGTAATATTTTCTGCAATCAAAATGACAAAATTGTGTTGTTCAGGCTTTTCATGTGGTCAACATTAACGAAAAACCAAGAATTGGCACAGTATATTTCGTTATTTTGCCTCATGCTCCCTGAAACTTTAATGGATGAGTTTGTTAAATCCTTGCGTCATCCCCCTCCTCCATCTCGGTGGCTTCGATGGTTGCGCCAACTACTCACGCCGCACTGCTGGCAATACGGTGAAGTGCTTGGCGGAAAAACTTACCTCGATCCAGCCTCACCGTTTCTCTGTACCAGTTGTCTGATTGATCTTCCATGGAACGATCCGGTTTATCATTGCCAGAAATGCGGCAATCGCTCTGCTGAACCAAACTGTTTACGATGTCATGAATGTTTGGAAGACGTCCAGAATATAGATGAATCTCGGAGCGGCTTTGTATACAATGAAATTGTCCGAGACTGGATTTTGCAGCTGAAATTTTTTGTACAGTATCATTTATCTTCGCTGCTGGGAAGGCTTTTAGCACTCAGTTTTCAAAACAGAACTTGGCTTGTAAAATTTGATTCGCTCGTTCCAATTCCTCTTCACTCATCACGCCTGAGTAAACGGGGTTTTAGTCAATCCCTTCTTTTAGCCCATCACTTGCGGAAAAATCTGGGGGAACCTGCTCCAGAAATAAACCCGCACTAGTTGTGGCGTACACGCGACACGCGCCCTCAAACTGAGTTTTCCTTGGCAGAGAGACTTATCAACTTGGACGATGCATTTACAGACTTGCCGGTTGTGAGGAACCATCAAATATTTCTCTTGGATGATGTAATGACAACCTGTTCTACTCTGAATGCGGCAGCAAGATGTCTCAATGAAGCAGGTGCAAGCCGTGTTGGAGCACTGGTCTAGAGCAGGTGGGTGTGGGATTCACATGAAAATTGATTTTCTGGGGTCTAAAACGAAAACAAATTAAGACAAATCTGCAACCAACAAAGGAGTACAGATGTCTGCAGCACCGGCTTGAGTTTCAACAAATGCCCTGGATTGCCCACCCAATTGGACGCAGCGCTCGTGGTCGTTTAATAAAGCAAAGAACCAGTTCCGAAATTCGGTTGAATTCTTAATGACAGTTGCCAGCTTTTGCTCGAGCATTTGCAAGGCCTCCATTGAATTGTCGTGTTTAGGACCAAAAGCCACTGTGGCTCCCAAGGATGCCGGCTCCAGAATATTATGCACACCGGTGGTAAATGCTCCTCCCACGTAGGCCATTTTTGCGGAATGATAAAGACCTGCCAGGATACCTACCGAATCAATCAACAGAATTCTAACCTCTGAAGTTGCTGTAGAGACTTGCGACCAGCGAACCATCGAAGTTCCTGAAAAAAAGATTTCAGCATTCTTCAAATGTTCTTCTGTGGGTTCGTGTGGTGCAAGAATCAAAAACAATTCGGGATACTTATTCAGGGCCTCTTTCAATACAGAAAAAATACATGCTTCATCCGGAGGCCAGGTACTTCCTGCAACAAATACAAACCTGTCTTTTGCGGCTGGAGGTAATTCAGGAATTTCTAAAACATCTCTACGTTCCAAAACACTGTCACAACGCGTATCTCCCATCACATCGACTTGAGGATGTTCCGGAATTGCCGAAAGTATTCTTCTGCGGTCTGCTTCAGAAACTGTTAAAATATGCTCCAAACATGTATAAAGTGAATGATAAAAAGAGCGTCCGACAAGGTTAGCTGTCCGGTGGGAACCGGCATGGACAATGCCGGAAATCAGTGACTGAGGTATCCCCTGCCGGTGTGATTCCCAAACTAAATTTGGCCACAAATCATAACTGACCCAGACCAAACGTGAAGGTTGCATCAATCCCAGTAAACGGCGAACGTTGCTGATTTTATCAACTGGTAAAAAATCTATAGCCAGCAAATTCTGAGTTTCGGTTTGACCGGGACGCTGAAGCCAGCGGAAGGCATTTATTGAACTGAAAGTTAGCACACACTCTGCACCTTCTGCGGTGCAACGTACAATTAGCGGCTGTGCCTGCAAAAACTCTCCTGCACTGGCAACATGAAACCAGAGTAAGGGCTTTTGCCAGTCCCGTTTTGATACAGCCTCCTCCAAACGCACCCACAAACCTTCACGTTTTTCTATACTCTCTCTGATTTTTGGTTTACAGGTCGCCAGCAATTTGGTGGTTGCTAACAGCAGGGGGAGGAAAATTAGGTTGTATAATAGATACCAAAAACGGGAAGTCATTGAGATAGTTCTTGATAGGAATGAGGTTCATCCTGGAATGAACTTGGGAGTATGTTAAATGGCAGAACTTTGATAAGAATGGGTAAAAGAATACCTCCGCCTGGAAGAGCAAAAATGGCCAATGCCGGAATGGACTTGGCAACATCCATTAACTGCTCCTGCACTTTCTGTTTTTCCTCATTTGTAAGCGGTTTCGTGGTTGCTTTCACCAGCAATTCAGAAAGTTCTTGGGTCTCCTTGATTTCCTTCATAATATTGTCCACATTTTTTCGAACTAATTTCAATACCTTATCGTTCATATAATCTTGAAACTGCTGTGCGGCATTATTGTTTTTCAAGAATTCTAGGCGCTCATTGTGAACAGAAAAAAATTCAGCTACAGAGAGATATAATTGTTCCAGATTTTCTGAAGAGAATCCCAACCGCAGGGAAATTTTTTCAATTAATTCTCGCTCCTGCCAGACTCCCTGATTATCGATCAATGAAAGCAGAATCAACTGCTCCACCAGGTATCTGCTGATGATTCCTGAAGTAGAGGAACACTGAATATCTTCTATTTTGACAGGCTCAAGAATACGCAGTGTTAATTCATTTTGTTTAGACTCCTGCAGTTCGGTTTGTTCTATGTATTTATCAATAACCTGCTGTTCGGTATTGTCTACATAGTCATCTGCCCAGATCAATGCAGCAAAAATGATAATCATTTCCTCACGGAGCTTTTTGTCCATTTCAACAAAAGTCGCCGGTTCTGATGTCTCATTTTTGGCCTTTGCCCTTGCCCAGAGCAGGAAAAAGTAAAGCTTGGAAAAAGCAAAATTATTTTGACGGTTGCCAAGTGAAGAATACCCCTGCAAAGTTACAGAATCTAGCAGTACCTCTTCCAACTGCTTCAATGCGCCATTCAATGTTTCATTTTCTGCAAGCAATTCCGGAAGTGGAATATCCTCTGGAATACGGTAATAACTGCCTGGCAAATAATAACGTAAAGCCAGCAAAATAATTTTCAGCAAGCGAGTTTGATACGTTATCGGAGTAGCATCCAGCTGAGTTGAGATCAGACTTTCATTTTCAATTAAGGCAACAGAGAAAAGTGTTTCCAGAAAAAGCAGAATAGTTCCGCCTTTATCTTTTGGAAAATTAAGTTTTTTTGCTAGATTAAGCAAGGACGGAGAAATAACCGGACATCCGTAGAGCATCCCGTTCCCTTTGGCCTCGGCATAGAGAAATTCATCAAATTTTTCTTCTGTAAAATCTTCTTCAGCAAACTCCAGATAAGGCTCAGGAAGCGTAATTGGAGTTGAGGCCCGAAATGAAAAATAACGATTGATCCAGCCGGAATGTTGAAAATTTAATGAAAACATGAGCTTACCGTTGTCTTGAAAAAGACACAAAATGAAACCGAATTCTGCTTACCGTTAGAGATGGAATATCGATTGCTTTTCTATATAATTAGTTCCAAGAGGGTTGACAGCTAATCCCACATTCTACTTTGTTTCCAATGAGCTACCAGTTTTTTTTAATCGCTTATATATATACATGAAAAAGCTAGTGAATAAATTACCAGAAAACGGGAGGTATTACAGAGTTCTCGTATTAGTACTGGGATTTTTTTTGAGCGTTCATTTTGCTTGGGCAACAGCTCAGAAATTTCAAAAAATGGTAAAAGAATTTCAGAAATCTGCAATTTCTGATTTCATTGCTTTCACCACTAAAGGAGAACGCTATCCGTTGATGCATGCTATTTATGAATTGCGTTATCGTGTTTTTTCAGAAAAGTTGGGTATCAACAAAAAGGCCGAAACAAAAGCTTGCTCCCAGAACAGGACCTATGGCATTGCTGTTCCTGATGATCAAAAAAAGTTTTGTAGGGATTATGATGCCTTGGTGGACCTGGCAAAAACTAGTCTTGTTCAAACTGCTCTTTTTGAGAAAATTTATCAGAATGCCGAACCAGCACTGCTGTATGAAATCGAAAGGCAAAGGGCGAGGGACGCAATCCGGGTTTGGATTAGACAAAAACTGAATTGTCTTAATGACGAATACCGTTGTGGTCGTGATGAGCGAAAAATGATTAATCGATTAACAAAGTTTGACTCGAAAATCTTAAAAACATATATCCGCATACTACTAAACCTGGATAAAAAATTGTTTCCGGAGGAACAAACTGCAACATTTATCAAAACAAAAGATTTAGAAACACTCTGTGGATTTATTGATAAAGGCAGCAAAAAATCTGAAAAGCCGGGAATGACGCTCATTCATTCAGGAAACTTCAACATGGGCAGTGAGGAGGGCCTGCCTTCTGAGCATCCGGTTCGAGAAGTAGAAATGAAGGACTTTTGGATAGACAATTGCGAAGTGACAAATTATCAGTTTTTACAGGCTGCTGCCCAACATCCATTTCTGCGGAAAAGTACCTTTCCACGCAAATATCACGACGGCAATTACCTTCATAACTGGCAGGACGATCTTGTCCCGGAAACTGGAAGTGAGTTAATGCCTGTAACTTACGTTTCGTGGTATTCAGCCAGGCATTACTGTAACTACGTTGGAAAACGCTTGGCATCTGAAGCAGAGTGGGAAATGGCAGCCCGTGCGGGAATTGATAGTGCATATTCTGTTGAAGGTGGCGTAGAATTATTGCAGGATTATGCGTGGTTTCGAGGAAACTCCGATGGAACAATTCACACCACTGCACAAAAAATGAGTAACCCAAATGGTCTTTTTGACATCTACGGAAATGCCTGGGAGTGGGTCTATGACTGGTTTGGAATCTATTCAACTTTCAATGTAAAAAATCCACAAGGTCCGGAAACCGGCAAGTACCGTATACTTCGCGGAGGGTCCTGGAGCGACCCCCCGGAATATTTACGCTCCGCCATGCGGCGTGATGCTCTGCCGACTAGCACTTACAACAACGTTGGCTTCAGGTGTGCAGCAGAATAATGAGCTCTTTTTTAGATCTCAACGGATGATAAATGTCAGTTATTGAGAAGTCCGCATTTTAAGTTGCAGTTTTTTTATTTTCAATCAGAAGATTTATTTGTTGATGCAGTTTAAATCTCTCAATTAAACCCAGTTCTTGATATTCAGGTTTTTCAATATGATAGCCAAAAACACCATTCCCGATCCAAATCTTCACACCGCTCTTGTGAAAAGCATGAAACTCGTCAAGTCTCCAATCATCAGGATTTCGCGCCATATTGTGTAAAATTACATTCAGATTATCTGCTCTCATGTTGGATCCCGGTATAAAAATGAGAAAAATATCAAGGTTGTTCAGGCAGGAAGTTATAGTAAAAACTGACTTCAGAGTGCTGATATTTTCGGTATTTGTTGTTTTCCTGGGAGCAGTCGGACTGACAGGTTGCTCCAGCCAGGAAGTATACGTTTATGAAAAACTCCCGGAGTTCAGCGAATGCCGCCGTTACACGGACTACTGGTCAGTTAGTGTCTGCAACCACAAGCACCAGATTATTTTAAGCAAAAAAATAAACAGTTATTTTCGGCATTTGTTGTTTTCCTGGGAGCAATCGGACTGACAGGTTGCTCCAGCCAGGAAGTATACGTTTATGAAAAACTCCCGGAGTTCAGCGAATGCCGCCGTTGCGCGGTTTACCGTTCAGTTAGTGTCTGCAACCAAAAGCAGCAGATTATTTTAAGCAAAAAACTAAACAGTGCGATGCGCACAACCGTCTATCGTCTCAATCGAAAATACAACCAGAGAGATAGGTGTAAAGAAAGAAATTACGGTCCTGCGCCAGTGGGATGTTACATAAACTATCTCCATTTACATTGCAATCTTCCCACATTTGGTAAAATTGCAGATTGAAGGTCTCAACCGTATTCTGCATCTTCTATAAATAATTTCAGCTGTCCCTCCTTTAAGCCCTTTTTTTTAAACAATTTAATTGCCTCCCGCTCAATGAGAAGTTTGTCATCCATGTCAAGTTTACCATCTCCCGTCACGTCCTGAAGCACGTAAATCTGATCCATCATACCGTTGCTTTCACGGTCCACTGCCACAGCAATTCCGCGGCCTTCCGGATCCAGAAAGGAAATCATATCAATTTTCCCGTCCTGATTGATGTCCAGCAAATTCGCATAAATGTAGACCCCTTTTTCTTCAGCAGTCATTTTCTTCTCCAGTTGGTATTCAACTTTCAACGCAAATAATAATAAACTACCCGCAGTTTATAGTTGGATAGTTTAATTGTTTCACAAAGAATTTAGTGTATCCTCGTAAAATCTCTGAGTCTCCATTGCGTTATTTTTCCAATTAAATTTACATGCATAATTAAAAGCATTTTCAATTTGATCTATTGGAGTCGCAATAAGATTTTTTAAACCCTCACTTATTTCATCAACAGAAAATGGAGACACTTCAATCCCGTAGCCCCCGGCAGTCTCTGGGGCTGCCCCAATATTCCCTATCAAAACAGGTGTCTTGTTCATCATTGCCTCCAAAATTGGAATACCAAAACCTTCGTAAAAAGTAGGAAACAGAAAGCCTACAGAATTTTCATATAATGATGACAATGACTCATCAGGAATATAATTCAAGAGCTCCACCCGTTCATTTAATCCTAAAGTTAGAATAGTCTCTTTTATTATCTCTATACCCCTGCCTTCCATTCCAGCTAGTACCAATTTATAATCGTTGTAAAGACCAGACAAAGAAAATGCTTTTAGTAGATTAATAATATTCTTCCTTATAGAAATCTGTCCGACGAATAACAGGTATCCTTTTTTTTCCAGTTTGTGAACTCTTAGGTCTATATCCTTTTTACAAGAACCCATTATTTGATTTGGAGCCAGTGGTATGACACGTATTTTATTTTCCGGAAAATCATAAAATTGCAAAATGTCATTTTTTGTTGCATTACTAATAGCAATTACTCCGTCCACATTTTTTAGAATTTCTTTTGTTTTTTTATCAATTATTCTTTTATGTCTTTCAGAAGTATAATTTGGAATTTGAGTCTCTTTTCTAAAAACAGCTAAGTCGTAAATTGTAAATATCTTTGCTGCTCCTCTGAAGTTAAGAAAAGCGCTGTCGGTCGTATGTGCAATATCGATTTTATCAAAAGGATTATAGAGATGTTTGTAGTGCCAGCTGATATTGCCATTAATATGTTTTAAAAGATTATTCCGATTCTTAAATCTCGAAATCTTGCAGTACATATTAACATTTTCATTTATTTTCATTAAATTTAATAAAAGATTCTTGATATAAAAACTAATACCTGTCGGTTTAGAATTCATAAGTCCTGTTGCTTCAATACCTATTGATATTTCCTGCATCTTCGATACTAAAGTTTTATTAAATTTACTTCTTGCCCGCAATTGAAACAAAAAATTTGCCTGGTAACTATGAATATTGGCATGAGAGATAGGATCCGACAAATCAGGTTCGGCCTGTGATGGGGATTATCTTTGAATCATTTGAAAATTTTCTTGCGCTGAAGTTTAGTGGACGGACTGGATTTCTACAAAAGGCTTTTCTGAAGTAAACCGAAACATTTTATATTTCAATAAACGTATGGGTTATAGATTCAGTCTGGTTTTTCACCTCTGAAGTTTCGTCCAGGTATTGTTCTGCTGGTATATATAAGCATTGCAGTTTTTGCAGACGTCAATCTCGCCGTATTCCAACTTGAGCATTTTGTCACGATACCAGTTCATCTGCTCCGACTGCCAGATTTCCTGAATTGTATTTTTTTTAACATCACCGACTTCTGCCTCCAGTTCATAATCAAGACAGCACAGCCCTGCTCTTCCATCGGCACCAATCACAAGTTCGTCCCAGGGATGGCTGCAGGCAAAATCAAAACCACCCTGCTGGCTTTCCTCAAAGCTTTCTCCAACATTAAGATCCTGCTGAGTCCCAAGCCAAGTATTGTATTTGTTGACATCAACTTTATCGACCAGCGGACTCCAGTAACTGACAAAATCGTCGATTTCATCAGTGGTCGGCTTCATGTTGATGATCGTAACGCGTGTTTGGGGTTTTTTCTTTTTCTGCTCTTTAAGATAGTTAGCGAAGTAACGGACATTGTGCACAACTTTATCAAATTTCAAAGGCAGACGGATCTTTTCATAAGTTTCTTTCTTAAAACCGTCTATGTCGAAATTGATCACATCGATCAATTCCTCGTCGATTATCGCACGGGTGCGCTTCTCACTAAGCAGGCTGGCATTCGTGGAAATGTAAAGCTTCACACCCTTCAGTTCTTTTCGCACATAGCGCAAATAATCAAGGATCTCATGGTGGCAGAAAGAATCACCAAGCCAGAAAAGATTCACCTTTTTCAGTGGGTAGCCTATACAGTCCTGTACCACCTTCTGAAGGATTTCAAAAGGCATGTTTTCTTTGACACGCTCCATCTCCACATGGGGACACATAATACACTTTGCATTGCAGATGCTGCTGAACTCTATCGACAGAAGGGTAGGGAAACGTTCTTTATGCTTTTTAATTTTCCCAAAAACAAAATTTTTCATGACGTTTCAGTGGAAATCGCAGGAAATAAAAAGATCAGAAGTGTTTCATGACTCTATGTACAAGCAACAATACAACATTTCCAATTAAATGCAAACAAGATAAATAGTTTAGTCTTAACTTCTTTTACTGGTATTCTCCATATTATATATACTACTTTCATTATTTTACAAGAATTGTGGATTTTACTTGGAGGGTGTCTGACTGTGAAGAATTAGTGGGGGCAATCCCGTGGAAAACCTAGATAATTGAGGGGAATTATAATAAAGGAAAGAGAGAAGAAATTGTGCCATTCTTATAATTGAATGGCACAAAATTGGCAGAAATACAAATTTTTTGAAATGTAAAATTCTTGAAATTCCTGCTATAGCTGGCTCCCCAAGCCGGACTCGAACCAGCGACCCGATGATTAACAGTCATCTGCTCTACCAACTGAG